>Ga0209212_1001464_pt1 | contig 37969 bp, 38 predicted proteins | sample RifGroC2_FD_183996 | JGI IMG/M metagenome (GOLD analysis project Ga0209212, IMG submission 183996) | Groundwater microbial communities from Rifle, Colorado, USA - Groundwater C2 (SPAdes) (version 2) | ecosystem: Environmental > Aquatic > Deep subsurface > Groundwater | place: Rifle, Colorado...
TATCGTTGCCTGCCACCAGACCACTCACGGTTACCGTGGGACCGAACAGCTTGTTTTCCACAACCAGCGGCACCAGTTCCAGCCCGGTCTTTTCCGAAAGACTCTCCAGAAATTCACCGACAAATCCGGCGGCCGAAACCCCGGTTACGACCGTTGCCCGGAACGAAGCCACAGGGCGGGCGCGGCGTAGCGCCTGCCCGGCCTCCCGGGCAAAAAGCGGAGCCATGCCGACCCCGTTCTCAATCTGCGGGAAGTCGCCGTACTCCCTGATCGGCGGAAACGGCAGCCCGGCTTTGAGATAGAACTCGTCCGCCAGAAACAGGAACGGCTCTCCCAGCCGCCGGCGCAGTTTCCTGGCCCGTGGTTCCCAGATCGAGATGAATTCACGGGCGTAAATGCCATCTACCGGGGTCAGCAGCGGCAGGTTGGCACGATGGTCGGTCAGCCCCAGCGGCACGATCGCCAGCGACCGCACCGCTGGAAACAGGCCGGCCAGTTCGGTCACGGTGCGTTCCAGCTCGTCGCCATCGTTAAGCCCCGGACAGAGCACTACCTGGGTATGCATCGCGATGCCGGCCGCGGCCAGCTGCCGCAGCTGGTCCATGACAGGTGGTATTCCCGCCTTGCCCAGCAGCTGTTCACGCAGGACCGGATTGGTGGCATGCACCGAGATGTAAAGCGGGGAAAGACGCTGTTCGATGATCCGGGACAGGGTCGAAGGTTTCAGGTTAGCCAGGGTAACGTAGTTGCCGTTCAGGAACGAAAGACGGTAATCCTCGTCCTTGACATAGAGCGGTTTGCGCAGCCCTTTGGGGAGTTGATGCACAAAACAGAAGACGCAGTTATTGGCGCAGCGCGACGGGACCGGCGCGGGAAAAGTCAGTCCCAGCGGCTCGCCGGTTTCCCGCTCTACCTCCAGTTCCCAGAGTTCCCCATCAGGTTTTTCTACCTCCAGCAGCAGTTCGTCGTTGCAGGAGGTGTAGTAGCTGTAATCAATGATATCCCGCAACGCATGGCCATTAACCGCCAGCAAGCGGTCACCGGCCTTCAGCTCCAGCTCCTCGGCAATTGAACCGTGGGCCACTGATTCTACCAGAAGACCTTTCATCAGGCCCCCCGGAAGAATTCGGAATCGCGGTAGTAGGCCGCCAGGGATCGCAAAAACACCTGCATCACCGCGGTTACCGGCACCGCCAGCAGCATGCCGATGATTCCGAACAGCTGTCCTCCGATCAGGAGCGCGACGATCGCCACCAGCGGATGCAGGCCGACCGTATCACCGACCACCTTGGGGGTAATCACCATCCCCTCCAGCAACTGTACCAGTCCGAACCATCCCAGGCAGAGCAGCGGATGCAGAATGTCGTTGAACTTGAGCAGCGCCATCACGACCGAGAGGCAGATGCCGATGATGGTGCCGACATAGGGGATGATAAACGTAATTCCGGCCAGCGTGCCGATCGCGATCGCCAGGTCAATGCCGATGAAATACAGTCCGATGCTGTACAGCAGCGCCAGGATGGCGCAGACCGAAAGCTGCCCGCGCACGAATCCGGACAGCACATTGTCCACCTCGGCCAGTTTTTCGGTGTAGCAGCCGCGAAAGCGTTCCGGTATGAAAGATTCTATGAATTGCTTGAGCCGAGGCAGATCAAAAAGCAGATAGAACAGGTAGACAGGAATAATCAGATAGCCCAGAACAGCGAGGAGCACGGAAATGGTCGAAGTCAGCGCTTTCTGCAGGAATGCCAGCAACGGCTTCAGCAGGTCGGGCGCGGAGCTGCGCGTCTGCTGTAACAGTTCACTCATCCGCAGCGCCAGTTTGTCTGGAGTCTCGATATTCAGGTACGATTTGACGGCCGGCGGTGTGATATCATAGAAATGGTTGGCATAGGCCGGCAGGTTGAGCTGCATCTTGGAAAATTCGCCACTGATCGATGCTGCCATGAAAACCGTGAATCCGATACAGATTGCCATCGCGAGAGTGAATACGACCAGGATCCCGTAGAGCCGTTTGATTCCTCGCCGCTCCAGAAGCTCTACCGCCGGATTCAGAATGTAAGCCAGCGCAAAAGCGATGAACAATTGCAGGAACACCGCCGAGGAAAAATAGAGCGCGGCCGCTGTCAGAACCAGCAGCAACAGTGCAACGGTCAGGAGAATTCTGGAACTTTTTTGCATGGGATCGTCTTACCACCGGAAAGCCCCCGCGACTGAGAGCCGGGGGGCTGTTTGAGGAGGCTACTGGTGCAGCCGGAAGGAACCATCCGCCGAGGTTATGGTGGAGATGGCATGTTTGTAGATCAGGATATCGCCGCTGGAATCCAGCAATACCGAGAAATTGTCGAAAGACTTTATGAACCCTTCCAGCTTGTCACCCGACATCATGATAATCGCAACGCGCACCCGCTCCTTGCGGGCCTGGTTGAGATACTGATCCTGGATATTGAAAGGTGCTTTTGCCATCTTTTTACGCCTCCCGTCTTTCATGAAATTCAATTACATGCTGCAAAATAGTATCAAACTTTTCCGGATATTCAAACCATAATATATTTGGGTCCGCCTTGAACCACGTCAACTGACGTTTGGCATAATGGCGGGTATCACGTTTGATCAGGCGGACAGCCTCTTCCAGGGGGATTTCTCCCAGGATATGGGCGACAGCTTCCTTGTATCCGATTGAACGCAGCGCCTTCAGTTCACGCCCGAATCCGGCCGACAGCAGGCCGCGCACTTCGTCCAGAAGTCCGCCGGCAAACATGAGTTCAACTCGCCGTTCGATCCGTTCGTAAAGTTCGGCGCGCTCGACCGAGATGCCGATCTGCAGGCTGTGATAGCGCTGCGTTGAAAAGGCATGTTCCTGTTGCTGGCGGGAGAGCGGAACACCGGTCAGCTGATGCACTTCCAGGGCACGGATGATCCTGACCAGGTTGTTCGGATGCAGTCCGGCAGCCAGTTCCGGGTCTACCAGCCGCAGTTTTTCCAGCATGGCCGCGTTGCCGGAGCGGTCGGCCTCATTCTGCAATGCGGCGCGCATCTCGGCGGAACCGGCGGGAGAATCCACCAGCCCCTTCAGCAGGGCGCGGATGTAGAGGCCGGTGCCACCCACCACGATGGCGCGCTTGCCGCGGGAACTGATCTCCCGGATCGCGGCATCGGCTGCCATGGCAAAATCCGCCGCCGAAAAGGTCCCGTCCGGCTCAACCACATCGACCAGATGATGGGGAACCTCGGCCAGTTGTTCGCGGGACGGCTTGGCGGTGCCTATGTCCAGTCCGCGGTAAACCTGCATCGAGTCGGCGTTGACAATCTCGGCATCCAGTTCATGGGACAGCTTCAGAGCCAGCTCGCTCTTGCCGGAGGCGGTCGGGCCGCAGATGATCAGGAGTTTGGGAATATTTGTATTCTTGCCAGCCATATGTTCCCGATAGAACGTATTTCAATGCATCGACCTTATTTAATGCCGGATTTATAGCAGCATGGCTTCCGGCGAGGCAAGATAAAACGGTGGGGAAAATATTGCCTGATTCAGCTGCTCCGTGGTACTAATAGCAGCTGATCCCAACCTTTCAGCTGATATTCAGCGAAAAGGCGCGGTCGGCTCATTTACGACAAGACCAAATGCAGCAGACGACATCCAACCGGCCTAAGGAGTTTACTTTATGTCTTTCCGTACAATCGAGTGGCGCGACGATACCGTGATTATGATTGATCAGACCCGCCTGCCGGGCGAAGAGGTCTACAACACCTATACCGATTTCAAATCCGTAGCTGATGCGATACGAGGCATGATCATCCGTGGGGCGCCCGCCATCGGTGTGGCCGCTGCAATGGGTGTCGCGCTGGGGGCGCGGGAAATCATCGCCGATACCCACGATTCCTTCTTTCGCCAACTGGAAAACGTCTGCGATGTGCTGGCCCGCACCCGTCCAACCGCGGTCAATCTTTTCTGGGGCATCGAACGGATGAAACGGGTCGCTGAGCAAAACCGCGACAAGAACCTCGACAGGATCCGTGAAATCCTCAAAAAGGAAGCGATCAGGATCGAGCAGGAAGACCTGACCATCTGCAGGAATATCGGCAAGTGGGGCGCGACCTTGATCCCCGAGGGAGCCACGGTGCTGACCCACTGCAATGCCGGCGGACTGGCCACGGCTGGCTACGGCACCGCCCTGGGGGTGATCCGCGCAGCCCACGAGGCCGGCAAGAAGATCCAGGTCTTTGCCGACGAGACCCGCCCCTGGCTGCAGGGCGCACGCCTGACAGCCTGGGAGTTGCTCAAGGATGGCATCCCGACCACCCTGATTTCGGACAACATGGCCGGTTTCTTCATGAGCAAGGGCGAAATCACCTGTTGCGTGGTCGGCGCTGACCGGATCGCCGCAAATGGCGATACAGCCAACAAGATCGGCACCTATTCGGTGGCGGTGCTTGCCAGGGAGAACAATATCCCCTTCTATGTGGCGGCCCCGGTATCGACACTGGACCTGACGCTCGCCGACGGCAGCAAGATACCGATCGAGGAGCGGCCTGGCAGTGAGGTGACGCACATCAAGGGCATCGCGATTGCGCCGGAAGGGATCAATGTCCGCAATCCGGCCTTTGACGTGACTCCGGCCCGCTTCATAACGGCCATCATCACTGAAAACGGCATCGTCAAGGATGACTATCGTGCCGGATTGCGCAAGGTCGCGGGTAAATAACATGCATGTAGAACGCTTCTCCCATGACTTCCATCGGATCATCACCATCGCCGACCCGGCTGAGCGGGTTCTGGAGCTGGCCGTTTTCCTGGAATCACACGGCTATCAATACGGCGCCCGTTCCGCCGATAATATTTTGCTGCTCCAACCACTTTTTTCGGTGGACAGTTTGCACCGGATCGTAATCAATTCGCTGCTGACCCCCACTCCGGATCTGGCGCTGAACTCATTCGAGCGTCTGGCGGGGGTGATTCCGCCGGCCGACCTTACGGAACTGGCGCTGCGTAAGAGGCGCCTGGCCCAGTTTATCCTGGTTTGCGGTTCGTCACCGTTCCTGGTTAACCAGATCTACAAGACCCCCGATGCTCTGCGGAAACTGTTTCTTGAAAATAACATCGACGTCTCGCGCAGCGCCGAAGATATGCTGTCCGCGATACGCTCCCGGATCGATGATTCCGCCGATTTCGCTGAACTGCAGAAGCAGTTACGACTCTTCAAGCGATCCGAGATCCTGCGCATAGCCGCCCGTGACCTGAACGGCCTGGCAGCTCTGGAAGAGGTAACCGATGAACTTTCCAGTCTGGCGGCCGCGTCGCTGCAGATGGCCAGCGAAGTCTGCCGGCGCTGCCTGATCAGGGAATACGGCCGGCCGATGATGGTGATCCCAAACGGACTGCGCGAAGCCGAGATGACTGTGATCGGAATGGGCAAACTTGGCGGAAGGGAACTTAATTTTTCCTCCGACATAGACATCATCTATTTTTATGAGTCCGACAAGGGGGAAACCTCGGGGGTCGAAAACGGTTCCGGGTCCAGAAAAGGGGTCGTGTCGCTGCACACCTATTTCAATAAACTGGGAGAGATGGTCAGCAAGGCGCTGTCGCAGGTGACCGAGGACGGCTTTGTCTTCAGGGTGGATGTCGGCCTGCGCCCGGAAGGCAAGTCCGGCGACATGGCGGTATCGCTTCGCTCGGCCGAGATCTATTACGAATCATGGGGACAGTCCTGGGAACGCACCGCGATGCTCAAGGCACGTCCGGTGGCCGGTTCGCTGGAACTGGGCGAGCTGCTGCTGAAGATGCTGCAACCCTTTGTCTATCGCAAGTACCTCGATTACAACCTGATCGAGGATATGAAGCATATGAAACAGAAAATCGACGCATCCCTGGCCCGTTCCAGAGAAGGCGAGAGCAACCTGAAGCTGGGGCGGGGCGGTATCCGCGAGATAGAATTTTTCATCCAGGCCCTGCAACTGGTCTACGCCGGGAAGAACCCCCGTCTGCGGGAGCGCAATTCGCTCAAGGCTCTGGATACACTGTTGGTGGCGCGCCTGATAAACGAGGATGACCACCGTAAACTGCGTGACGCCTACCGCTTTCTGCGCTCCACCGAACATCGCATCCAGGTTGTGCAGGAACGCCAGACTCATAATCTGCCGAACAAACCGGACGAGATCCTGGCGCTGGCGCGGCGCTGCGGCTATCTCCGCTCCAACGGCCTGGAACGGTTCCAGGAAGTGCTGGAGGAACACCGCGGAAATGTTTCCGTGATTTACGGCACGCTGTTCCATTCCAGGGATGAAAAACTTCAGCAGGATCTGAATCCGGAGACACTGCTTTTTCTCGATCACCGGGCCGATTCCGATCTGGTCAAGGACATGCTGGCTGAACGGCGCTTCGAGGATGTCGATCGAGCTTACGAAAACCTCTCCTCGCTACGCCGGGGTCCGGTCAAGGGCAATCTGACCGAGAGGAGCCGCCGGCTGCTGGAAAAGATCACTCCGCTTCTGCTGCAGAAAGTGTTCGACTCCCATGCCCCCGATATGGCGCTGTGCAATCTTGAGCGTTTTCTGTCTGTAATTGCCAGCCGTCCGTCTTATTACGCTCTTCTGGCCGAAAACCGTGAAACTCGCAAATTGCTGGTGTCACTGTTCGGCATGTCCGAGTTTCTCTCCAAGATCCTGATCAGCCACCCTGAACTTCTGGATAGCATGGTAGCCAGCAATTCCGCGTCAATCGCCAAAACCAGGGAGATGATGGACGCTGAACTTGATATTCTGCTTGACCAGAGCGACTATTTCGAGGACCGCCTGGATGTCCTGCGGAGATACCGCAACGAGGAGTTCCTGCGCATCGGACTGAATGATATTCATGGCCGGCTGCTGCAGGGTGAAGTAACCGCACAGCTCAGCCTGCTGGGCGAAACCTGCCTGACGGCGGCATACCGCATGGCGGTGGCCGAACTGAAGCGCTTCGGAAAACCGCTCTTCCGGTATGAAGGCTCCTCCATAGAGGCAAACCTGGCGATCATCGGCATGGGGAAACTGGGGGGAGGCGACTTGAACTACCACTCCGACCTGGATATCATTTTTGTCTACGATCAGCAGGGTTACACCGATGGCGAAAAGCAGATATCCAATCACGAATATTTTGCCAAACTGGCCCAGAAAATCATCTCGATCCTGACAATGCAGACCCGTGAAGGGTATGTCTACAAGATCGACACCCGCCTGAGACCTTCCGGCAATGCCGGACCGCTGGTGACTTCGCTGGATTCCTTTCTGGAATATCACCGAAATGACGCCCAGGTCTGGGAACGCCAGGCGCTTACCAAGGCCAGGGTGGTGCTGGGAGATCAACTGCTGGCCGGCCAGCTGCACGACGTCATCCGCCACACCGTTTACGGGGCAACGATAGATGATGAAGGGCGCGACGAGATCCACCGGTTGCGGATGCGGATGGAAAACGAACTGGCCAGGGAAAAGGACGGCAGCTACAACATCAAGACCGGTCGCGGGGGGATGGTGGACGTGGAATTTGCTGTTCAATATCTGCAACTGCGCCATGGTTGCCAATATCCTGAACTGCGCACCACCAACACGGTCCTGGCCCTCAAGGAGATCAGTACCCTGGATCTGTTGCCCAAGGGCGACGACGAGACTTTGCTTAACGGCTACAAGTTTCTGCGCAAGCTGGAAAACCGCCTGCGAATCATCCACGACTATTCGGTCAACGACCTGACCGGCCCCAAAAGCTACATGAACAAGCTCGCCCGCCGTCTGGGGTACGACCCTAAACTGAAGAACCCGGGTGCGGTTCTGATCAGTGATTATGAGAAAACAACCGGCAAAATCCGGGATGTATACCACCGGATCTTCGGTGTATCGACCGATTAAAGGAGGGATTGGTAATGAATATTCGCAAGAAGTTTCTCGATTATGAGTACGAAGAGGTGCTGGACGGGCGGGTTCGAGAATTGATCCGGGTCGGGTGCGCCATTGCAGTCGGCTGTCCGACCTGATTCAAGAAGCACTTCGCGGTCGCGAAGTCGGAAGGCGCCAGTGAAGCCGAGCTGCGCGAGGCGATTGCCTACGGCATGATCGCCCCCGGCGGGCGGGCAAAGAATTTCGGTCTGGATATGCTGAAAGAGGTCGAGGCGGAAGAATGACCGCCGGTCAATCCTGCAGCGGTTCTTCCAGCAGGAGCACTTGACTCAGGGCCTCATCTATCTTTGAAACATCCACGACTGTATTGAAGCAGGGACCGAACGGCCGCTCGTTGAGGATGCCGATTACCGGAAGCGGATAGCAGTCCTTGATACCGGAGGTCAGATCCCGTTCGCAGGCCACGGCCAACACCAGTTTCGGACGCTTTTCCACGATCACCTTACGGGCCAGGGTGCCGCCGGTGGCGACCGAAATGTCAATCTTGTACTTGCGGCTGATTTCCACCAGCCCCTTGATGTCGCACCTGCCGCAAAGCACGCATTTGTTGATGTCTCCGGTAACCTTGATCTCGCAATCAAAGAGCTGGATGCAGTGCGGAAGCAGCACCAGTACCCGGTCCGGACGGACTTTCTGACGCTGGGAAACCACCAGGCTGTTGTTCATCGCAATAAAGGACTGACGGATCCTGTCCTTGTCAAGTCCCATCAACCGGCCGACGAACTCGATTACCGGCAGCAGGAACTTGATCACCACCAGTCGCATGAAGCGGGTGAAAAAGATGTCCTTGCCAAGCGCGGTTGTCAGCACCAGCAGGCCGGTGCCCAAAATTGCCACTCCCGAAAGCGCCATCATGATTATGCCTACTACATGTGGCAGGTCGGGATGGATATTTGCCAGTCCACGGTTGGGGATCCACCAGGTCAGGAAGATGACCGCAACGACTATCAGGCAGGTAATGCCCATCAGGCTTATGAACAACCGTTTGCGAGGTTGCGTAGGTTTGGTCTCGGCGCTCGTCATGGCCCGCTGCCTCCGCCGGCTTTGCTGTCCAGCAAGGCACCTTCCTTAATCGCAAAACCCGACAGAAAACTGCCGGCATCAAGCCGTTTTTTCCCGGCCAGCTGCAATTCACGAATGAACAGACTGCCGGACAGGCAGGCCACTTCGAGCTCTCCTTTTGATGATTTAAGCACGGTTCCGGGCTGACCGCCGCCGTCACCAATTTTCGTGCGGAATATTTTAAGCACCTGATCCCCAAGAAGGGTATAAGCGCCGGGCCAGACCGACATGCCGCGAACCTGGTCATGTATTGCCTTGGCATCCTTGTGCCAGTCGATCAGGCCATCTTCTTTCCTGAGCATGGCGGCATAGCAGCTTTCGTCATTACTCTGCGGTTGAGGTGTAATTTCACCAGCCTTGAGCCTGTCGAGAGTTTCCGCCAGCAGATCCGCCCCCAGTACGGCCATGCGGTCGTGCAGCGAAACGATGTCTTCGTTTTCATCAATGGGAGTTTTTTGCTGCAGCAGCATCGGACCGGTATCAAGACCGGGGTCCATCAACATCGTGGTGGCTCCGGTTTCACTCTCTCCGTTGATGATGCACCAGTTGAGAGGGGCCGCGCCTCGGTAGCGGGGCAGAAGTGACGCATGGACGTTGATGCAGCCGTGTTCCGGAATATCCAACAGCGATTTGGGAAGGATCTGGCCGAAAGCGACCACGACGACCACGTCGGGTTCAAGTTCCCGGACAAGCTCGACAAAGGCCGGATCACGCACCTTGAGCGGTTGGTACACCTGTATACCATGCTTGAACGCCAGTTGCTTGACCGGGGGCGGCATCGGTTTCTGCCCCCGCCCTTTGGGGCGATCCGGCTGTGTCACCACGGCAACCAGGTTTTCATTCCGGTCAATAAGCTTTTGAAGTGTTGGGCAGGCGAATTCCGGGGTTCCCATGAAGATCATGCGCCAGCCGGTCATCGGGTCTCCTCGGCGGCCTTGCGGGCTTTACGCTGGAACAGTTCCCGTTTGAGCGGCGAGAGGTGATCGACGAACAGAATGCCATCCAGATGGTCGATCTCATGCTGGAATGCAATTGCCAGCAGCCCTTCCGCCCGCCAGACGCATTCGACACCTTCCAGGTTGAGCGCCTTGACCACTACGCTGGAATGGCGACGGACATTGGCGGCGTACTTGGGCACGGACAGGCAACCCTCTTCCTCGTAGGCCTCGCCTTCGGCGTGGACAATGACCGGATTGATGGCGACTATCAGTCCTGGTGGCTCATCAGTGGCCGAAATATCGATTACGATCACACGCTGTAACACGCCGATCTGCGGCGCCGCCAGCCCCACACCGGGAGCGTCGTACATCGTTTCAACCATGTCCTGGGCCAATGCGCGCACACTATCATTAATAATGGCAACCGGAGCTGATTTTTTCTTGAGTTCTGGATTGGGGTAGGTGAGGATGTTTCGGATCATATGCATCCTTAATCGTTGTAATTAAATTGAAATGATACTATTTCAGAGCAATAAAATCAATTTTCATCTTTGCATTACCGGCGAGAGGCGGACATGACGGATCCGGTCAACAGAATCAGCGGGACAAAGGAGACTTCTCCGGGAGGCACCTACAGCGGGGGCAGTTTTACGGAAGATCATAAAAAGAGGAAATCCCCCGCACCGGAAAAAGATCTGGTGGAAATATCACAGGCAGCCAGGGATCGTTCCAGCGGCAAAAAACGTAAGGGCATTCTTGAATTCCTGAAGGAACTGCTGGGATGATCCTGCTTTGGCGGGTGATCCTGCTCAGCCGAAATAACTTTTGTCCTTCTCATAGGCGGCATTGAAACTTTCCAGCAAAATTTCCATCTTCTGCTGATCGATCCCAAGCAACTGCGCGGGAACAGTCTCAAGCAATTCAAGGTCGTCATCCGGTTCACGCATACCGACTCCGGCCTTGTGACAGAACATGTTGGCAAGTCCGACCACACAGGCCAAGCGGATCTGGTAGGCATCCTCGTCCTCTGCAAAATCAAAGGAATGATGTTTCAGGACCGCATGCATCAGGATGTCGGGAAAATTCCATTTTTTGATAACCAGGGCGCCGACCTCGGAGTGAGTATAGGAATAGACCTGGCGTTCGGCTTCCGAGAAAGACACCTGGTCGTTGTAGCATTTCTGCATGGCAGCCTGGAACTGCTGGCTGTCCATGTTGTTCATGATTATCTTGCCGATGTCATGGAACAGCCCTCCGAGAAAAGCCTCCTCTTCATTTGCCGCGCGGGTTTCCTTGGCAATAATGCGCGCGGCCAACCCAGCCCCGAACGAATGTTCCCAGAGCATTTTTTCCGTAAGGCCGTAAGGCTTATAGACCTGTTTTACCGAAGCGGCGACGACGAGACTTTTGAGTGTGCTGAATCCGAGAACCACAATGGCATGGGACAACGTCTGGATCTGGCGTTGACAACCGTAAAAGGATGAGTTTGATATTTTAAGTACGCGAGCCGCGACAGCCGGATCGGATGCGACAACTTTAGCCAACTCTTCGGCGGTTGCTTTTTCACTCTCTATTAGCTGCATGACCTTGGTGGCGACTACCGGAATGGTCGGCAAGTCGCTGGCGGTCATGATCATTATCTCAAGCTCTCTGTTCATAAAATCCCCTGCAATGATTCGTTTCACCACTGGCATGCATAGCTGACATTATCGCATACCGCGGTAATTAATCAAGCATTTAGCCTATATCATTGAAATCCGGACTACTCCTGTGTATAATCCCGCCACCACTACTCTTTTAATCCAAGGACATACTAAATATGCGGATCTTGAAAATATATCTTGCGCTGATGTGCGCCGTTTTGCTTTTGACCGGATTCAGCTGGAGCCTGGGTACAGACCAGTGCAAGGAAGCGCTGGAACTGGCCGGCTCTCTGGAAGGCGCTCAGGATGATGCGCGGATGCGCCAGACCGAAGCAAAAATCATATCCCTGTGCCCCGATGGAGCAGCAGCTCATTTCGTGAACGCCCTGCAATTGGAACGGGTCGGCAATGTCGATGGAGCAATCGCTGAATATCGCAGGGCGTTGCGGCAGGATGCTTCCTTTGCCCGTGCCAGCGGGAATCTGGGACTCTTGTATGCGCAGAAGGGGATGGATGACGAAGCTTCGGTGGAATTGGCGCGGGGACTTTCAGCACATCAAAATCCGCTTTACCACAAGGCTATTGCGCGAATTTTTGCTGAGCGCAAGGTCTATCCGCTGGCAATTTATCATTACAATGAAGCCGGCAAGGAACTGAGCCGCGACGAAGCAATTTTTACCGGACTGGCGGAAGTGTACAGCGCAATGGGGCAACCGGACAAAGCCCTGGAAGAGTATGGTCGTGCTTTGAACGCCAACCCCAACTCTGAAAAGGCATATATCGGCAGCGCCGCTATTCACATCCAGCGCGACAATCTTGATCAAGCCATTGAACAGCTAAAAAAAGCCGAAATGGCTAATCCGCAAAACCGTGAAGTCCATCTGATGCTGGCAAATATCTACGAGAAAAAGGGTGATTCCAAACTGTCTGAATACCATTCGCTACTGGGAGGGAAAACCAGGATTTCGCCCGCGGTTGCGGACAAGCCGCCGGTGACATCCGCCAACAGCAGCGGGACCGACAAGGATATCGAGGAACTCAAGGCTGCTATTAAAGAGCATCCCGGTGATGTTCTTTCCCATGAAAAGCTGGGGAACATCTACCGTGCCGCCGGAAAGGACGCCGAGGCCTTCGAGTCCTACAGAGAAGCGGCACACCTCAAAAGCACCAATAGCGACGTTTATCTGAATCTCGGCATTCTATATGAGAAAAAGAACCAGCTTGACGAGGCGGCCGTGGCCTACAAGCGCGCCATCAACGCAAACCCCGCTAATGCGGAAGCACATTTGAAACTCGGTGACATACGTTTTTCCAGGGGTGTTTTCCCGGAAGCGGTGGAACAATATTCGGAATTTTTAAAACTCAAGCCGGACAGTCCTGATATCCATCTCAAACTTGCACGCATATTTGCAAAGAACAAGGAAACCAGCCTTGCCATTGCATCCTACAATTCCGTGTTGACCTACAGCCCGAACGATGCTGATGCAAATCGGGAAATTGCGGCCATGTACAAGTTGAAAGGCGACAATGACAAGGCGATCAGCCATTACAGGAAAGTTCTGGCTTTGTATAAGGATGACTCGGAGACGCGCACGGCACTCGTGTCGATTTATGTGAAAAACAAGCAGTACGATGAAATTACGGCCCTTTTGAAAGAAGCTGTCGAGCTTAACCCTGATGACCCTAACAACCATTACAAACTTGGCTTGATCTATGATTTCAAGAAAGACTATGAGAATGCTTCGGCCAGCTATAAGAAAGCGATAGAAATCAAGGCTGACCATGCCCGTTCCCTGAATGCGCTCGGGCGTCTGTACATGAAGGCCGGCAAGTTGAGCGAAGCCAAGGAGACACTCGAAGCGGCAAGAAAAGCCGATCCGACCATGGAAGAAACTTCTGTGCTGCTTAGCAACATCCGTGATGAATTCAACCCGGAACCGCGCAAGATCAGTAAAGGAAAAAAGAGTAAAATCAGCAAAGCAAAAAAGAGCAAAAACAAAAAAGCAAAAAAAAGCACCAAAAAATCAAAAGTCAAAAAAACAACTAAGAAAGTATCCAAGAGTAAAAAGGCTGTAAAGAAGTAGACTCTGTCAGATATCTTAATTATGCTTAAATAACCAGGGCGTTTTTAATGCCCTGAATTCCGCGACTGGATACACTATGGCTTATCAGAGCGGTACCGACGTTTATTTCCCATACGAAATCCAGATATCTTCCCATCATTGGCATTCCCTGGACTTGGGCATGCTTTCGCACCGCATCCAATCTCACGGAATTCCTCGAATATTGTTTTTCCGCCAGCTGGCGCTCAAGCTTAACAGCATCCGGCCCGATGGAGCCGATACCGTGCATGCCGGAGAGCTGAATCTGTACGCCACTTTCCTGCATGCATGCCGGCATATAATCGATGTCGTGGTCTCCGGCCAGGGTTTATCACACGCCTTGAAACAGAGGGGCATTGATCCGGCCGGCAGGGAGACAAGGGAAACCGCACGGAGTTTTGTCAATCTTTTTCCACCCGATGCCGTATTGAAAGGCGTCGCCGACGAGCAGGGCTGGCTTGAAGACCCGGATTTGAAGGATCTGCGCACCGGCCTGCTGCTTCGGGAGATGCTTCTGCTCAGACTGGCCGCAGACAATCCGGCCATTGAAAGCTTCCGGGAGCTGGTTGACGACAGCGCGCTGGTTGCTACCTCCCAGTACACAAACATTGTGAATATATTGAAATCGTCGTTGACTGACGGGCCGGTTATTGAAGGACGACAATACACGCTGATTGAAGCGCTTTTGGCTGTCATCAATTCATCTCCCGCGTCCCTGGCCGGACAGGTCGGGTACATTCGCAGCCACTGGCATTCAATACTCCCGCCCGAAATCCTCAGTGAAGCCGAGATCGCTCTTGACATACTGAATGAAGAACAGCGCGAACGCGGATTCGGCGGGGGCGATCCCGGCCCCGCGCCGGTGCTTGAATTTGGCGGCAAAACCGGCTCCATGAGAGAAAATATTGATCATATGGGAGGCGGGTCGGTTTTTGCCGGATATGATTATCCCGAATATGAACAGTTTTCTCCGGACGCCGACTGGATGTCCAATGTCGTCCTGATGGCCAAGATGGTTTACATATGGCTTGATCAATTGAGCCGCATGCATGGCTACCCGATAACCCGCCTGGATCAGGTGCCGGATGCCGAGCTTGATCGACTGGCGGCATGGGGTTTTACCGGGCTCTGGCTGATCGGCCTTTGGGAACGGTCTCCCGCGTCACAACGTATCAAGCAGATATGTGGCAACCCGGACGCAATAGCGTCAGCCTATTCGCTTTATGACTACGAGGTGGCCGCCGACCTTGGGGGCTGGGACGCATTGGCCAGCCTGCGGGCGAGAGCCCGGAAGCGGGGCATACGCCTGGCCAGCGATATGGTGCCAAATCATACCGGCATCTATTCCCGCTGGGTTATCCAGCACCCGGACTGGTTCGTCCAGACCGATTATCCTCCCTTTCCCACCTATCGTTTCAACGGTGAGGATCTCTCCCATGATACCAACGTCTGCCTTCAGATCGAAGACGGTTACTGGAACAAGAGCGATGCCGCTGTAGTATTCAGGCATTACGATCGCCGCACCGACCGCACCCGTTTTATCTACCACGGCAATGACGGCACTAGCATTCCCTGGAACGACACCGCCCAGCTCAATTACCTGATCCCCGAAGTTCGTGAATCGGTCATCCAAACCATCCTGCACGTAGCCCGCAATTTTCCTATTATACGTTTTGATGCGGCCATGACCCTGGCTAAGAAACATTACCAGCGCCTCTGGTTTCCGTTGCGCGGTCTGGGCGGAGGTGTGCCGTCCCGTGTTGAACACGGCATGAGCAAGGAAGAGTTCGACACCGTTTTTCCGGTCGAGTTCTGGCGCGAGGTGGTTGACCGCGTCGCGGCCGAGGCTTCCGGCACGCTGTTACTGGCCGAGGCCTTCTGGATGATGGAGGGTTATTTTGTCAGGACGCTGGGAATGCACCGGGTATACAACAGCGCCTTCATGAACATGCTCAAGACCGAGGAAAATGCAAAATACCGCCAGACTATCAAGAACGTACTGGAATTCAACCACGAAATCCTCAAACGCTTCGTAAATTTCATGAACAATCCGGACGAAAAGACCGCCGTGGCGCAGTTCGGTTCCCAGGGCAAATACTTCGGCGCATGTGTGCTGCTTGCAACCATGCCCGGATTGCCGATGATCGGTCACGGCCAGATCGAAGGCTTTCATGAGAAATACGGCATGGAGTACAAGCGGGCCTATTGGGACGAACAGGTTGACGAAGGGCTGGTTCGTGGCCATGAAATGTGGATTTTTCCGCTCTTGCGGAGGCGCTGGTTGTTTTCCGGCTCCGAAAACTTCGTGCTGTATGATTTTCACACAGTTGATTCGGTTGATGAAAATGTTTTCGCGTATTCAAACCGGGTTAACAACCAGAGAGCGCTGGTCTTATTCAACAATCGCCATGCCACGACCTCCGGCTGGATCAGAGAATCGGTTTTCTTTGACAGCGCAAGGGATGGCGTCGAGCAAAAACTGGCAAGAACCACTTTGAGCGATGCTCTTCAGTTTGGTTTTGAAGAAAATACATTCATCACGTTCAGGGATCTGACGCAAGGGCACGAATATCTCCGTTCAGCCAGCGAGCTGAATCAAAATGGGCTATACGTTGAACTTGGCGAGTACCAGTTCCATGTGTTCATGGATTTCAATCTGGTAAAGGATGATGCGAAAGGTTCGTGGCGTTCGCTCTATACACACCTGAACGGTTCCGGGGTCGAATCACTGGCAGATGAACGCAAGCAGCTTGAATATGCCAAGCTTAACAGCCTGTTCCGCAACCTGCTGAGACTGATTCCGCTATCCGGCGCGCGCAAATTGGTCGAACCCGCCCAGGATGATCTGCCGCAGGCGATTGACGACTTCCTCGCAGCCCTGGCAGATGAGTTAACCAAGCATCAGACAGACAAGAATGCTGCTAGAAGTTCAAAACTGAGAAGGGCCGAAGACGGTAAAAGCCTGGCGGCCTGTTTCGACAGCCTGCAGAAGCTTCTGGCCCAGAAACCGAAGGCAGCCGATGCGCTGATGTTCCAGACCCGTGTCGCAAGCCGCTTCACAGACCAGGCCACAACCAGGCTGGTCCTGGCCTGGCTTGTTCTGCGAAGCTCCAGTGTGAATCCGGTCCGGTACGGCCTTGACTGGGTACTGAAACAGCTCCTGGCCAAGGATCATGATCGAGACCTCCACTACCGTAGTACCCAGTTGCTGGTTGCGCTTCAGGAGTTGTGGCAATTCCACGGAAAGGCGACGGTCAAACAATTCAACACTGAACACATTGCCAGCATGTTCATGCATCCTGCCAGCCGTTCATATCTCATGGTTCACGAAAGTGAAGGCACGGAATGGTTCAATAAGGAAAGATTTGAAGAATTATGCGAATGGGGTGCGCTGCTTGTTCTGCTTGACGGGATAAAGTCAGTCAAATCACCGGTTGTGATCTGCTCAAGAATGGCATCTGCCGAGCTTGCAATCAGCCAGACGGCTGAACTGGCAAAGCGCGTAGGCTATAAGAGCGCTCTTTTCACCAAAACGATCAGCGGCATCAGAGCCAGGTCGATCTCCTCAGCAAAGAAAACAGCTGTATGAATCGTTACATTTTCCTGACTGCGATGATTCTGGCTTGTTTTGTCCAACCGGCTTTCGGCGAAGAGCAGTTGCGTGCGGATCAATTGCAGTCAACTGGAGAATTGTCGTCATCACCCGCAACGTCATTCCAACAGGGCGGCCTGAACGACAAAGAGAGCCGGACTGAATTTGTATGGGAGCTGGATCCATACTACAGCGAAGTATCATTGCATTTCCCCTTGACAGATGACCTGATTCCGGAGATGTCCGGAACCAACGAGTTCGAGGTTTATAAAAAGCTGTTGATGGATTCGCTGGTGCCACGCTTCATGCTGATTGAGGCGGCAGTTTTTCCCATGCCACTGGTGGGAGTGGCCTTGAAGGAATACCAGCGGGACTTTTATCGCGGATTCAACATCGGCAGCGGGAATCTCAATCTGCTTGAAACCGTGACGGCAGGATTTCAGGAGCCCTATGCCGTTTCGGTCTTTGTCGGTGACATGGTCAGTTTTGTCCGTCCCGGCGAAGAGAAGATAAGCTCCAACAAGGGTTATATGGGCTACATGCTCAGTTACTCAAATCAGCATATCAAACGCAACACCCTGATACCGGACCATAATTTCGAAGTGGAATGGAAGATGAAGGGAGAGCGGGTGTTTCACGAGGATAAGCTCTCCTGGAGTTTTCGTCTCGGCTCCAAAATCCATGAGAATCAGGATATATCCAATACTCTTTACATCGGATTTCGTCGCAGCAACCTGGACTTCACCGCTGATTTCCTGAGCTTTATGAATAACGGCTCGATAGATTTCCGCTGGGATTTCTCTGCTAAGGATGGTCGTCTGTTGCGACAGGAGTATGTGATCGGTAAGAAGTTCCCGATTAAAGACTGGCATCTGGCTTTACGGCTGGATGTGGGTGTTATCTGGGAGGATCCGGCAAAATACAAGGGAGTGTTGAGGGACAACGACTTCCAGAGTGTAACCGCGGTACTCCGTCCCAATATCGAATTCTGATTCTGGTTTCAAGTCGTTATTAATAATTGTTGTGTTTCGCATTGAATACAGAAAAGCCGGCCCTGGAGCCGGCTTTTCTGTATTCAAATACGGATTTGATTGTCAGGCTAGGCGAACGGGTTTCGCAGGACGATACTCTGATCGCGTCTCGGACCGACCGAGACCATCACGATCTGGCATCCGGCCAGCTCTTCCAGGCGGCGCACATAGGACTGGGCCTTGGGAGGAAGTTCTTCAAAAGTGCGCGCACCGGTAATGTCCTGGTTCCATCCGGGAAGTTCTTCGTAAACCGGCTGGCACTTTTCAAATACCTCCAGACTGGAGGGGAGCGTCTCCAGTGCCTTACCGTTATAGGTGTAGCCGGTGCAGACCTTGATTGTGTCGAAGCCTGACAGGACATCCAGCTTCGTCAGCGCGATGCCGGTCAAGCCGTTTACACGCACTGAATAACGGATGACCATCGCGTCAAACCAGCCGCAACGGCGTGGCCGCCCGGTAGTGGCGCCAAACTCCCCGCCGATCTGACGCAGCTTTTCACCCGTCTCTTCCAGCAGTTCTGTAGGAAACGGGCCACTGCCCACACGGGTAACATAGGCTTTTGATATGCCTATGATCTCATTGATTTTTCTGGGACTTACGCCGGAACCGGTACAAGCTCCCCCTGAACAGGTGGAAGATGATGTGACGAACGGGTAGGTGCCGTGGTCAACGTCCAGCAGAGTTCCCTGGGCGCCCTCAAACAGTGCTTTTTTACCGGATTCCAGATCCTTGTTCAGAATCAGAGCGGTATCGGCGACATATCGGCGCAGCACGTCGGCATAGCCCTGATACTCGGCAAAGATCTCGTCGTAGCTGCAGGGAGGCTCACCCAGGAACTGCTCAAGAATGAAATTCTTTTCAACGAGATACTCCCTGAGCTTGCGAGCAAATGTATCGGAATCGATCAGATCCATCAGGCGGATGCCGCGACGGCCGATCTTGTCCTCGTAACAGGGTCCGATACCGCGCCCGGTAGTCCCGATTTTTTTATCGCCGCTTTTTGCCTCGCGTGCAATGTCGATGCGTTTGTGATACGGCATGATGATGTGAAGTGATTCGGACAGCAAAAGACAGGCATCGTCCTTGATCCGGCCCGATTCCTTCAACTTGGTGATCTCCCTGATAAACACCTCGGGATCAAGAACGACACCATTACCAATGATGCAGCGCTTGCCTTCGTGCAGTATTCCGGAAGGTATCAGATGAAGGACGACTTTTTCATTCCCGACCACGAGTGTATGCCCGGCATTGTTGCCGCCCTGATAGCGCACGATGTCATCAGCATATTCAGTATAAATGTCAACAACCTTGCCCTTGCCTTCGTCACCCCATTGGGCGCCAACTACAACTACGTTTGCCATGATTACCTGTCTCCCTGGCTTTCTTCGATGAATTTCATGAGTTCCGGACAGGCGAGTAAAGCCCTGTCAACCGGTACAGCAACGCCGTCTCTGGTTCGTACGGCCTGATAACACTGACTGTCATTGCCGATAACAAGCATGTAACGAATGTTCATGCGACGGGCATATTCCAGAGATTGTTCATACTCGCGGCGGATAATATCCCTGGCGGTACTATATCCCTGCGACCGCAAAAGCCTGGCAATTTCCAGCACAACTATTCGATCCTCACGTGCATTGAACAGCAGAAAATCCCTCGTGGTGCTGGCCTCCAATTCCGGGCGGCGCTCAAGTGCCGTCAGAAGATTGAGGACGTTAAAAGTGAAGCCGGTGGCCGGAGCTTCGAAACCGTAGCGGGAGGTCAGGCTGTCGTATCTGCCGCCACTGCATACAGGCTCGCCCAGCCCGGAAACAAAACCTTCAAATGTGATGCCGGTATGATAACCAAGTCCCCGTGTTTCACCCAGATCAATGGTCAAATAGCTGGCAACACCGTGTATTTCCAATATTTCCAGGACCTGATGCATATTTTCCAGCGCTGCCAGCGAGCGGGGGTTTGAAGTAAACTTCCGCGCATCGGCAAGCACTTCGCATCCTCCGAACAGGCGCGGCAAGGCACTGATCTCACGGGAGGCTTCCGTTGAGACATTGTTGGTTTTGAGCAGAGATGCCACGGCGGAGGTGTCTTTTCTTGAAACCGCCTCACGGAGTTCCTGTAGTGCGGATCCTCTTAGACCGGAAGATTGCATCACACCCTGGCAGAACTCGACCTGTCCCAGATCTATTTTGAAATTTTCGAGGCCGAGTCCCTGCATGGCCTCAATTGCCATCACTACCATCTCGGCGTCCGCTTCGGGAGAACTGAGTCCGATCAGTTCAACACCGGATTGAAACATCTCACGGCTACGTCCGGTCTGCATCTCGGTCTGCCGCAGCACGCGCCCGCTGTAGCTGATACGATGGGGCAGCGGCCAGGACGCCAGACGGGTGGCGACAATTCTGGCGATCTGCGGAGTGATATCCGGTGGAAAAGCCAAGAGCCTCCCGGTCTGCCGGTCATCAAAACGATAGGCCTTGCCCCTGAGCTCTTCTCCCATCCCTATGGTCAGAACGTCTTCATATTCCAGGTTGGGAGTAATTACCCGGCGGAAGCCCCACAGCTCAAAAACACGCAGCAACCGGCTCTCGATATAACCGATTTTGGCCGCAGTGTCAGGCAGCAGGTCGCTGACTCCGCGAGGCAGGGATATGTCTTGAGCAGGAACGATCACTCGACCTTCTTGATAGACAATGATGATGCGCCACGAGCGGAAAATCCGGGCTTCTGGACGGTTTGCAGTATCAGCAACTCGTTGCGGGCCTCATCCATGAAATAGTCGGGCATATAATTCTGTGTCTCGCGTGTGCGCCACTTCTCTTCAAGGCTGGAGCCGTTCCAGACCAGGCAATATACAGCCCCCTTCTTGTACGAACGGGCATTGCCAAGCACCCAGAAACCGTCGTTCTTCCCGACCAGCACTTCACCTTTTGATGTAACCTGAATCCGCTGATTCATGAAAATCCAGCGATAGGGGTCACCGGTGACGCGGACATTGTCCAGGTCTTCCTTCTGGAAATACAATTCCGAACCCCCGAACTTGTCGTTGCTGCGCCAAAGTTCCTTCTGTTCACGGTCATAAACAACAAGATAGTTATCGGGATTCAGAACAGTGGTAAAGACGGTTCCCGCTGAATCCTTGAATTGGTTGAAAGTGTATATATTGGCGAATCGCGGCATTTTGATCGGATTTTTCACCGTAACGGTACTGCCGGACCGGGTTGCTTCATATACCTCGCCGTAAAAATCACTATCACGGCCCATGCTTTGGGCGTAAAGCTTCGGTTCTGCTCCGGCAAGGCCGAAAACCCTGAAAAAATAGGGGATACTATCGGCCACCCTGACCAGTTTATCACCCTGAAGCTGCCAGATCTGCGAAGAGACATCATTGCTCCGAATAACGCTGACATAAAGTTCTACGCTGCCACCTGAAACCAGCGCATCCAGGGACACGATTTTTTCATTCAGCTTAAGCTCAACTTCGGTGACCAGCTTCATGTCACCGGACTGACGGTAGTAGGAAATGCGGCGATCTTCAGCCAGGAATATCTGGCGGCCGCCGTCAGGCAGGTACATGCCCTGGGCAAGAAGGTTGGATGAGCCCACAAGCCGTTTGCTGGTCCAGCCACCGGAGCTGTTCTGCTCATAGTCACGAGGCTTGATGAACTCTGAGATTGGTGCAGTCCGTACATTTTCTGCCCTGATTATGTCTTTTTTCTGGGATAGCACTGCTGAAGGCGCCTGGGTAGCAACGGCGGCTGATGGCACATCGCCCCCGGAGACATACGCCTTGATGAGCTCGGCGGAAAGTTTGTCGGCAAGCTTACCGATGGCAGGAATCAACTCGTCCTGATTCTCGCCCTGGACAAAAGCACGGGTTACAGATTTGCCCGCGGTGGTTTTGGCAAGAGCATCCACGCTGAAGACCTTGCCTATGGCAACGTAAGTGCCGGTTATCAATAAATCAGCCTCGGCGGCGCTGGCCACCGACAGGATCTTGTCGCTGTTAAGCCGGGAAGCAAGAAGCATCTGGAGTGTCGTCTTCATCTCGTCCCTGTTGGTTGCTCCAACCGCGTTCATGTCAGCTACAAAAACCTTCAATTGAGCAGCAAAAGCCGGCATTGAAAAGAGCGAAGCCAGCAGAACGATGCAGATGACAAAATATTTTCTCATGATACCTCCAGTACGGATTGCGAAGCCGGCGGATTATCGCAAAATATACTACTCATGTCAAAAAAAAAGGGAGTTACCGCGGATTGTTTCAGACGGAGTCATTGAACGTGGCAATTCCGACACCCTGAAAACCGAGTATGGTTAACTAGAATGTGGATGATGCGGGACTGCAAAAGTCATTAATTATTGCAGACTAAGATACCCCGCGGCAACCTGCGGGGTATCTTGAAAGTCATTGGTGTTTATCCATGAAGAGAACAGCAAATATCACGACCTAGCGCGTACTGCCGGTTGCCGGGACAATTTCATCACTGATTGCAGCCGGCGCGTCAACCGGTGCTGCAGTGGTCTTGGCCGGCTCAACAGCCTTGGGGGTTGATACCGGTGGAGATTGTGCCGGGATTGCGACGGGTGCGGGGGGCGGCGCTTCATCCGGCTTGGCAGCCTTCTGCGGAGCCTGTCGGGGCGGTTCTGACGTGGCGGGCGCATCTTTTCCCTCTTTGCCCAGATCGTATTTTATCAGCGAAACGATTTCATCAAACTGCGCGGTGTAAACCTCCGGTTCCTGCGTCTCTCGTAGCAACCAGTCCTTGCGCTTATGCTCAAGTGTCCTGCGGATACCATCAATGGTTTTGAATTTAACCTCGGTTTTCCTGGCTAGGTTTGCGTCGGATTCGCTAAAGTCCGGGTACTGAAGGTTGATCAACGGAGAATAGCCCAGCAAGCGCTTACGGAAGTTGGGGTACTCCCACAGTATGGTGCCTTCGGCATCCAGCATCTGGGCAGTCATGGTCAGATAGTTATAGTCGGCTTCAAGTGAAGTAAGCAGGTTACTGGAATAGATTTTGTCTGACTTGGTCAGCCCGCTGATGGTAATCAGCATCACTGCATCAAGATTGTTTTTCTGGATGTAGTTTTTGAGCTCATCACTCCTCCAGAAGTATTTGTTGTATTTTACGGTCGCATCGTCGCGATACTCACGCCTGAACAGAAGTGATTCAAACAAGCGGCCCGGGTCGCCGTCAAGGAGTGCGACAGTGTAAAAATTCCCGGTTACCTTGAACTTGCGTACTAGCTGCGGTTCATATCTACGATTTAGGTCGGCCACCAACTGGATCAGCTGATCTTTCTGGGGATGCCTAATGTCGGAATCAGTATCGATAAAAATGGGAGCAACACCGAGAACCTTGACCTTGCCGGCAAAGTTTTCAACCGGGATATTATAATAGTTTCTTGCACAACCAGTCATGGTAACGGCAAGCAGCAACACACACAGCAACAACCTTTTCATGAAACCCCCTCTTCGAAGAGCTGAAATGACTCAAAAACGATGGAGTGGATATATACCAGATGGAATGTTTATTTTCCAGTCAATTTGACACCGGAATCGACACTTGCCCTCTGACTTTCGGCTTTCAAATCTGTTGACAAGAGAACGGGTAATTTCGTATTGTTTCCGAATCAAACCTGCTTATCTAGAGTGGTGGAGGGAAAGGCCCTGCGAAGCCACAGCAACCGGCCAATAAGGCGACAGGTGCTAAATCCTGCCGAAAGGCAAAGATGAGAGGTGTGCTGTGTATTTACCGGCCCCTTCTCATGAAAATGTGAAGGGGCTTTGCATGTCCGTCGGTGTAGTAAAGGAGCAATCAATTACCTTTGAATCCGGTATCCGCCTGGACAGCGGCCGCATACTTGCGCCCATAACCCTGGTCTACGAAACTTACGGATGCCTTGACAAGCAGCGATCAAACGCCATCCTGGTTGAACACGCCTGGACCGGAGATGCCCATCTGGCCGGAAAACGGGACGATGCCGACAACAAGCCCGGCTGGTGGGACGCCATCGTCGGCCCCGGACGATTGCTGGACACGGACCGCTACTTTGTAATCTGCTCGAACGTGATCGGCTCCTGCTACGGCTCCACCGGCCCAACCTCGATCAACCCCAAAACAGGCAAACGCTATAACCTCTCCTTTCCGGTCATCACAGTGCGCGACATGGTGCGCGCCCAGAAGCTCCTGATTGACACCTTTGGAATCGACAAGCTCTTGACGGTCATGGGCGGCAGCATGGGTGGCATGCAGGCTCTTGAATGGGCTACCCAATATCCGGACAACATCGCCTCCGCCATCGTCCTGGCATCAACGCCGCGCCCCTCTCCCCAGGCCATCTCGCTGAACGCGGTAGCCCGCTGGGCGATATTCAACGACCCGACCTGGCGCAAGGGAGAATACAAGCACAACCCCAAGGATGGCCTGGCGCTGGCGCGCGGCATAGGTCACATCACCTTTTTGTCCGATGAATCGATGAACGCCAAGTTTGGACGACGATTTTCAGCCAAGGACGGCCAGTTTGATTTTTTCGGGCAGTTCGAGGTTGAACGCTACCTGAACTACAACGGCTACAACTTTGTGGACCGGTTTGACGCCAATTCTTTTTTGTATCTGGCAAAATCGCTTGATCTTTATGACGTAGCATGGGGCTATGAATCGATGAGCGAGGCCTTCAGCCAGGTAAAAGCCCCGATCCAGTTCTACGCCTTCACCTCCGACTGGCTCTACCCGGCCTACCAGACGGAAGAAATGGCGAACTGCCTTAAAGAGCTGGGAAAGCCGGCCGAATATCACCTGATAACTTCAGCCTACGGTCACGACGCATTTCTCCTGGAGCACGAGACCTTTGCACCGATGGTGCGAGGCTTTCTGAATGATATTCAAGCGGCTGATTGATTTTGGAACTCCAAATACCGAACCACGCTCTCAAATTAAAAAAATTGGTGACCCGCAAAAAAACTGTTGACTTGTTTTTTGTAGTTAGATATAAAGTCCTTCTCGTCACACACTCATGGGCCTGATTCCTTAAATGGAACGGTGTGACAAGATCAAACGTCCCCTTCGTCTAGCCCGGCCCAGGACACCGCCCTTTCACGGCGGCGACACCGGTTCAAATCCGGTAGGGGACGCCAACTTTACAAAGGTCACTTTTCGCAAGAGAAGTGGCCTTTTTTTGTTCGTACTCCTCCCTTGTAATCGCAATCATACCAAATGGTTTCCTATAGTTCATTGTCACCTCCCCACATGCCAAAGTGGAGTTCGAACACCGGATTAAGCTGTCATTATATTGCTCATGCGAAAAACCTTATGACCAATGCCAGATATTTAAGTCTGATATTTGTGTTGACCGCACTGGAAGAGGCGTTATAATCAAACACAATGTTAATCAAGGAGTTTTTACATGGCTGCTCACAAAACACGATTAACGTACAATGATGTGGTAGCAACTTTGCCATCTCTTGCTCCGGACGAGCAGTTGAATCTGCTTGAAGCTCTGTCATCTGTTTTGAAAAAGGCAATGCTGCCCGGAGTGAAGCGGCATAACCTGCTTGAACTGGAGGGGTTGGGAGCGGATGTGTGGTCAAAAGTGAATATTGAGAACTACGTCCGACAGGAACGGGATTCATGGAATTAAGTAAACTTCTTCAGGGAAAGATGGTTTTTCTCGATACTGCGCCGTTAATTTATTTCATCGAAAAAAGCAGTCGTTACCTTGATACGGTAAAGCCGGTTATTGCGCTCATAGATTCCCAGCAAGCAAAAGGCATGACATCAACCATTACCCATGTTGGAGGTTTTGGTTCTTCCTTTGCGAGAAGGGAACAAAAAACTGGCTGAAAAATACAAAACCATCCTGCTTTCATCTAGTGATCTTGAAACCTGCGAAATTACTAACGCAATTTCCGAAAGAGCTGCCACGATTCGGGCAAAATATGGATTCAAGACTCCAGACTCTATCCAACTTGCTACTGCAATCGTTCGTAAAGCAGATTATTTCCTGACAAACGATACCGCGCTGAAACAGACGAAGGAAATCAAAGTCATCGTCCTTGAGGACTATCTGCCCGATTCGTAGTCTCATTTTTTCGATATATATCCTGCACAGTGGAATGGATATTCATATAATAAAGGTTCGAAGTGCGACCGCCAGGGGACGCAAACTTTACAAAGGCCACTTTTCTCTGGAGAAGTGACCTTTTTTTGTTGGTCACTCCTCCTAGGTATTCGCAATCATATCAAATGTTTTCCTGTAGTTCGGGGCCACCTTCCCACCCACATGCCGCGATCTCACCAGACTAACAGTCAATAAAGGGCTGCACATCCGGCATTTCTTTCAAACTATAATGCGCTTGATATAATCAACGTTAATCATTATGATTATTTATGTGAAAGGGGGCTGTTCAATGAATGCAACGAACACCAAAGTTCTGACCGCACATATTCCAATCCCGCTTGCAGAGCAGGTTGATCTGATTGCCGCACGACTGGAGCGTTCTCGTGGCTGGATTGTAAAGCAGGCTTTAAGCGCCTGGGTGGGGCAAGAAGAAGAGCGTCGCCGCCTGACTTTAGAGGCTATGGCAGATGTTGACGCCGGACACGTTGTCGATCACCCGGATGTCAAAGCCTGGGCTAACAGCCTTGATACTGAAACGCCACTTCCGGTGCCGCACTAATGACAATAAAGTGGACCAGCAAAGCCCTGTCAGACCTGGTACGTCTCTATGAGTTTTTAGCTGTAAAAGACACGTCTGCTGCTGCTCGTACGGTACAATCGTTGTCAGCCGCACCAGATCGTCTTCTGGACCAAGCAAGAATAGGTGAGAAGCTCGAAGAGTTTGACCCGCGCGAAGTCCGACGTATTGTTGTTGGTAGATACGAAATGCGCTATGAAATACAAGAGTCTGTTATTTCAGTGCTCCGGATCTGGCATACACGCGAAGATCGATAACCGATTAGAACCATTGAGTGGCAAGCCACTCAATGGTTCGCCGATATTTATACATTTTTCCAGTTCTCAATTCCATTATTTCGGGGACGCCAATAAAAAAATAGCCACTTACAACGACAAATTGCACGTGGCTTTTTTGTGATTTTGAAACATTCATACTTTTATAGATCGTCGGGCTCGTTACGAGGGCAATTATGTAAAATCTACTGCTATGACGCCGCAAATTTCAAATGCGCCTGCTGTTTAAGGTACCAACTGATTTTGCATGATCATTTGAAGAGCCGGACACCTGATACTGGTTGCAGAGGTCATCAGATATGCCAGAAAACATGAAGAAAAAATTTCATTTTTCCAAATCGCTGCTGTTCGATGCGCACCGTCTGCTCTTCGGCAGGTGTGATAACGCCGCCCAGGCAATCCAGCTGTTTTCCGCCGCCGAGCTTAAAACCGCCCACAGGGTTGCCGCAAAAGCTACCCACCCCGACCTGAACCATGCTCTCCATAACGAGTTGCTCAACACAAACTTCCGCAAGGTTACCGAGGCGTACAACCTGCTGAACGACTTCCTGTTGGCACGGGACTCGGCACAGGTATCCGCCGAACATTTCAATGAGCAGATATGCAGGCATAAAAAGCCTCAATGGGCGCAAAAGCCCCACACCTACAGACCTGCTGCCACGAGGATCTACCGCGAATGCAAACCCTTCTCCAAAAAACCGAAAGTGGAAAGCCACCGTTACTACGAAGGCATGATGCCGACCATAGCATTGAAAACCGGCCTGTTCCTTTATTACAGCGGCAAGATATCCTATGAACAGATGATCGAGGCACTGGTCTGGCAGCGCAATATGCGCCCGCCGATCGGGGAGCTTGCTGCGCATTGGAATTGGCTGCACAAATCGTTTATTGAGATTATCCTGAAGGAAGTTTCCCGCGGCGGGCAGTTTGGCGAGCGTGCGGTCAGCATGGGGCTGCTTAAGGAATCACAGGTCAAGGTGTTGTTGCGACATCAGCTCTTCATACAAAAACCGGTCGGCAGTTATTTCGTCACCAACAAGATATTGACCCGTGAGGAATTAAAGGAAAGCCTGCTGATAATGAGCATCCACAACAAGCTCTTCGCCGAGGAGCGGCGGGAACGAGAGCAAAGGTTGCTGGAGTTCAGTGAACGGCAGCGCAAATAAGCACGGTTTCAGATCAGGTCTGTGTGTTGGTTGAGCGTCTTCTTTACGCATCTTTCCGAAATAATGGCACATTTCCCGGTTATCGTAATCATCGTATCTGGGACGCCAAACTTTATTGAAATTGAGTGCTTTGCAAGTGGTACTCAATTATGGCAGTCGTTCCCAACGGTAAAGGTCATCTCAGCTGCTCTGTCCTGCTCAAACGGGGTAGAGGAGTGGCCGACTCCTTCATCATTCCGCTCCAAACAAAGAAAGAACTTAAAAGCTTCCTGGACATGATGAAACTGGAGGGCGCTTTTCTTGAAACATCCAGCGAGTATTTTGATCAGCGGCTGTGTCACGGACTGGCAGAAGGCGCCGCACTCGGCAATGCGCCCAGTTTCTGGCTGGCCCATGTTGCCGAGGTGCTGGGAAAAGACCAGTGGAAAGCAACCGTCTTTGACGCGAGGCACGAGCTTGCCCTGATGCGGGCCGAGCTGAAACGCGAGAAGCCGGAGCTGTTATCGAACAAATCATGCCGAAAATCGTTGATAGACTCCGCCGAATGGTGTGACGAACATCATTTTGCCGACTCATGGTTCGAGGATGACGCCGAGGTTGACAATGTTATTGCAGCCGTCTTTAAAAAGAAAGGTAACAAGCCGGATGCTGAATGGACGGCCGTGAATGTCATTATAGAGAGTATTCTCGAAAAGCGCCGTCAGGTCTGGCTCGAACGACTGACGCTCAATGCGCTGTGGCTCAAGGCATCAAAAAAGCCGCCGCTACCCTGGCACCAGATGTTTCATCTGGCCGAGATAGTTGCCGACAGAGCGTTTCCGCTTGCGGAAATCCCGCTGATGGAATCAATCGCCATCCAAAGCCTGGGAGCCTATCTGAGCCGCAGGGAAGACGAAGGGCAATGAATCAGCCGGTTCCCAGGCGTCTGCTCGCCGCCGGTTGAATTCCCGCCGATATCGTGCTATAGAAGCCCCTCGCCGCACCAATCCTTCAACCACAGGTAATCCCACCATGACCCTCGCAGAACAGGTAGTACAGGGCGACATCCGCGCTGCGGCGCGGCTGATGCGCGACATCGACGACAACCGTCCCAATGCGGTCCGGGAGTTGAAGCAACTCTATCCCCACACCGGCAAAGCCTACATCATCGGCATCACCGGCCCCCCGGGCGCCGGAAAATCTACCCTGGTCGATCAGCTGACCGCATCGTTCCGCAAGCGGGGCAGGAAAGTCGGCGTGGTAGCCATCGATCCCACCAGCCCCTTCACCGGTGGCGCGATCCTGGGCGACCGTATCCGCATGAACCGCCACTCCTGCGACGAGGGGGTCTTCATCCGCAGCCTGGCCACCCGTGGCGCGCTGGGCGGTCTTTCGCGCTCGACGACCGATGTGGGCATGGTCATGGACGCGCTGGGTATGGATATCGTCATCATCGAAACCGTCGGTGTCGGCCAGGACGAAGTTGACATAGTCAAGGCCGCCCACACCACCTGCGTCGTGATGGTGCCGGGGCTTGGCGATGACATCCAGGCCATCAAGGCCGGCATCCTGGAGATCGGCGACGTTTTCGTGGTCAACAAGGCCGACCGCGACGGGGCCGACCGGACAGCCCGCGAGCTGTCAACGATGCTGGAGATGCGCAACGCGCCGCAGGGGAGCTGGAATCCGCGGGTATTGAAGACCGAGGCCCAGCGCGGCACAGGCATCGAAGAACTGACCGGTGAGATCCTCGCCCACCGCGATTTCCTCTTCAGCAGCGGCACAATCGATAATTTCCTGCGCGAACGCAACCAGCGCCACTTCATGGATATCCTGCGCGACGGGCTCATCCGCAGTGCGCTCGATTTCATGGCCGCCGACAACAGCATGGCCAGGATCGTCGAAGGCATGGGCAACAACAGCATCGACCCCTATTCCGCCGCTGAAGACGTGCTCTCGCAGATGCTGGCGGACACCAATCGCGGCACGGACCACTGACTGCTGTTTATTCGATTGAATTAATCCGTTTTTGCTCTATACTTTAGACACCTCAACCGACTATTTTACTGGAGAGAAGAGATGACCCTGACCGGAATTGCACTGATCATAATAACCATTGCGATCTGTATTTTGGTAATGACGCTGATCCCGACCATACTGACCGTCAAGCGCACTTTCGAGTCGGTCGGCGCACTGAGCGAGATGGTGCAGAAGGAACTGAAACCGACCATCCAGGAGCTGACCGGCGTACTGGCCGAACTGAAAACGGTCGGCGGCGGGGTGGCGGAGCACACCGACGATGTCAAACGTTTCATGTCGGCGCTGGGCGAGACCGGTGACAACCTGCACACGATCAACCATTCGGTTGGTGTGGTGACGAATGTTCTCAATACCACCTCGGTCTGGGCGACCGGCGCCAAGGTGGCCGGAAAATACGTACTTGAGCGTTATCTAAAAAAAAGGGGAGGTAATTAACCATGTCTGATGAACAGGGAGTATCCGCTGGAACCGTGTTGGTATCGTTTGTGGCCGGGGCGGCAATCGGCGCCGGTCTGGCGCTGTTGTATGCGCCCAAGAGTGGCCGGGAGATGCGTGAAAACATTGCTGACCTGACCGAGGATGCGGTGGACAAGATCAAGGAATACGCCAAGGAAGCCCAGGAGAAGATCAAGACCGCCATCGAGGATGGCAAGGAAACCATCGTGGAGAAGAAATCGATCCTGGCATCGGCGATCGAAGCCGGCCGTGAGGCGATGCAGAAAGAGCGCGATACGGTACAGTAGCATCCGTAACGTGACTGAAAAGCCCACTTCCGGTGGGCTTTTTTTTGCAGCCGGAATCCGCGGAACAGCATATGATTCAACTCCCATGCGACGAACATCCCACGCCAGTTACCAACTGGAATGTCTACATCATCCTCTGCTCGGACAGGTCATTGTACACCGGCATCAGCACCGATCCTGCCCGCCGCTTCCGTCAGCATGCCGGCGGACAGGGGGCCAGGTATTTCAGGGCACGCAAACCGTTGCGGATTGTCTACCTGGAACCGGGTCACACCCATGGCAGTGCCTGCAGGCGGGAACTTCAGATCAAGGGCATGACAAAACCGGCCAAACAGGACCTGATCGTTTCCGAAGTCAACCGCATCGGCAACGGGCAGGTCCTGACGTGCGAACAGACTTGATTGTGGTATAAACAGCTCATGTCTATCCATCATCACCTGCAAAAATTCACCGGCACCGCCAGGATGCTGCTGGTCAAATTCTTCGACGATCGCTGCCCCATCTATGCATCGGCGCTCTCCTTTTCCAGCCTGCTCTCGACGGTGCCTTTTCTGGCGATTGTATTTACGATCCTCAAACTGCTGAACCTCCATTCCAGCCTGACCCCGGTGATCCTCTCCAGCGTTGCCGCCGGTTCCCACGAGCTGGTCACCCAGATCATGGGCTACATCCACAGTACCAGCGTCGGGTCACTGGGTGTGGCCGGTGTGGTGGCGCTGATACTGTCGGTGATGGCTACGCTAGACACCACCGAGGACGCCTTCAACCAGATCTGCGAACTTGGGCGCGGCAAGGCCTACCACCATAAACTCCGCGATTACCTGATCGTGATCTTCGGCATCCCTTTATTGATCGCGCTCTCCATCATCATCACCACCAGCTTGCAGCACCAGGAGCTGCTGCGCTGGCTTTTCAGCCTGCCCGGCTTCGGACGCTACAAGCTGGCCCTGTTCCGGGTGACCCCCTACCTGAGTACCTGGATCGCACTGCTCTGTCTCTACAAGTTCATTCCCAACACGCGCATCAGCCTGAAAAACGCGCTGATCGGCAGCCTGGCGGCCGGAACCATCCTGCAGCTGGCACAATCGGTCTACATCCGTCTCCAGATGGGCGTTTCCAGCTATAACGCCATCTACGGAACCCTGGCGTTGCTGCCGGTTTTCATGATCTGGATTTATACCAGCTGGGTTATCGTATTGGCCGGAATGGAATTTATCTGGCATATGCAAAAAGAAATCAATCTCGCAACGCCGCAGGCAGACACCATTCACGGCGACCAGCCGCCTCAAGCACCTGATTAAGCGGGTTTCAGTGGCGTTGACTTTCGGGGCGGCTTCCTTTATACTCCCACGACTTATGATAAAATTTCACCTCATCAGACATGCGGCGGTTGCTCTGGCACTTTTGCTCTGCGCCCAACCCGCGCTGGCCACCGAGCCGATTCAGCCGCTACTGGCGGAACTGACACGGCCGAACGCCCCGCAGCTGCCGGCCAATGAGCCGCCGGCGCTGGTTCCGGCGGACGAAATTGCCGCGGATGAAACCACGGCCGCAACTCCGGTGGCCGACCTGTTCTCGCTGGAAGAAATAAATGGCAACGGCGCTGATCAAAACGAACTGGCGTTGCCCGATATCGATCTGCCGATATCGGATATCCCGCTGGCCCTGAACAGCAAGGTCGAATACTTCCTCTACTATTTCCAGACCAGGGGCAAGCAGTCCTTCTCGCACTGGCTTTCACGTTCATCCCGTTACATTCCGATGATGAAGGAGATCCTTAAGCGCGAGGGGATGCCGGAGGACCTGGTCTACGTGGCCATGATCGAGAGCGGATTCCATCTGCACGCCCGTTCCTGGGCCAATGCGGTCGGCCCGTGGCAGTTCATTTCCGATACCGGACGCCGCTATTCGCTGCGGATCGACCAGTGGATCGACGAGCGCAAGGACCCGGTCAAGGCGACCACCGCAGCCGCGCTGTATATGAAAGAGCTGTACGGAATGTTCAAGGGGGACTGGTATCTGGCGGCAGCCGGTTACAACGCCGGCGAGAACAAGATCCTGCGGGCCATCAGCATGTACAACACCAGCGACTTCTGGGAAATTTCCCAGGGATCGTACCTTAAGCGCGAAACCAAGGAATACGTCCCCAAACTGCTGGCGGCGGCGATCATCGCCAAGGATCCGGCCCGCTACGGTTTTTCCGATGTGGCCTATCTGCCGCCGATCGAATTCGACACCGTCACGATCCCTTCACGCACGAACCTGGAACTGACGGCAAAACTGAGCGGCACCACCTACGAGACCATCAAGGAACTTAATCCTGACCTGCGGCACTGGTGCACCCCACCCAATTATCCCGATTACCAGCTCAAGATCCCCAAGGGGACCAAACAGCAGTTCGAACTTGAATACGCCAAGATTCCGGAAGATCAGCGCTTCACCGAAAAGATTCTCTACACCCGCTACAAGGCCGGCAAACGGGACTCGTTGAAGAGCCTCGCCCGTCGTTTCGGCACGACACCGGTTGCGCTGGCCGAATTGAACGGTCTGAACGCCAAGAACCGCCTGTCCGGCAAGACCCTGATCGTGCCGGTCAAGCAGACCGTCGACTTCAGCCGCGAGGGCCGCACGGCGCGCGCGACCGTAAACAAGGGCAATTATTCCAAATACTATACCGTCAAGAAGGGCGACACACTCGGCGTTCTGGCCAAGCGTTTCAATGTTTCCACCAAACTTCTGACCGCCTGGAACAACCTTAAGGCTACGGTGGCGCTCAAACCCGGACGCCGCATCATAATCGCCAAGTTTACCGAAAAGAACGGAGAGATGGTTCCGGCAACGCCCAAGAGCTGACTCCCGCTTACCCCCATGGCCGAAACAACGAAAGGAATTCCCGATGTATAACATTCTCATCTCCGCGGGCGCCTCTACCGCGGTGCTACTGATACTGATGCTTGTCCTCAAGCTCTCCTGGTGGATTGCGCTGATGATCGCGCTGATCGTATTTGCGCTTGTATTCGTGCTGTTTTCGCGCATAACCATGAAAAAGGTGATGGCTTCGCTAGAAACCGCCGGCAAGGATCTCCAGGCCCAGCCTCCCCGATTCGAAAAGGCGATCCGCGAACTTAAGGATGCCCTGCAGTACAGCAAATGGCAGTTGTATGTGGATGGCCAGATCAATTCCCAGATCGGCATGATCTACTACATGAAACGCGACTTCGCCAACGCCTTCCCCTATCTTGAAAAATCGTTCTTTAAAAATTGGGCCGCCATGGCGATGCTGGCTGTTTCCTACATGAAGCGCCAGAAGAAGGACAAGATGATCAGCACCTTTGATAAAGCCGTGCAGTGGAACGGCAAGGAATCCATGCTCTGGAGCCTGTACGCCTATTGCATGAACGAAAGCGGCGACAACGCCAAGGCCAAGGAGATCCTGGCCAAGGGACTGAAGAAGCTTCCCGGCGATGAAAAGTTGAAGGACAATCTGGAGTCCCTGGAAAAGGGCAAGAAAATGAACATGCGCGCTTACGGAGACCTGTGGTTCCAGTTCCACCTGGAGAGTCTGGGCGCCCTGCAGAAGCATCAGATGGCAGCCATGGGCGGCCGCATGCAGCGGCGCATGGTTGTCAGAAAATAGGAATCATTCAACCGGAGAACCATACAACAGAGCCGTCGCGAGACGGCTTTTTGCTTTTTGAAGTCTGGGGCTATTGGCGAAAAAGCGCAAATAACGCTAAGAATACATAGCGTCTCAAGCCTTCTTGACGAACTCCGATTTCAGCTGCATGGCGCCGATGCCGTCGATCTTGCAGTCGATATCGTGGTCTCCCGAGATGATGCGAATGTTCCTGACCTTGGTGCCGACCTTGACCACTGCTGACGATCCCTTGATTTTCAGGTCCTTGATCACGGTGACCGAGTCGCCGTCGTTGAGCTGGTTGCCGAAGGCGTCACGCACGACGCTGCCGGTCTCCACGCTCTCCGCAGCCGCTTTTGGCCATTCATGGGCGCATTCCGGGCATACGAACATCTCGCCGTCTTCGTAGGTGTACTCCGAACTGCATGAGGGGCATTGGGGGAGGGTGGTCATATGGTTTCCTTTAGAATGTTTGAAATTAAATTGAAGTCCGGTCCAGGAAGGCGGAGATCAATGGTATGACCTCGCTTTTGGCATCTTCAAGGATATAGTGGCCACAATCCGGATAACTGTGAACCTCCGCCTCGGGGAAGCGGCGCTGCCATTCGGCCAGGAAGTGGTGGTCGAAGACAAAGTCCTTTTCTCCCCAGAGAATCAGCATCGGCAGGCTGCGGAACTGGTTGATTCCTTCGGCAACCTGGCTGATCAGCTCGTAATTGCGGTCACCGGGAGCCAGCGGGATGTCCTGTACGAAACGCAGCGTGGCGATGCGGTTCTTCCAGGAGTCGTAGGGCAGCTGGTACAGGCAGCGCAGCTCAGGTGTCATAGGGTTGCGCTTGCAGCCGACCCAGGAAGCGCCGCGGCTGAAGGCGTTCATGCCGCGCACCAGCAGGGCGCCCAGTTGTGTGTCGCGACAGATTTTGAGGCCCAGCGGGAAAGGTTTTGCCGCCGGAAGGGGGAAGGCCCCGGTGTTAAGTATCACCAGCCGCCTGATCCGCTCAGGATGGCGGACCGCGTAGGCCATGCCGATCATTCCGCCCCAGTCGTGCACGACCAGCGTGATTTTTCGGGTCAGTCCCAGATGCTCCAGCAGCCGCTCCAGGTCGTCCACCCGGCGGGGCAGGGTATAGTCATAACGGTCGTCACCCGGTTTATCCGAGAAGCCGCAGCCGATATGGTCCGGGACGATGCAGCGGTAGCGGTCGCGCAGGGCCAGCACCAGGTTGCGGTAGTAGAACGACCAGGAGGGGTTGCCGTGGACCATCACGACCGGGTCGCCGCTCCCCTCGTCCAGATAGTGGTAGTTCAAGCCTTCAATATTCAGCTCGTGTCCGCTGAAGGGGTATTCCTTGGAAAGTGCGCTGCTGGTCACCACTCCACTCCCAGCATCAGGCAGTTCAGGCCGCTGCCGATACCGAGCAGGGCGACCTTGTCACCCGCCTCCAGCATGTCGCGTTCGGCCGCCAGAGCGGCGGTCAGCGGCAGCGAGACGGTGCCCATGTTGCCCAGGAATTCAAAGGTGGTGAAGTCCTTGTCGGCTGGGATACCGAGGGTTTTCAGGATCGCGCTCTGGTGGGCCGAACCGACCTGGTGGCAGATCACCCGGTCCACATCCTCGGCGCGCCAGCCGACCTGGGGCAGGAAGGCCTCCCAGGTGCGGCGTCCCAGTTCGACGCCGTAATTCATCACATTGACGCCGTCGGTGCTCATCGATTGACGGTAGCCCCCCTTGCCGTCCGGGGTGATGCCCCACAGGCAGAGCCCGTGGTGTTCCGGGGCGGCCTGGGTGGTGCCGCCCAGCAGGCGGCGGCGGGCGGAGCCGGAAAAGGAGCCGTCGGTCAGCAGCACCGCCACGGCCCCGGAGCCGCCGGTCAGGGTGGCCAGCGATGTTGCGAAGTGCTGCATGTTACATTCTTCCAGCATGCGGGCGATCATGATCTCGTTGATCTCGCGGGCGCTCTCGCAGGAGACCACCAGCCCGGCCCGGATCTGCCCCAGCTCGATGCGGTTGGCCACATCCAGGATGCCGTTCAGTACCCCCAGGCAGGCATTGGAGAGGTCGAAGACCGCGGCGTGCCCGCCGACACCCAGCCCGGCTGCTACGCGGCAGGCGGTGGCCGGCTCGAACTGTTCCCGGCAGACGCCGGTGTAGATCAGCGCGCCGATCTCGGCGGCGGAAATTCCGCTTGCCGCCAGCGCTTTATTACCGGCGGCGATCGCCCCCTGGGAAAGCGGATAGCCCGGTTCCCACCAGCGCCTCTCGCGGATTCCGGTCAGCGCCTGCAGCTGTCCCGGCGCAATGTGGAGCTGGCGGTAGAGCGGCTCCAGGCGGGATTCCAGCTCGGTTGATGAAACGACTACCGGCGCCAGCTGGTAGTCAAGGGCTTCGATTATCACTTTGGTGTACTTCATTTAACTCCTACTCCATCCGTACCGAAAAATCATTCATCTGGTAAATAGTCTTGCCATCCACCGACAGGAAGCCGTCGGCGGTCAGTGTGCGCGTATGTTCATCGACGGCGGTGATCCAGCACTCCACCGTGACCTTGCTGTTGGCCGGCACAATCTGCCCGCGATAGAGCCAACGGTGCCGTTTTTCCAGTGCCACGGCGGCCAGCGTGTCACCCGGGTTCCAGCCCCAGCGCTGCACCGCGGCGAACTTGGCCAGCTGCAGGAACGACTCCAGCCCCAGCGAGCCGGGCGTGACCGGGTCCTCGTAGAAATGGGCCTTGAAGAACCACTCCTCCGGATCCACATCCTTGACGCCGCGCAGGTAGCCGAGGCCGGCCGGGCCGCCATCCGCTGCGAACAGTTCGATCCGGTCGATCATCCGCAGCTGAGTGTCCGGGAAGGGCGCCGTTTGCGGGTAGGTCAGGCTTCGGCTCCGCTCAGCCTCCTGCCTGGTTGGCTGGTATGGCTTTGCGTCGCGGATGCCGACCTGGGCCGCCAGCGCCTCTTTCGAGAAGAAGCCGAACATCGTCTCCCCCTCGTAGAGGACTCCGTGGCGGTCGGCAACGCTGAAGTCATATTCCTGGATGATCATGCCGCCGCTGGTGGCGACTTTCTTCATCGTGGCGCTGCAGGTCAGCGTGCCGCTTTCCGGTGTGACCGGGCGGTGCTGGATCGCATCTCCCGGTCAC
>Ga0209212_1001465_pt1 | contig 37967 bp, 44 predicted proteins | sample RifGroC2_FD_183996 | JGI IMG/M metagenome (GOLD analysis project Ga0209212, IMG submission 183996) | Groundwater microbial communities from Rifle, Colorado, USA - Groundwater C2 (SPAdes) (version 2) | ecosystem: Environmental > Aquatic > Deep subsurface > Groundwater | place: Rifle, Colorado...
ACCCCAATAAAAAATTTAATGGTTAGCGTACAAATCAAAAACCTAAAAAGCTACAACAAAATCTATGCAATACACAAGATTAAAATAGACTACAAAATACGCTTTCTAAAAACATTCGGAGATACTGGATTTCTAAAAAGATTTATAAACCATATACCCCTAACAATCGTCGTTGAGGGGTTTAAAATGGCAGATTTAGGTTTTGAACAGAAGTTATGGATTACTGCAGATAAGATGCGTAATAATATGGATGCTGCAGAGTATAAGCATGTTGTATTAGGATTAATTTTCTTAAAGTATATCTCTGATGCTTTTATTGAAGTACATTCTGAATTAGAAAAGAGTGGAGAGGATGCTGAGGATATTGATGAGTATAAGTCTCGGAATATATTTTGGGTTCCTCCTGAAGCGCGATGGGAGTATATTAAGAAAAACGCTAAGCAGCCAACTATCGGTAAATTAATTGATGATGCTATGGATGCTATTGAGAGAGATAATGCTCCTCTGAAGGGTGTTTTGCCTAGTAATTATGCGAGACCTCAACTTGAAAGTCGAAGATTAGGAGAACTTATTGACTTGATCAGTACTATCGGTCTTGGAGATAAAGATAGTAGAAGTAAGGATATTCTTGGAAAAGTTTATGAATATTTTTTAGGACAATTCGCTGACGCTGAAGGAAAGAGGGGAGGACAATTTTATACTCCTAGATCTATTGTTAAATTACTTGTCTCAATGCTAGAGCCGTATAAAGGCCGTGTTTTTGATCCTTGTTGTGGTTCTGGAGGAATGTTTGTTCAGTCTGAGAAGTTTGTAGAGTCACATCAAGGAAGAAAGGATTCTATACATATTTATGGACAGGAAAGTAATCAAACTACATGGAAGCTTTGTAAGATGAATCTTTCGATTAGAAGTATTGATAGTTCTCAAGTTAAGTGGAATAATGAGGGAAGTTTTCTTAATGATGAGCATAAGGATTTAAGAGCTGACTTTATTATAGCAAATCCGCCTTTTAATGATTCAGATTGGAAAGGAGAATTACTTAGCACTGATGCTCGATGGAAGTATGGTCTTCCTCCTGCCGGAAATGCAAATTTTGCTTGGGTGCAGCATTTTATACATCATTTAAGTCCTACAGGAGTTGCAGGCTTTGTTTTGGCTAATGGGTCAATGTCTTCAAATACTTCTGGTGAAGGAGAGATAAGGAAAAGAATAGTTGAGGATGATGTTGTTGATTGTATGGTTGCATTGCCTTCTCAGCTTTTTTATAATACAATGATTCCTGCTTGTTTATGGTTTGTTGCGCGTGATAAGAAGAATCATAAGTTTAGAGATAGAAGAGGAGAGTTTCTGTTTATTGATGCGAGAAATATGGGTTTGATGACAGATAGAAGACATCGGGAATTAGTTGATGCTGATATTTCTAAGATTTCTTCTGTTTATCATGCGTGGAGAGGTGAAGGTGGAAAGTATTCTGATGTTGCTGGCTTTTGCAAGTCAGTAAAATTAGACGAAATAAAGAAGCATGAATTTATATTAACTCCTGGTCGTTATGTCGGCTCAGAAACTGTTGAGGAAGATCCAGAAGTCTTTGATGAAAAGATGAAGCGATTGACTGCTGAACTTTCGTCTCAATTTGTTAAATCACATGAGCTAGAAGAAGAGATCAAGAAGAATCTGAAAGGGATAGGATATGGATTGAAATGAGTATGATTAAAATGCAGGGAAAAGATAACCTTTATAAATGTGTTTCGACTTACAAATTGTATTCAAGTCCCTGGTATGACCTGTTTACAGGGAATGCCAGGCTTCTTTTTACTAATTCTGGAGGTGTTTTATGAAGAAAGCAATCGTCTTTGTAGATGCAAATAATTGGTATCATAATGTAAAAAAGTTTTTTAATCCCGGACATATTGATATTAATAAGGTTGCAGAGTATTTATGTAAAGAGAAAGAGTATTGGGGGATTTTGAATGGAGATTGATATTAAATGCATGGAATGCGGTAAAGGAACAAGAAAGTTTGAACTTGGAGGACTATTTTATCTAGAAGATAAACCATCTGAGACTGTTGTTGTTAAGAATACAATAATTTGTCCCAAATGCAGGAAGGATATTAGTGATGGGAGATGTATAGTTAAGACGTATGATTTTATGATGAGTCTTATTACTGCAAATTTATGCAGGAGTTGTGGAGATGTGCCTAAACATCTAAGGGGAGCAATCTTCCTGCAAAAGAAAGATTATAATCTGATAAAGGATAGTTGTAAGTCAAGATTAAACATTGCGGTTCGTTTTAACAAATGAAACAGCAAACTAAATTAAATCAGTCTGAAATAGGAAAAAATGTTTTTATTGGAACATGGCATATTACAAAGATGAGTGAATGGGACTCAGAATATTGTAATATGGAAGTACAGGCATACATCAGAATTAAAAAGAATGAATTGGGAGAGTTCCAGTTTGGATTAGTGAGCGGAAACATTGACGGCAAGAAATCAGGTGACACATTCGAGTTCACATGGGATGGAAGCGATGAGTGTGATGACGCATCAGGAAGTGGATGGATGAAGATAAAAGATGATGGAATGACAGAGGGAGAAATAAATATTCATCAAGGTGACAGCTCAAAGTTTTGGGCGAAGAAATTAATTGAGAGGATTAAAAAATGACTTCACAAATGGAGCCAATGGTTTTTAGCTATGCATATTATAATGTAAATGATTTTCAAAGAATAATGGCAGTATTTAACATGATGCAGGATAAAGGATTATTTCTTGTCGATAAAGAGGATATGGCAAAAGAAGAGATGATTGGATCTTTTATCCAGAGTTATCCTAAAAACCACTGGAACCCTCTTGCAGGCCCTAATGCAAAACAAGTATTAGGAAGTGCAGAAATAAAAAATCATATATTAAAAATAGAAACACATTCAAAGAATGGGCTGAAAAAAATGCGCGGACTATTGGAACAAATGCTTGGAGAAAGCATAGCATTCCAGAAAGAAGAATTTAAGGACGTCATGGATATGCTTAAAAAACAATGATAGACACCACACTAATTGATAAATTAAAAGCCTTGGCTGATAAAGAGAAGAAAATAAAGGAATACAAACGTAGAGTAAGAATAAAAGGAATAATCATAACAAAAGGCGAGACACAAAAAGGAAACATTACTCTAATAATACAAAATGATGATGGTGAATACAAAATTACTGTCCTAAAAACACATAAAGAAAGATTTTCATTGGCGCAGAAATTCAATATCAAGCAGAGTGTATATGTTGAAGGTGTTGCAAAGCTTCGGGTAATAATCTGCACCAAGCTTAAACGCCTCGAGAAGGGATTAATGCAAGGAAAACAGGAGAAATTGACGAGATATGAAACAAAATAAACTTAAGCAAACTGAAATAGGAATGATGCCTGAAGAGTCAGAGACAGTTGAGTTTAAGAGAACTACCTCTGAGCTTAATGAGGCAATAATTTCAATTACTGCTATTTTAAATAAGCATAGAAAGGGAAAATTGTTTTTTGGAGTGAGAAATAATGGAGAAATTATAGGGCAAGATATATCTGAAAAAACTTTAAGAGATATTTCTAAATGCATTTCAGATAATATTGAGCCAAAAATATATCCTGTTATTGAGAGAAAAAAAATTAAGGGAAAAAGTATTGTTTCAGCAGAATTTCAAGGAGAGAATTTGCCTTACTATGCTTTTGGGCGAGCATATGTCAGGGTTGCTGATGAGGATAGGAAATTATCTGCAAGAGAGCTTGAGAAAATAATTTTAGATAAAAATAAGGATAATCTGAAGTGGGATATACAAGTATGCAAGGATTGCTCAATTTCAGATATTAACATTGATAAATTAAAAATATTTTTGGAAAAGTCAGGCAGGAAATTTAGTTCATTAGAAAATTCCTTGCTAATGCTCGGGCTACTGAAAGATAATAAGTTATTAAACTGCTCAATTGCACTATTTGGAAATAAGCCGGAATCATTCTTTCAGAATATTAAATTAAGATGCGCAGTATTTGGCACCGAAGATACTTCAATAACTATTGATATGCAAGATTTTTCTGGAGACTTATTCTATTTGATTGATGAGGCAGAGAAATATATCCTAAAAAATATTCATATAGGAATGAAATTAGATGGCTTAGCGAGGGTTGATGTTCCGGAAATTGATAAGGATGCACTGCGAGAAGCAATAATTAATGCATTCTGCCATAGGGACTATTGGAAATTTGATTCAGTAAATGTGGCAATATTCAAGAATAGAATTGAAATAAGAAGCCCAGGATTATTATTTGGAAACTTAACTATTGACAAGATAAGAAAAGAAAATATTTCAGAGAGAAGAAATGAGCTGATTTGTGAAATGTTCCATCTTGTTCATTATGTTGAAAAGTGGGGCAGGGGGATAAGCCTGATTTTGTCTAAAGAGCCAGAGACTATATTTAAAGAGGTAGGAACACACTTTATTGTTGTATTCAAAAGAAAGGAAAGTGACCAGAAAAGTGACCAGAAAAGTGACCAGAAAATTATGGAGTTAATATCTCAAAATCCAAAAATTACTATGAGCACGCTTATGCAGAAATCAGGTCTTTCAGCAAGCGGAATTAAAAAAATAATTAAAAAACTCAAAGAATCAGGCAGGCTTAAAAGGGTCGGCCCTGATAAAGGCGGTCATTGGGAAGCAAAATGATCTACTCACACTCTAAATTATCGACATTTGAACAATGCAGGTATAAGTATAAATTGCAGTATATTGATTGTGTTAATAGTATAATTGATGCTGGAAAGATAGCGAGGCTATGAAATGAATAAACAAAAATTATTAGACTTAATCAAGATTGGCGAAGGGTTTACTGTAGAATTTAAAGAGGGTGTTAGTTCTAATCTAGGAAAAGAAATGTGCGCATTTGCTAATGCTTCTGGTGGTAAAATATTATTAGGGGTTAAAGATAGTGGAGTCATATCAGGAATTTTTCTGAACAATAGAGATAAATCACAAATTATAGACATTGCAAGAAATATGAATCCTTCACTGCTTGTCGATGTAAAGCAAGTGGACAATCTTGCTATACTTATTGTTCCTGAAGGAAATAACAAGCCATATTCAGTAAATGGACATTTTTATTTAAGGATGGGCACTAATTCGCAACAGCTTAATAGAGATGAGATACGAGATTTTTTTCAACATGAAGGGCTTATAGTATTTGACGAAGCTGTAAATAAGAAATTTGATTTAACAAAAGATCTAGATAAAAGCTCTTATGATAGATTCATTGATAAAGCAAAAATAAAGTCTCATTTGTCTGTTGTAAGGCTGCTTACTAATACTGGTTTTATAAAAAATGGGTTAATGACCAATGCAGGAGTCTTATTTTTCTGTAAAGATTCAGCAAGATTTTTTCTAAATGCAAATATCACTTGTGTTCTTTTTCAGGGGAATATCAAATCAACAATTTTAGACAGTCAAGAATTCTCATCAGATTTAGTATCTAATTATGAAAAATCTATTGAATATTTAAACGCAAAGCTGAATACTGAATATATTATCAAGGCTCATCGCGAAGAATTTCTCGAACTTCCAGAGGATGTTTTAAGAGAAGCAGTATTAAATGCTATTGCGCACAGAGATTATTTTTCTCCATCACATATCCAGATAAACATTTTCAAAGACAGAGTTGAGATAATAAACCCTGCTAAATTTGCGCCAAAAATAACGCTTGTTGATTTAATGAAAGGCAGTCATCCTAAAAACAGACTCTTATTTTCAATGATGCAGAGAGCTGATTTAGTCGAGAAAGTCGGTTCAGGTATTGAAAGAATAAAAGAATCTATGAAAAAATATAAGCTTAAAGCGCCATTGTTTGAATATGATGGCACTTGGTTCAGGATAATATTTCAGAGACCAGACATGCAAAATGAGAGTTATCAAGTGCGTTTTGGTCTAAAAAGTGCCCCTGTAAAAGAAGGTGTAAAAGATATGAAGTTAGGAGAAAAGTTAGGAGAAAAGTTAGGAGAAAAAGATAATCAAATTCTTCAATTAATAGGTGAAAACCGCCATATTACTATGAAAGATTTATCTCAAAAATTAAAAATCAGTGAAGTGAGCATTTATAAAAGAATTACTAAGCTCAAAGAAAAAGGATTGTTACGTAGGGTAGGCCCTGATAAAGGCGGTCATTGGGAAGTAAAGAAATGAAACAAACAATATTAACGGAAATAGGAATGATTCCTGAAGAATCAAATTCAATTAAAATCAGTAAAAAGGAGGTGCACTTTAAATGATGATGGAAATGTTTTTCAACAAATTCCCAGAGATTGCAGAGAAGGAAACAAGGTGTGTTATTATTCCTAAAGGGAACCCTTTGCCTGCTGGAAGTTATTATATGGCTGAAAGCTTTTGCAATGATAAAAAATGTGATTGCAGAAGGGCTTTTATTAATGTAATTTATAATGATGAAATCGTTGTCACCATCGGCTTCGGATGGGAAGATATTAAGTTTTATAAGAACTGGGCTCATGATAAAAGTTTGGCTTCGGATTTGAAAGGCCCAATTTTTGAATTAGGAGGAATATCAACAAAATATTCTGAAAAAGTATTGATGTTATTTAAAGAATTCATGATGCAAGATAAAGTCTTTTTGGAGAGATTAAAACGACATTATAATATGTTTAAAGGTGCACTTTAATAAAAAATGGCAAGGTTCAAGCAAACAAAAGAGAAAGACCCTTTTGAAGTTTCAAAGATGAAACAAACTGAAATAAAAATAATGCCAGAGAGTTGGCAGTTAATCAAATGGTAAAATTAAATTTTAAGTGCAAAAAGTGTAAAAAAGTTTTTGATTTCGACGTAGGAAAAATTACTTTTGGAACAAGATTAAGTTTTGAGAATAATCTCTCTTGTAAAAGTTGCGGAATATTAAAATTAGATGATTTAGAAATGACTGAAAAAGGACAAACTCAAGTAACAGAATTATATTTTAAGGAGATTAAATGAAACAAACTAAATTCAAACAAATAAAAGAGAAAGACCCTTTTGAAGTTTCAAAGTTCAAACAAACCGAAATAGGAATAATACCTGAAGATTGGGAAGTAAAAAATGTGGAAGATTTTTGTATGAAGATTACAAGTGGAGGAACTCCGTTACGAAATAATAAAGAGTATTGGGAAAATGGCACAATTCCGTGGTTAAAAACCCAAGAACTCAATGATGCTACTATATACGCGGCAGAAGAAAAAATTACTCAGTTAGGTGCTAATAATTCTTCTGCAAAACTTTTTCCAAAAAATACTATTTTAATGGCGATGTATGGCGCCACAGTAGGAAAATTAGGTTTATTGAAAATAGAAGCAACTACCAATCAAGCATTTTGTGCGATGATTGTAAATAAGGATGTAGCGGATTATAAATACTTGTTTTACGCACTTCTCAGATATCGCGATAATTTGATAAATTTAGCTAGTGGAGCAGCTCAGCAGAATCTAAATCAAGATATTATAAAGAATTTTAAAATACCATATCCTTCTCTTGATGAGCAAAAATCCATCGCTAAAATCCTTTCCGACCTCGATTCTAAAATCGAGTTTAATCAGCAGATGAACAAAACCCTTGAATCGATTGGCCAAGCACTGTTTAAGCATTGGTTTGTTGATTTCGAATTTCCTAATGAGAAAGGCAAGCCATACAAGTCATCAGGCGGAGAGATGATAGATTCAGAATTAGGAAAGATACCGAAGGGATGGAAAGTTGGACAGGTGAAAGATTTAGGAAAGATTGTTTGCGGAAAAACTCCTCCTACTAAAGATAAAGAGAATTATGGAAATGATGTTCCTTTCATCACCATTCCTGATATGCACGGGCAGATTTTTATTTTTGAGACAGAACGAAAACTTTCTCAAGATGGAGCCAATACACAACAAAATAAATATCTACCTCCGCTATCAACTTGCGTAAGCTGTATTGCAACACCAGGCATGGTAGTAATGACAACAGTATCAAGTCAAACCAATCAACAAATTAATTCCATAATCCCTAAGAAAGATATCAGCCCATATTTCGTTTATTTTACCATGAAAAATAAAACTGAAGAAATTAAACAAAAAGGCCTTGGAGGAACGACTACATTAAATCTCAATACCGGAAATTTTGAAAAAATTAATATTCTACTTCCGGATATTGACATAATTAATCTCTTTCATAAAATAGTAGACAACATGCTAAATAAAATATTGATTAATAACAAAAGTAATCTTGAATTAATCAAGATCCGCGATTCATTGCTTCCTAAATTAATGTCTGGACAGGTAAGGGTGAAAACATGAAGAAAAAAAGGCGGCTTGCGGTGTCGATAGGCTTTGAGGCACCTGTTATATACTCTGGAGGTCATCCATTCAGTGTCTTTATCGATGCCATGTTTAAGAGAATAATTGATGCAGTTAATGACCGGAAACCGGAAGTATTTGCATATGAAGCAAGAAAATTAAAATTAGTTTGCGAAATATTTATGCATTCGAATCTTCCCAAAGCTCTAAATCTGGAATTAACTCTTTGGCATAAATTTGATTATGTTGTAAATTTTTCAAGATGGTTGAGTTATAATTCAGATTACCACACGTATATTTTGAACGAGTATTATATCAATAGTGTATTAAAACGTAAATTAATAGAACATATATTATATGTAAAAAATAATTTAATAATCCCGCTAGCTGATTTAATTAATTATGATTTGAAAGAAGATAGAAAATATGCGTTAAGAAAATTAAGGTACATACCTACCACTAAATTTGATCACAATGATTTGATTGATAAAATTAAGAAAGACTATTTAAGTGGAAAGTCTATAGAAGAGATATCACGTAGAAGAAATCCTAATATCGGATGGAATATTTGCACAAAAAATGAAATTCATGAGAAGATAATTGAGCGAGAATTAAAAGTACAAAAAATCCTTTACATTAAAAATGTAAATATTAGTAGCAGAAAAGTGCCACATTCTGAATTCGACTTCTTAATATCCGATGGCAAAAATTCCTTATCTTCCATAGAAAGTAAATCTGGAAAAGTAGCAAGTAAAACAAATGAGTTGATTATTTTTTCCAAAAAGAATAATCACTTAAACATTACCAACTCAAAATTTATTGGTTTTAAGACATCATGGGATAATGCTTCAAAGAAAAATATGATTGTGGTGTCTAAATTATTGGGAATAATATTTGAGAGCAGGATATCAAAATGAACCTCACTACCGAATCGGACGTAGAAAATATGTGTTTACAGCTGTTGAAAGACTGTGGTTACAGAATAATCTATGGGCCAGATATTGCATGTGATGGGGAAACACCGCAGAGAAAAGATTACAAAGAAGTAATTCTACTAGATCATTTAAGGGATGCTATTGATAAGCTTAATCCGAACATTCCGAAAGATGCATGAGAGCATGGCTATGAGATAATTAGTGGACTTGATATTGCTCCGGATGGAACTAATCCAGAGCGTAAAGCATATTATGATGCTCTTCATGTCTAAATCGCAAAATATATAAATGTTCACATATTTACAACAATCGTTCACAAAATGGCAACATTGTTAAAATCAGGAATAAACAAGATTCTGTACGCATTTTATAGGCGAAGGAATGAAAAAATACATCTGCGAGAGCTTGCAAGAGAAACCAAAATGTATGGGCAAGGCATATCTCGTTATCTTAACGAGCTGGAAAAAAATAAAATCCTCAAATCAGAAAAAGAAGGCAATCTCAAACAATACTCGCTTCTCCAAAATCAGCAGGTGTACGCTATACTTGCAATGTTTGATGTAGAAAAAACCCAAAAACTGCCTCTCTTAAGAAAAAATGCAATAAATACATATATTCAATCGCTTCCTTATCCGCCAATTTTTGCAGTAGTTTTTGGCTCAACAGCAAAAGAAATATATAAAGAAGAATCAGACATAGATATTCTTATAGTCACGCATGCAAAAATAGATGTAAGCAAAGCTGAAAAAGAAGCTGACGCACTTAATGCAATGAAAATAAGCACTTTTCAAATAACCTTCGAAGAATTTAAAAAAGAATTAAAGCTTAAAGAAGATAAAGTAATACAATCCGCATTAGAAACAGGTTATCCAGTATTAAATCACACCTATTATTATGAGGTTTTACAAAATGAAAGAGTATGATTTAAAACAATTGCTTGAAAATAGCACGCTATTAAATGGCAAAATACGAGAATTCTTATTAAAAAAAATACTTTTAGAGCAAAAAGAAGATAAAAGCGAAATACAAGGGCATTTGCTAAAAGCAGAGAACAATTTGAGATTTATTCAGGAAAACCTAAAATTAGGATTTCTCGATTGGTCAATAACTGGGTGCTATTATGCTTGTTATCATGCAGCATTAGCGCTTATAATGACAAAAGGTTACACCTCAAAAAATCATCTTGCAACATTATGTGTTCTTATTAAGGAATTTTATAAAAAAGATTTAACCAAAGAAGATATTGAGACTTTATCAAATCTGCTGGACTATCAGGATGTTTTATTTTATGTGGAATCAAAAAACAAGCGCGAAGATGCAACATATTCGACAAAAATAAAATTCAGTAAGCAAGAAGTAGAGCAATTAAGGATAAAATCAAATCTCTTTGTTGCAAAAATCAAAACAATTTTAGGAGAAAAATAATATGCCATTCTTGTCTGAAGAGGATATTGAATTAGCACCTTTAGATATGTTTCGGGAGCAGGCGAATGCAGATGATTGATTATGAGGATTTTAAGAAAGGATTATTTGAATATTTTGTGGACAAATACAAAAACAATTATCTCCGTCAGAGGCGAAATCATGAAGAAAAATAATTTAAATATTGGTAAAAGTGGCAGTTATATTCAATCGTTAAGCCGAGAAGAGCATGATAAAAAACTGCGAACATTTCATATGAAGAACACTGAAGAGATGAATTATACATGTAAGGAATGCAAAAAGATCATCTCTGCACATAATAATGATTGGCATGATGGGATGTGTGATAATTGTTTTAACAAAAATTATTTTCCTGATGATCCGCTAGATCCAAAATTCTCTAAAGGCAGTTGTAGAAACTGTAAACAGCCATTCTCGCAGCGTGCAATGAAAAAGCATCTTCAAACGTGCCTTAAAGATACCGGAGTAATAGATTCATTCCTTATAAGAGCATCTGCAGGGCCATTTTTCATCTATCTTACTATTCCGAGAAATAAGCCATTATCTTTTCTAGACCATTTCTTAAGAGATGTTTGGCTGGAATGCTGCGGTCATCTCAGTAGATTTATTATTAATAAGATCAGTTATATGTCAGATGACGAATTAGAAGAAGATGAAAAATCCATGCTTACAAAAATGTTTGCAATCTTAAAACCTGGACTAAAATTCACTTACGAATATGATTTTGGAACAACCACCATGCTTGAATTAGAATGTATTTCAGCAATTAAAACAAATACAGAAAAACCAGTAATTATTGCAAGAAATAATCTTCCAAGAATCAAATGTATGGATTGTAAAAACCCTGCCGAAGTCATCTGCACATACTGCATTTATTCAGGAGACTGTTTTTTGTGCAAGAAATGTGCAAAGAAACATAAGTGTGAAGAGCCAGACTTCCTCCCTATTGTCAACTCTCCAAGAATGGGGATGTGTGGATACACTGGAGAAGATTGAAAATAAACAATGAATATTATTACTGAATCGGATATTGAAAACATGTGTTTACAGCTGTTGAAAGACTGTGGTTACAGAATAATCTATGGGCCAGATATTGCATGTGATGGGGAAACACCGCAGAGAAAAGATTACAAAGAAGTAATCCTGCTGGATCATTTAAGGGATGCAATAGATAAATTAAATCCACAAATCCCGAAAGAAGCAAAACAACAGGCAATAAAGAAGATCTTAAGGGCAGAAAGCCAAAATCTAGAAGCAAACAATCAAGACTTTCATAATCTATTAATAAAAGGCGTTCCAGTAGAATATAAGACAAATAAGATAAAAAACGATTTTGTAAATATTATTGACTTTAATAACCCCAGCAACAACGAGTTCTTAGCAATAAACCAATTCACAATCATAGAAAATGATAATAGAAGACCAGATATTATTCTTTTCATCAATGGATTACCTCTTGTCATCTTCGAGCTTAAAAATGCAGCAGACGAAAATGCAACAATAACAAATGCATACAATCAATTCCAGACATATAAAGATAAAATTCCATCATTATTCAGATTCAATGAAATACTAATAATAAGTGACGGTGCAGCAGCACATGCAGGAACTATAACAAGCCCAATAGAAAGATTCATGCCCTGGAAAACCATAAATGGAGAAAAATACAAAACAGATGAAACACAAACACTAATCAAAGGAATGCTAAACAAGCACACTATCCTAGACATTATAAAAAACTTCATTGTCTTTGAAAAAACCAAACAAGACTCGAGCATAAAAATCTCAAAAAAACTAGCAGCATATCATCAATATGAAGCAACAAACAAAGCCATAGAAAACACTATAAAAGCAACAAAAGGAGACAAGCGTGCAGGAATTGTATGGCATACACAAGGATCTGGAAAAAGTCTAACAATGGTATTCTATACAGGAAAACTATCACAAACACCAGAACTAGAAAACCCAACAGTAATAGTGCTTACAGACAGAAATGATCTTGATGACCAGCTATTTAACACATTCAGTAACTGTCAAGATATACTAAGAGAAACGCCTAAGCATGCACAAGAAAGAAATGAAATAGAAAAACTCCTCAAAGTATCTTCAGGAGGAATTATCTTCACAACAATACAAAAATTCTTGCCAGAAATAAAAGGAGACAAATATCCATTATTATCAAACAGAAAAAACATCATAGTAATAGCAGATGAAGCACACAGAAGCCAATATGACTTTATAGACGGATTTGCAAAGCATCTAAGAGATGCTTTGCCTAATGCCTCTTTTATAGGATTTACAGGCACACCAATAGAAAAATCAGATAGAAGCACACCCGCAGTATTTGGAAAATATGTAGATAAATATGATATTGAGCAAGCAGTAGAAGATAAAAACACAGTACCTATATATTATGAAAGCAGATTAGCTAAACTTGATCTAAAACCAGAAGAAAGACCACATATAGATAAAGAATTTGAAGAAGTAACAGAAGGAGAGGAAGTAGCAAGGAAAGAAAAACTCAAGAGTAGATGGGCAAGAGTAGAAGCAGTAGTTGGAAGCCAAGATCGTATAAAAAGAATAGCTACAGACATTGTAGAACATTATGAAAAAAGACAAGCAAATTTTGAAGGCAAAGGAATGATTGTATGTATGAGTAGACGTATCTGTATTGATCTTCATAATGCACTAATAAAATTAAGGCCTCAATGGTATAATAAAGACGATAAAAAAGGATTCTTAAAAGTCATAATGACAGGCTTGGCATCTGATCCTAAAGACTGGCAAGAACATATAAGGAATAAAAAGAAACGTCAAGATATGGCAGAGAGAGCAAAAAACCCTGAAGATGAACTAAAACTTTTCATAGTAAGAGATATGTGGCTTACAGGATTTGATGTTCCAAACCTAAATACAATGTATATTGATAAGCCAATGCGTGGCCATGGTTTAATGCAAGCAATAGCAAGAGTAAACAGAGTATTTACAGATAAAAAAGGCGGATTAGTTGTAGATTATATAGGAATAGCCTCTGATTTAAAAGATGCTCTTGCAACTTACACAGAAAGCGGTGGAAGGGGTAAACCTTTCTTAGATCAAGAACTGGCTGCACATTTAATGATAGAAAAATATGAAATAGTGCTAAACTTGCTTCATGGTGTTGATTATAAGAAATTCATCAATCTCCCACTTAAAGATAAATTATCTAGTACACCAAAGATAATAGATCATATAGCAGCACAAGAAAAAGGAACAGAAAGATTCATTAAACATACAAAAGAACTTTTACAAGCATTTGCCTTAGCAGTACCGCATGATAAAGCAATGAAAATTCGTGATGAGTTAGGATATTTCCAGATAGTTAGATCGCAAATAATAAAATATACCGTAACTTCAGCAAGACAAGAAGAAGAGTTAGATTCTGCAATAAAACAGATAATCTCTAAATCAATAGTTTCTGATAGAATAATAGATATATTTGCAGCAGCAGGGCTAAAAAGCCAAAATATAGGCATATTATCTGATAAATTCTTAGAAGAAGTCAAAGACATGCCACAAAAAAATCTTGCATTTGAAGCATTAAAAAAATTATTAATAGACCAGATAAGAATAATTTCAAAAAAGAATATAGTGCAAGGAAAATCATTTGCAGAAATGCTAGATAGAGCAATAAAATCTTATACAAACAAAAATATTGAAACTGCTCAGATTATAGAAGAATTAGTAGACCTAGCAAAAAAGATGCGCCAAGAAGAAAATAGAGGTGACACGCTAAAGCTTACAGAAGATGAAATAGCATTTTATGATGCAATAAAACTTAATGATAGTGCAGTAAAAATAATGAAAGATGAGACATTAAAAGATATTGCAAGAGAACTTGTAAAAACAATAAGAAATAGTGTTTCAATAGACTGGACAATAAGAGAAAGTGTTCAAGCAAAATTAAGATTAAACGTAAAAAAGATTTTGAAAAAATACGGTTATCCTCCAGACAAACAGCAAAAAGCCACAGAAATAGTATTAGAACAAGCAGGAATGGTAGCTAGAGATTGGGCAGAAACACCTAACACATACACATAAAAAAGCTACGCACTGAATCTTCTAATTGGGCTGTGGCAGAAAAGAAAGAGAAATACAAAAAATGATTCCTCAAGAATATGTTTGGGCATTTGTAATGCTTATAGCGTTCATAGGCAGCATTATGCAAGCAAGAAGACATATTAGAATGATTAAAAATAAGCAAGAACAAATAAAACTTTGGGTTCAATTTTTTATAATGTTGACGGCAGTTTCTGGCGCGTTTCTAGTCTATTATTTATCGTTAATCAATTAGTTTGTCGCTATTCCATTCTTCTACTATTGTTATATTATAATATTTTAGAATTAGATCTTTATATCCCCAGAAATGCTCATCTTCAGTAATAAAGTATTTTATGTCTTTAACATAGAAATCTTTATATCCGGCAATTATTTTTAAATCATCATCAGATGGAGTCTTTTTTTCTTTCCTCAATTCTCGAACATTCTCTATAAACATTTTTTTAATCGAGACAATGTCTTCCTTCTTGGAAATGTTCATAAAATCATTTTTTACATTTTCATAAAATTCTTCTGTTTGGTCTATTATTAATGTTTTGAATGTGGTTCCTAGTATTTGAACATTATATCCGCCAAACATATCATCAACCACTTTAAGGATATTCTTTTGAATAGTATTAGGAACGAATTTATATTTATGTAAAGAATTCTTATCAAGAAACGCATTGAGCAACTCTAATTTCTGATAATTATCATGCTTAAATTCTTTTTTATCAAAATATATCAAAAAAGCCTTATTTATCTCTATTTTGCATAAGTGAAGAATAGAACAATCATCAAATGCATAAGATGTCATTTTTATTCAGCTATCAATTTATTAAGATCAGGATTATCTATAGAAAATGGATATCTATCTTTAACTGAATATATAAGGTAATGATAATACCTGTTTATCATGTGAACATCTTTCTCTCCTCTCAATTGTTTTTTTACAAAAGGGATTAAATTTCCTATATGATACAAGAAATAATAATCAAACATATATGCTTCGTAATCATAATTTTCTTCTATTTTTTCAAACTTCTTCTTCAAATACAATGTTACATAATAACAGTATTCAATAATGGCTTTAAGCCTAATATTAGCAATAGCATCTTCAGGAATATGTATATCTTTTAAATCAAATAACTCAACTAATACTTCGTTTATTTTACCGATCAGTTTATATCTAGTCTCTATATCTACTAATAATATTTTATGTTCATCACCAGATATATCGCTGGCACGTAATTTACTTAATTCTCTTATTTCTTCAGTAATCTGAGAATATTCTTCTTCTGTTAAAATTTTATTTAATTTCTTATTTTTTGTCTCTTTGAACAACTCAGTACCATGATTAGTTATCTTATATTTTTTTACGTCATTATCCTTATATCTATATGTTTCAATAGAAAAATATTTGCAACTCTCTAGGGAGTCTAATTCTGCATTAAAAGAGCCATATTTATTTAAACTAAAATCTATATCAATGGGAATCAGAAAAAGATTTAATCTGGCCAGGAGCTTATTTAATTTGGTCGTAGAATTTATCTCATTATTTTCAGCCATGCCTAAAACAACGCAAACAGCCTCATCCCTGCTTAATATCATAAACCATCAACCTCAAAACAATAATGTCCGTATTCACTTATAAATATTCTCATTTATATCGTCTTTCAGTACTTCAAGATTCTTAATAAACTTTTGCATTGGATTTCCGTAAAATTTACGGATTAACTGTGCTGTTGTTTATTCCGTTTTAAAAATCTTTATTTCTCCTCTTTCCAGTTCCAGTAACCTTCTTGACCTATAATCACATGATCTAGAACCTTAATATTTAATGACTTTCCAGCAGATTTCAATAATCCTGTATAAATCAAGTCTTGATCTGATGGTTCAGGATCTCCACTTGGATGATTATGAACAAGTATTATTGATGCGGCAGATTCTCGTATAGCCGATTTGAATATTTCTCTTGGATGTATTAGAGCAGCATCTAAAGTTCCAATAAACACAGTCTCTTCTTTAATCAATTTATTCTTTGAATCTAATAATAACACAACAAAATGTTCTTGCTTAAGATCTTTCATCTTTGGTCCTAAATATTCATACACATCTTTGGCTGAATTGAAAATATTATGATTCACGACCTTAATTCTTTTACTCAATTCAAATGCTGCAAGTACTTGTATTGCTTTAGCTTCTCCTATGCCATCAATAGCAGATAATTCAGTCAATGAAGAAGATGAAAGTTTCTCAAGACCATACTTAGCAATCAATTTATTGCTCATATCAATAACATTATCAGAACGAGTGCCTTTCTGTAAGATCAAAGCTAATACTTCTGCATCAGATAACCCTCCAAGACCCAGTTTCTTCATTCGCTCACGCGGTCTATTCTCCAGTGGAATGTCTTTAATGCGCATAAACAAGAGAATTATCAAATCTTTATATGTCTTTAGGTGAAAATTCCGGATATTTTACGCTTTTTTAATATTAAGAACGCATTTGCTAATCAGATTTTTTGTGTATATGTCAGTATATTTATTTGCGAACTTGTTCCTGTTGCTTGGGTGGTCAAACGCAAATAGAAGTATACGTTTTCCTTCAAAATCGATTGTTGTATTTTTATGATTATCTGTTAAATTAACTGCATCTCTGAACGATTTAATCCCGATATTATTAAGCTTATTTTTCTTTATAAACCATCTTGTAGCTTCTCTTCCGATGGAAAAAATAGCATCAGGCTTATATTCAATAATTTCTCTTAAAAGAAATTTCTCTGCACATTCGGTCTTAACATTATTTTTGTTAATACTTTTGGCGTGATGTTTGATATAATGTGTTCTGTACCAATTAATATTATTTTCTTTCAAAAGATTTTCCATAATTTTAACAAATTTATAGAACCTTTTATATGAATGCTTGTTTTCTGGCTCTGGGAAATTTAATGGCAAAATTGTACCTTTGCAATATTTTTTAAAATTCTTACAATACTTACATTCTACTATGTCTTCTACTAATTCCGCTGTTATATCATTTTTAAGTTCACTAAGTTTATCGTCACTTAAGTTTATAGGATTATAATTTGGCTGTTCAGTAATGATTAATAATTTTTTGACCACAGTATCACCCATGTACATATAGTATTTTAGAATTTATAACAGTTTCTATACTTACTTCCTTTTTAAACCCTCTTCCCTTTTTTATTCATGATTCGTGCTCAATATTAAACTATTTAAATACCTTCTTTCAGTAAAACCCCGCAAAGAGGTGGTTAAAATGGATTGTCCAAGCTGTAAGGAAGGTTTTCTGGAACGCATTGAGGATGGGGAAGATATGAGGTTGTTTAAGTGTGGTAATTGTAATAATATTATTCTCAAAGAATATGAACTGATAGATGTTAAGATATTCGGAAATCCCAAACCATGCGTCGAAGAAAATGAACTTGTTTTAGGATATAAGCTACTAAATTCAAAGAAATACATGCAAGCAGCAAGGAAAGGATTATTCTCACTAAGAGATTTCTGGGTGAATTAAGATGGGTGAATGGGATTATATGAAGCCAGAAAATGTTGCTAAGATGAAGAAGACTAAGAAATATAAAGAATATCAAGAAAGAAGCATCAAAGACTATTATAAACTCACGGCAAAAATATTAAAACTAGGAGTATTATCAGATAGAGATTCAGCACACTTATGCGTTATGTTTGAAAGTGCGGCAATAGAATGCTTACCAAAAAACAACATATCGGAAGACATGTTCGCTAAACTATTAGACGTGTCAATAAAATATTCTAAACCAACAAAGAAGTGGAAGAAACTAAAATTGAAGGACTATTAAGAAATTCTATGCCTTTAGGTGAAAATTTCGGAAAATCTCCGAATTATTCGAAAAAACATCGTCTTAAGATGTTAGGATATATCTTTGATCCTGATAAGAAAGGCAGATTCATTCAAGTGTTATAGTAGCTTCTCTAGTTCTTCGGCTGTGGGAAGATATATTTTATATTTTGAGATGAATAGTTTATTTGACACACTACCCAATGCATATTCTATCATTATCTGATCCTTATATCTTGCTAATATTATCCCTATTGCTTGTCCCTCCTCTTTTTTGAAATAATTGATGTAGAGATTCATCTGTCCAATATCTTGCGCCTTGACTCTTCCTATCTTTAGATCTATCAGCACAAAACATTTGAGTATCCTATTATAGAACACTAGATCTATATAATATTGGTCGTTATTTATCATTATCCTATATTGCCTTTTCACAAATGTGAATCCCTTGCCTAGCTCAAGTATTAGCGATTGTAGATTATCTATCAAAGCCTGCTCTAATTCTTTTTCAGAATAATCCTTTTCTGAAAGTCCCAGGAATTCGAAAATATATGGATCTTTAACAATATCTTCTGGTTTCCTGATGATCTGTCCTTTTCTAGAAAGTTCAATAATTTTCTTTTTATTCTTGCCTAATGTTATCCTCTCAAACAATGCAGAATCAATCTGTCTGCGCAATTCACGTACAGACCATCTTTCATTAATACATTCCTTCTCATAAAAACCTCTCTCTAAATCATTCTCTACAATCAATAATTCTACATAATGACTCCAGCTTAATTTAACAGACTGCTGATCACTCAATTTTCCAGACAGTGTCTGGAATTTTGGATATGCAAGATAGAATTGTCGCATCATATAGATGTTGCTTCTGCTAAAACCCTTAAAACAACTTTGTTTAAGATCTCGAGATAAGTTAGCTAATAATTTGCTGCCATAAACTGCTTTTTCTGAACCTTGTTGTTCATACTCCACAATAGATTTTCCTATATCCCAATAAGTTTGTATTAAGATAGAATTAATATTATATGCTGCTGTTCTCCTTCCCCTCTCTAACAATGAACCTATATTTTTCAATAATACAGAATAATCCTTTTTTATTGACAAGTCTTTGCGCATAATCTGGAGTAATCAGTATTTATTCATATGCCTTTCTCAAGATTTTTCGGAAAATATCCGAAATTTCCAGAATGCTTTAAATAACATATTATCAATTTCCGTATTTTTTTTCCTTCTCCAGTCACAACTTTTATAAATTCTGAGTTTCAGAGAGTTTATAGTGGGGGTAGATCATGAAGGAATTGTCTAGTGTGATGTCTAGGTTTGAACCATCAGCGACATTAAAGGCCAGTAGGATGATCAAGGAATACAGATCAAGAGGATTTGATGTTGTGGATTTTGGCATAGGAGAGCCAAATTTTGATCTTTTCGATAATATCAAACAAGCAGGCATAGATGCAATCAACAGTAATAAGAACAGATACACTCCTGTCTCAGGAATATCAAATTTAAAAAAAGCAATAATAGAAAAATTCAAGAAAGATAATAATTTAGAATACAATAATGATCAGATTGTTGTTTCTAATGGAGCAAAACATTCATTGCATAATGCAATAAGTATCTTAGCAAATCAAGGAGACGAACTCATAATCACAAAACCTTATTGGGTCTCGTATGCAGAACAGATAAAGCTTCCAGGAGCTATTCCAATCATAGCAGATACAGAAGATTTCAATGTCAAAGCTGACTTAATTAAAGAAAAGATGACAAAAAACACAAAAGCAATCATTCTCAATAGTCCATGCAATCCAACAGGTGCAGTAATAAGTCTAAATGAATTAAAGAGAATAGCTGACTTAGCAATACAAAATGACTTATACATCATCTCTGATGAAGTCTATGAATATTTCATCTATGATGACAATAAACATTACAGCATCGGATCATTTCAGGACATGCATGATAGAACAATTACAGTGAATGCCTGCTCAAAAGCATACAGCATGACAGGATTAAGAATAGGATATGCAGGTGGTCCTGAGCATATAATGAAATTGATGGATACTCTTCAAAGCCAAACAACTTCAGGAGCATCAAGCATTGCTCAAGAGATGGCTGCAGAGGCATTCAATACAAAAAAAGAAGTAACAAATAATATCATTAATGAATTCAAAAAGAAAAGAGATCTTTGCATAAAAACATTAGAAACAAATGCAAAACCTCCACATGGAGCATTCTATTTATTCGCACCAATAAATAAACTTTCATCAGAAGAATTCAGTCATAGATTGATGGAAGAACAAAAAGTCGGTGTTGTTCCAGGAGATGCATTCGGCGCAGAAGGCTACATAAGAATAAATTATGCTGTATCAAATGATACATTGATCAAAGGTCTTGAAAGGATCAATGAATTCATCAGGAGCCTAAAATGAAGATCAGCAGAACAATGTCAACTCAGCATCCTGATAATGTAAATATACCTTTCTTCTCAAATAATCAGATAATGAATGGAGAGGATGAAGTGCAGGAAGCATATTATGTATTCTCTCATCTACATATTGACGAACAATTATGGGATATTGAAGGAAAAGAGGTTGATAATTATGTTGTTCATAAACTATTATCAAAATATCCTCATTATTTCAAAGATAATATTCTAGGAGAAGATAAATTCCTGACGATAAGAGCACCAAATCCTGACATCCAGCCTAATGAAGCAAAAGTATTGGCAGAAGTAGTCTACAGTATTCCAAGAAATCATGATGTTGCAACAAGCTTCTATAATAGAGAAGTTGCACCAATATTTGAGATTGTGATTCCAATGTGCGAGAATGAAAAGCCAATGTTAAGGCTTAAGGATTTTTATGAGAATTTCATACACAAAGCACATGAATCAACAGTAAATGATGTAAAACTTTCAACATGGTTAGGAAATTTCAATCCAAAAAATATCAGAATCACTCCTCTATTTGAGACAAAAGAACAGATATTAAACTCCAGCAAATATGTAAAGAATTACCTGCAACAAACTAAAGAAGAAACATTAAGAGTATGGTTTGCAAGAAGTGACCCTGCACTGAATTATGGATCATTAGCAGCAATATTAATGGTCAAGATTGCATTGCAGAGATTAAAAGACTTGGAAAAAGCATCAAGCAAACAATTATTTCCAATAATCGGAATGGGATCAAGTCCGTTTAGAGGAAATTTCAAGCCATCAACAGCAACACAGATAATGAAAGGCTATCCCAGTGTTCAGACTTTTACACTGCAATCAGCATATAAGTATGATCATCCATTAAGAGAAGTCCTTGACTCAATAGAATATATCAATTCAATAAGCAAAAAAGATCCATTGCAAGTTGATGAAGAGCTTGCATTAAAATATATTGATATTGCAGAAAAAGAGTATCAATCAATAATCCCGGAAATAGCCCCATTAGTCAATCATTTAAGCAGATATCTTCCTGAAAGAAGGATGAGAAGAATGCATACAGGATTATTTGGATATTCAAGATCAACGCAAGGAGTTCAATTGCCAAGGGCAATCAAATTCTGCGGAGCATTATATTCCATAGGGTTGCCGCCTGAAATATTAGGGATGTCGGCTTTGGAAGAGAATGATATTGACAAGATAAAATCATGCTATGCTAACATCGAATATGATATAACAGAAGCATTGCAATATTTGAATAGAGAGAATCTTGGCCTATTCCCTGAATCTATTCGCAAGAAAGTCCTCAAGACAATCAAGATGTTCAATTATGTAGAGAATCCGGAGCATTATGAAGCCACAACAAAAGTCGCAGAAGCAATAAGACATAATGATCATCAAGCAATGAATGAATGGATCCTTAAGGCTGCGCAGGTTAGGAAGTTTCTGGGATAATTATTTTATTGCCTTATCTATGACTGAATCATATCTTCCTGTCCTAAGCTCAGCAAGCCTTCTATAGAATTCATATAAAAGTTTTTGTTGCTCTTTTTCCAATTGTGTTACCTTATTCATCAGGAATGTCCTTAATTCTGCCTTTCTTTACATCATCTAAGCTATTAATAAGCTCCTTCAAAAATTTATTTTCCTCTGTTAGAGTATTCTCTTTATTCATTTCCATAGCTAATTACCTCTAATTTAAATTTTTTACGAATTCATCAAGAAGATGTTTATTCCTCTTGATAGTGTCTATAGCCATCTGCTGTTGTTTCTTATCGCTTACACCCACTAATAGGACAAGCACCTTTTCTTTGTAAATCATAAAATATATTCTGAATTTATCTGCCTTAAGCTCTCTTAAATCTATATGTCCAAGAGGTTTTCCTATGTAAGGATTTTCCTCGAGTTTACGAATGCGTGACCATAATTGATCTTGCATAGACAAGGGTATGGTCTTCCTAAAACTTTTCTCAAACTCCTCTGTCATCTTCACAACAAACATTTAAGATATGAATAAACAGTTCTTAATATGCCTTACTAAGGAATTATAGGAAAATATTCGGAAGTATCAGAATGCTTTATATAAGGTATCATAAATTTCCGGAAGATTCACGATAAATGTTATTTAGTAAAATATTTATAATCAGTCAACTGAGCTTCCTTAGTGAACATCTTATTTGTTTGTAATCAAGGACAGAACCGATCAAGGACAGCAGAATTCCTATTCAGAGATAGATTCAACACAAAATCAGCAGGTCTTTTTAATAATCTATTGACAGAAAAACAATTAAAATGGGCAGACATGGTGTTTGTAATGGAAGAATTCCAGAGGACAGAGATATCAAAAAGATTCCAAAAAGAATACTTAAAGAAAAGAATAATAAACCTAGATATCCCTGATACATACTATTTCAACCAGCCTGAACTTGTTGATCTACTAAAAGTCAAGGTTGATCAAGCCATTCATGAAATTGCTGTATAGCTTCTTCTTTATTTCAATCTTTCCAAGATTTCAATTGCTTCTTTATCAAATTTAGAGAATGCAAACCATTTCTTTCCCAAATCTTTTAATGATGCTCCAAAATGATATATCCTTTTATCATCAATTATGAGAAATCTGTCATGTGACTTATTGAATTTCCTAATCTCAATGAAAGGATACTGAGAATTATACTTCTTTAAGTCTAATGATAATCGCTTATTAATCTCTTTTGTATAAATAGTGACTTTAACATTTGTACTTCTCTTTGAAAAAAGCGTCAATACTGAATCGTCAATATAATTATCAATAAGGATAATAGAGTGATTAGCAGTCTTGATTATATCTGAGACAAATTTATATGCATCAAACACCTGCCCATCAAAGAAAATCCCCTTATCGAGCTTTATATCTTTGCTTTGTATAGCATCAAATATTTCATCGAATTTCCTATCATGCTCTACCTGTTTCACTTCTACTCTATCAAGTCGATGAAATATATCTGCATTTGCAGCAATGAATTTTCTCATGAAAACAAATGCTCTCATGATTTGAATATTGACCTGTATTGCTTTGTCATTTGTCAGAACACTGGAAAGGTTAGCGACCCCCTGTTCAGTAAATGCAAAGGGCAGGTATCCTCCAAGGTGCATTCTTGAAGGTATCGCATTTTGCGACACCATAAGGTCAACTTCCTTATCAGTTAATTTAAACATAAAATCAGAAGGAAACCTTTTGATATTCCTTTTTACTTGTTCTCTCAAACGGACAGACTTCACACCATAAAGTTCAGCTAAATCTCTATCAAGTATCACCTGCCTGCCCCGGATAAGATGGATCTTGTCCCGAATATTACTCAATGGAGCTATTGACTTCATAACTGAGAGAAATATAAAATCCTTAATATGCCTTTATCATAGAATTCTGCAAATCTTCCGATTTCTTCAGAATGCTTTAAATAATGAATAAGAAATATTCGGAAGATATTCAATGAAAATATCTCAACAAAATCCTTTTCCATATTTTGCCCTTGGCTTCACGGACAGGCATACCTCTAAGCAAGAAATAATCATCAAGAAAAGGTCTTTGTTCAAAATTTGAGAAATATTGCGTTTTATGTTTTTTTGATAACTCGATTTCATCCATTAAATATTGATTTTCATGTAGCCCTTTCCCTATTTCACACAAATTATAACCAAAAATAAAAATATAATTATTTATGCAATATTCCAAATCAACAGCATATTCTAGTGGTTTCTTAAGTAACCGTTCCATCTCAAATATATTTAGAGAGAACTTAGGCAATGACTTATAATATTCAATCAATTCCTTTTCCTTGTCAGAGTATTCAGTCATTTTCTTCCACCTAACGTATGCCACATTCCTACACCATCGATCTCAACGAATGCTGTATCGATGGTTTTTCCTTTATTGTCCTTTATTACATAAAATTTCTCTGGCAAGGGATCATAGTTTAGGTTTTTTATTAAGAGCTCTGGCTTTATTCTATCCTGTGCATCTCTAATCGCTGCACCATAAATCATTACTCCAAGAGTAGTGCAGCTAAGTATTATAGTTAAATAAGTTTGAAAAAATTTATCATTAAACATGTCTTTAAAAGAATATTCAGTCTTCTCAGGAAATCCGGGTTTCTCTATCAATATTCCTCTTAAGTTCTTATCCTTGTTCATTTTAATTCATCCCCCTCTTCTTTTCAACTATACAGTAGTAATATACTATGATTTATATAAAATCTCTTATTGATTTTTTTGACAAAACGGAATATTTATATAGATTAATCGAGCTTTAATAGAAAATGCTCTCAAAATTAGCCAATCTAGATGCAAAGGATCTAGCAATATTAAGAGTCCTAGATCAAGATGTAAGAGCTTCCTTCACAGAGATCGGAAGAAAGACAAGATTAAGCAAAGAAGTCGTACAATACAGGATAAAGAGATTGGAAGAAGAAAAGATCCTCACAGGATACTGGACTTTCATAAAATACTTGCAAGGATCAGTATATAAAATTCTAATAAAAAACAAGAGCCTTTCAGGAAAAATAAAAGAGGAATTCATCAATTATGTAAAAGATCATAAGATAGCATCATGGTTTGCAGAGACAGAAGGAAATTTTGATTATCTAATAACAGTATATACAGAGGAAGACATTCAAATGGTTGATTTCAGCAATGAACTCTTCAGAAGATTCGGATCATACTTCCAGGAAAGGCATATACTTAAATCATTTGAGACAAACATAACTAATGAGAAATATCTTTATCCAAATGGAAAATTTATCTATGAATTAAGCAATAAATTTTCGCATAAGGATCATCCAAAAGATAAGACAGAAGATGAACTGCTAAGAATACTTTCATTGAATTCCAGATCTAAATATACTGAGATTGCAGAGAAACTTAAACTCACACCAGAAGCAATAAAATACCGATTCAAGGATGCAATGAGATTAATTTCAGGATTCAAGATAAGATTAAATTGGCAGAAGCTTGGGCTGAATTATTATCATATATTCATAACATTCCAAGACCAATCATTAAGAGAGGAATTATCATCATTCTATAAGCTTCATCCTGACTTCAATGCATCAATGCATCATATAGGAAAATATGATATCCATATAGAGATAGTTTTAGAACCAGAAAGGATAAATGATTTCATAGAAGAGTTCATAACAAAATTCGGAAACAAGATATCAGGATATGAATTATTGCGGATAAGAAAAGAATTCGTGCTTCACATACTTAAATAAAAAAAAGTCAAGTTCAATAAACTTGACATTGCCAGGCTCACACAGCATAGCATATTAATTATATATCGAGTTATTTGTAATCACCTATCACATAAAAGGTTCGCTGGCAGGCAATGTCATCTAATCCTGCATTACTAAACAAAAAAAGATGAAGTCAACTTAAGTAGGAAAGTTATCACCTAGCGAACATTAAGATAATACTTACTATATTAAATAACTCGGCAACTGATGCAGTGAACAATGCTGTGTGAGCGTGATAACTTTCTTATCATTCTCAACTTGACTTCATCACAAAAAAACAAACTATATAAATAGATACTGTCAGAAAATATAATAGTTCATTATGATGAGTGGATACAACAAAAAAAGGGTGGTGGATATGAATTCTAAAATGTTTTTACTGATAGGCATAGCCCTATTAATGATAGGCTTTGTTGAGGCTGCTGATGAAAGCCTTGATATAGGACTTGACAATAACCTATATTCTCCTGGGGAGACAATAACTGTAACAGGAGCATTATACAGCGGACAAACAGGATTAGCAGAAGCTAATGTATCATTAGAATTAGACAATACAACCACCTATGTATTAACTGATTCTGATGGAAAATTTGAAGTCGAATTAACAGCACCTGAGACAGAAGGGGAATATAATCTGACAGTCACTTATGGAGATATTGAAATAATAAAGGCAATAGAGGTTTCTGCAATCGATAATGTAATGCTTTCACTGATATCTTCAGGCTCTGAGCCTTATGAGATGATGATATTCACAGACAACATGGCAACTGCAGGGATAACAGATGATGCAGGCCTCACTGGAACATTGATGTTCGCGAATTTCACAAACAATGGAACAACATATTATGCAATACTGCAAAAAGAGGATGAATCAGATGATTTTGACACATTATTCATCAGCATACTTGATGACTTCTCAGCAATAAAATATCAATACCTGACAGAAAATTCAAAGATAAGCCTTAACAGCATTGAATACTTGATGTTCTATATTGATCCTGCAGGAGAAAGGGCAATAATCCTAAGACAGGTCGAGCCATTATTTTACGGTACAGGAGAAGAATATGCAAACCTTTTCATTCTGGCATTGAATTCCACAGAAAGCATGCCGACTAATCTAACAACCTTAACATTAGAGCAATATGATGAATCAGGAGAACATGAGATCATTTACAATGCAACAATAACAAGTCCTATTGATTTGACAATATCACAAAGATATAATAACATTAGATATCATGGATTAAATGTCCAACTCTTGAATATAAGCGAGACAGCAGGAAAACATAATCTTGTCGTGGGGAATATAGGGCATATGTCATATTTTGTAAAGAAATTCTCATTAAAAACAAGTGCTGAAACTGCTGAAGGCAGCACATTATCTGTTGCCTCACCAGGGCAAATAGTTGTCCTAAAATCATCAGTGGTCGATCTTGATACAGGCTTATCAGTAGCAGATGCAGATGTTACTGTTCAAGTGATATATCCAGATGGGACAGTGATGGAAATGACACTGCTTCCAAATTCTGCAAATATATATACAGCAAACTTTTCAATAGACACTGAATTGATCGGAGACTACATAATCATATTCACTGCAACATATGCAAACTCAACAATAACAAAAGAATATAAGTTCAGCGCCATCAATGGAAAACTTTTCATGAAAGCATTCAGTCCGCAAAAAGGTGAAGGCAATGGATTCCCTCCTAACAGCCAGGGATTCATCCTAGTCGGAGAGACAGATTTTGCAACAGGAGAATTCGCAAACCTCTCAGACCTCACAAATGACTGCAATTCTACTGAGATATATCTAAAAAGCATACTTGATGAAGATAAAATTAATAGGTTAACAGTTTTCAGCACAATGACTTTAAGTGATTTATGGAATGATCCTGCTATTCCTGAAGAAGTCCCTGATTGGGTAAAGGATGAGATGGAAGATATGTTTGGAGAAGAGGCATGCGCAATAAAATTCACAACACCAGCATCTACTGGAACATATAAGCTTGAGGTAGAGGCAAATATTTCTGGAACACCCTATAAAGTCAAGGATTATTTGGATGTAACATCCTTATTCGTATTCGGAATGCCAGTAAACTGCAATTCTGGAAGCTGGTCTGATAGTGTTGCACCTGGATCAAAAGTATGCATTAAGGTGAGTGTCTTTGATGCAGGCAATGGAAAGCAGGTCGCTCCAGCAAATATTACAGATATAAATTTAATTGAAGTCTATGCAATGGGAACAGGGGTTGTAACAGATGAAATAACAAACATAGCTGTATCAAGTTTATCTAATGGACAAAGACTATTAACATTTTATTCCAGCAACAGAACCTTAGGAGATCATGATATAAAGTTCAGGATTAAGGCAAATACCTCAAACGGTTCAACAACAGGCATAGGACATGGATGGTTTAGAACTCAGTTATGGAGTGTATGGACTCATCCAGAATGTGACAATAATCAGGGATTCTGCAATTTCGGAACTAATTCAAGCGTAGATTTCATGATTGAGGCTTTCAGTGCAGGATTTGGAGGAGGCCAGGCAGACCTTACTGCAACTCTTGCAAGCATAAAGAATTTTGATACAGGAGAGACACTACAGCTTGGCCTAGCAGAAAGTGTATCATGCACAACTGTAGCTGATAATAGTTCATCTGAGAATAATGCAAACAGTTCCCAGTCATCCAAAGTAATGCCTGCAACATGCTCATTGACACTCCCAACACCAGATGAAGGATGGGATTCTGGAAGTTATGAAGTGAAATTCACAGTGACAGATACTGATGACAATTCAATGTCAATTTATTCATGGTTTATGGTAAAGAATTTCAGGTTCTGGTTGTGGAATAGGAATTGGGAGCTAAGCCAATCTCAAAATGCAGATTTTGAGATCACCTTACAGGATTTTAATAATAATGATCTTGATGGAACAGTAAGCATAACAAAGCTTTATTATATGGGCACTGAAGATAACTGGATGCAGCCAAGAGAGATTGAATTTAATGGCACAGAACAAGAGATAACAGAAGGGCACGGTACATACACAATAGACAGCAGTGATCTTGCTGACCTAAAGTCAGGATTCTATGATGTAATATTCACAGCAACAACCGATAGTGGAACACAAACTGCAAGAACAGGGATGAACCTAAGATCATTTGTTGTTGTGGCTAATCCGACAGACAATAATCAGGATAGAAGTTATGCCATAGGTGACAATCTTACAATAAATGTAAGTGCATTTGACAATATTAACTGGTCCACATATCCACCAACAGGGACTCCTCATGCAATATCCAATGTGAGTGTAAAAAAGATTAATAAAGCAGGAATGTGGGATAGAGCATATAAATTAGGGTCAAAATTAGAAGTAGGAGACACTAATGATTGTGATGGCATAGCAAACTATTGCATATTAACAGTTCCATTGACAGATTATGAGCAGTCAAGCTATGATATGATGATTGAAGTGGCTGATAGTGAGGGAAATACTGGTCAGACTAATTACTGGTTCAAGACAGAGACATATACAATAACAATACCTGAAATACAGGATTGGAGAAATATTCCTGCATCCAACAAGCTAACTGATAAGATGGCTATAACTCTAGATACAGACAAGAGCTGTGGAACAAATGCTGATACTATTACTGAGCCAGCCAATGTAACAAACTGCTTAGTTGATGCTGAACAAAGACTGCCAACAATATATCAGGATTGGAATCAATATCCAGAATTCACTAAGAGAACAGTGTTCTTGTTTGATAAGACAGATAATGATAATCCAAGATTGTTTGTGAATTATTACAATAATACTTGGGAATCAAATGCAGAGATACACTATAACTTTACTCTTTCCTCAACTCTAGGACCATTTATTGTCGGAGATACATTCACCGATACTAATGGATATGTATGGAATGTTACAGAGTTTGATACAGGACTCGGAAAAGTGACATTGAAATCAGTTGATGGAGTAATAAAAAGCAGAACAAAACAAGCAGAAAATGGAAACAGTGAAACAACAGTAGAATACGTATATCAATATTTAGTAAATAAAAGCCTTTCACAAAGCGGAATATTCCTATATGCAGGCAGCAGTGATAATGAGGATAAATTCTGGGATGACCAATGGGCAAATATTGATCTTGATGCTGATGGACTATACAACTGTGATCCAAACACGGGCCAATGTGAAGAATATTTCATGCTGTTGACTGATAGAGTAGAAAGCGATAAGTATGATACATTATTATTATCACCAACAAGAAACATGAGCCAGGGAGTTGATTCAAATACAGGATTTAGCGGAGATGGTGATCTGAGATTCAATGCAAGTGCAACTCCTGTATATCTGCTTAATCTTATCTATTCAGAAACAAACGGTTTAGGCAAATATAATCTTGTAACTACAACAAACAAGGCAGGATGGCCTGGAAGAAACTTAGGAGTATTCCAAGTAGGCAGTGAACATGTAAAATTAGCTGTAATGGTAGCATCACCATCAACAAAACAAGGCATCTCAAACAAAACAATATTGATAAGGACATTAAGGACTTATGGTAGAATGAACTTCCAAGAGACAGCACTAGACATTCCTGTAAGTGCCGGGACTGGTGATAATGGGATTGCAATCCTTGACATCAATGTCTCAAATGTGGAGACAGGCGAATACTTGATAATGATGGAAGTGAATGATTCAGGAAACATAATAACTCCAGGTAATGATTGGGATAATCCTAAGATTGAATTAAGAAGCTTCTCAATTAGCAACTTGTTCGGATTAAAAACAACACTCAATAATGTAGTGGAATGGAGCCAGAATGCTAATAATCTATTCAGGCTTGACTCTTCAGAGGTATTTATAGGTGGAGGGGTAACTGAATTAAGAATAAACTGCAATCCTTGGAGCAATGAACAAAATTCTCCAGATTACTGTCATGTTGATGATTGGAGATACAGGGAACTATGGGTCAATCTTACAGATCCTAATAATGTGACTATCTTCAAGGATAATACTCCTAATGATTGGCACTTATTTGATGTTGATATCAATGAATCAACAATGACATATGTTGGTGATAGCTTAAGTGTAAGAGATGAATTCGGAGGAGAGATGAGTTATACTTTCTCCAGTGCATCATTGGATCCTATACAGAAAACATTCCAGATAGGAGTACCAGAACGTGTAAGACAACCAGGAGGCCAATGTGATCTTGAGATAGAACTATTAGCGGCAGATGGGAATGACAATACAATAAGATGGACAGTGAATGAGATCTGTCCATGGAGCCAGAATAGCTGGACAATTGAGAATGGAATCACTCATAGCATTAATGAACCAATGTTCTTATGGGGATTCTTCAATATCTCCTCAATATCTGATGGCACAGAGGCAACTTTTAATGTCATGAAGAAGGTCATTGTCTTATCAATGCCTGTATCAGGAATATATGAGGATCTGGAAACAAACAGTGATGGAAGGATAAGGGTTGTGAGCAATGCATTTGGCACAGGATATGACCTATATATCTATGACAGCAATCAGACAAAGACAAGAAACAATCTTGAGGGCTGGAGTGGTGGAATGTATGATGCGATTGCAGTTATCAATTCATCAAATGATATTGTAGAGACATATGCGCTTGGTGAATCAATACCAGAGATCGGTGATATAGCAGTAGTCAGGGCAAATCCTTGGGAAAGATATGTCTTCTTATCCAACCTAACTGTAAACTCCAATATAATCTATCCATTGCCTTGGGCTTGTGATGATAACAAGTTCTATGTCGGATCATTCAATGAGCAGGCACTTGGCTTCAATCTATATGATTGCATGGGCAGTCGGGAATTATCTGACAGGGAGTATTATATCATTTTGTTTGATTCAATGTGCGATGGGGCCTGGCAGCTCTCAAGTGCAAAACTAGATGATGATAATATCTTTGATGATGATTGGATCAATCTTGGAGAAGGCCAATGGATACCATATGATTTCATACAGAATGAGCTTGGAGAAGAAAACATGTGTCAGGGTAATCCAGGAAGCAATCAGTCAGAGCAATGGATGGATATTGGCAGAGAAAGCTATCCATTAAGCATTACAAACTACAATGATTTAGATAATGGCAATCTAGATATGTTCAAGCCAAAATGGGGAATCAATCCAGATGAATCAGTATCAGCATTAACATTATGGGTACAGGCAAAGAACTTTGATGGAACAACAATAAATGGGACAATATCAGTAGACAAAGCCAGTGGAATGTCCTGGGGCTGTGGAATGAGTGAAGAAGAAGATATAGAAGTAATAACTTCTGGAGGAGCATTAGTTAATGGAAACGGTTATATTGACCTAGACATGACTAATTTCAGCTCTCCACAACCAACAATAAAATTCAAGGTACAGGATGATTCAAATCCACTAAAATATGAACACATCACTAAATCATTCTGGTATGGCCCTGCAAATATGATGATGCAGCAAGATGAAGATTGTGGAGATAAGTTCAAAGGCGGAGGAGGAAGCGAAGGAGGACCAAAATTCGATGAAGAGGGTGAAGCAGACATGCAAAGATGCATGGCAAACATAGACGTAGAATCATGCCAAATCTCATCAGGATGTATCTGGGTTAATGCAAGCATGTTTGGACCAGATGACCCTCCTGAAAACAATTGTATACATTGTATTGCATTCGATGGCTTTGAAGAAGGCTGCAGCATGTTTTCAAATGATTGCATATGGATCCCAGAAGGAGAATCAGGAATATGTGATCCTGCACAATAATTTTTTTTTACAGAATAACAAAATGTCAAGAACCACTGGTCAAATGCACAAAATCACAGATTTTGGCACGCTGAAAATGTCTTCATTTTCATCGGACCGGTGGCATGATTGCTAGCAATCATGCTTGTTCTTGATCACGATCAGAAATACCAGTCCATGTATATCGGAAGGATAAGCATGGCTTTTCCACTCATCATAGATGAGTGGTATTTCTGACGTATCAAGCTAATGCTCCGGAAATTTTCAATAAATAAAATAGTTGAGAGGTTGAGCAAAATGAATAGGGGATTACTAATATATATTGCTATAGCTTTATTGGCTGTATTTCAGGCATCAGCAGCAACAATATCTGCATCATTAGGAAGCTATGATACAGAGATATATTCCCAGGACACTGTGAATATTCCTGTAACAATAACAGCAACAAACATCACTGGAAATATTGATGTCACATTAACGCCAAAAACAGGCCTTGGATGCGATACCTGCACAATCAGCGAATCATTCACAGGCTCAACAAATGAGCAGAAGACAGTCACATTCACTCTGACAGGCACTCAGACTGGAAACTATAATCCTCCATTTGTCAGCATAAGCGCAATCAGCGGATCAACACAAGCAACTCCTATAACTTCAGGAAGCCAGATAAGTGTTGTCGAAAGACCAACATGGACTCTTGATCTCTCTGCATCTGACTCAAATATAGAAACTTCAACACAAATCACATTAACATTAGAGATAACACCTACAGGAACATTCCAAGGAGTAGCTGCTGATTTGACGCTTCCAAATGATTGGACTCTAGTATCAGGAAGCGATCCTAGAAGCATAGGAACAATAACAGGAGCTTCAAGCTATCAATGGACAGTAAGATCAGGAACATCAACAGGAACAAAGACTGTTAGTGTAGGAGTCTCTGCAACAAGCCCTGTTAAGAGCAGTGCTGACAATACTGAATCCTTAAGCATCACAGTTGCATCTAACGGGTCTAATGGCGGTAGCTCAGATAATGATGAAATTGCCACTCAAATCTCCTCGTCTGCACCAAACAATGTGATCACAACAAAGAATTATTTGAATGCAGGTATAACAAATTGGCCGATAACAAATGCAGATGTTCCTTTCACAATGCTTGATATCAATATGAAGAAAGCTGTCACTAATAAAGTGAATCTTAGTGTGACAAAATTGCTAACTGCAGACCCAGGCATTCCATCTTTTAATGGAAAGACATTTGCATATTTAGAGGTAAAGACAGAAGGATTATTGGAAAGTGATATTAATGATGTGAAAATCAAATTCAAAGTGCCAAAACAATGGCTAACAGACAATAACATTGCACAGAACGATATAAGGCTTTATCGATATGTAAATAATGCATGGCAAGAGCTTCCAACAACAGCAGCAAGTTCAACAGATGACATGATAAATTTCATTGCAACATCTCCTGGATTCAGCTATTTTGTGATTGCAGAATTGCCTAAACCAGCACCAGAACCAATAAAGGAGACTGCTCCTGTCGGACCTGAAGATGATGTGCAAATCCAGGATTCAGCAGGCCAGAACAAAAAAAGCACAGTATGGATTATTGTTGCATTAGTGATAGTATTAGTGATAATTACGAGCTATATTATCTTGAAAAAAAAGAAAAGCACACCCTAATGATAAAGTGGCCCTTTATCATGGATTAAATTTTTAAATTGCCTGAATCTATTGAAAATATGAATAAGCTCATTAAATTCTATCATGACTATAAGCACATTATTCATATAATGGCTATAATGATACTCATATCAACAGCACTAGTCTTGCTCCAGCCTGTCTTCTTGAAATGGATATTGCAAAATCCTGATCTTGCAAATGATTATTCTTATGTAAAAGAGCAATTGAATGAGAGATCAATATTCTGGCTTATGATATTCTGCTTTGTTGGAAGCATGTTCTTTATTTCATTGCCTGTTGAATGGGTCTTCTTGTATTATGTATTCACTGGATCCAATCCATTTCTTGCATTGATAGTTACACTAATCGGCGTCATGAGTGCAAGGACATTCAATTTCTGGTTTGGGCATTTATTCAGGAAATATACATTGAAGCACATAATCAATAAAGACCAGAAATTCAAGAAGAAATTCCATGATGTCCAGTCAGGGATATGCTTTTGGGGTAATTTTGTTCCGGGATTTCCAATAGAATTATTTGCAGTATTTGTAGGAACAACAAAATATAGTTATAGGAAATTCATGATGTATAATGTCCTGGGAAAAACCATTAAATTATTGCTGTTTGTTGCATTATCAAGATTTGTCATGGATCTGGCATTGTTCAATATAAGCTTCTATGATATTGTAAGAAACTTTTTCCAATTTGTGCTGAATTTGGTTTAAATATTACCGATAGCATTACCGTACTCATATAGTTTAATAAATTTATCGTATTTCGAGTTATTGCATATAGATTGTATGCTGTCAGATTTGCTAGACGGTAATGCTACATAATCAAAAAATCAATAACTTTAAATATCTTAAACTCATTGCATGAATGAGGTTGATAATATGCATCAGGATGATATCAATAAGGATCTAGGACATTATATAAAGGAGAAACATAAGAGTACACCTTTCTGGAAAAAGGTATTTAAGGAAAGGTCAAAGCAAGAAGTCCAGGAAGAGATCAAAGAGGAATTAATGGAAGCAGAGCAAAATGAGGACATCCATCCTGAGGACAAGAAAGAATTAGAGGAGATCGAGCATAAGATAGAGGAAGTCAATAAAGTAGAGGATGATGTTGAGGAAAAGATATCAATAGAGCGTGAAGGATTATTGAAGAGGTTTTTCAAGAAATTGAACTTTTCAGAGAAAAATGACGCTGAAGAATATGAAGAGGATGAAACTGAAGAGCATGGATCAACTACAGATGAGGAGATGAAAGAGTTCCTGAAAACAATGCATACATGGATAACAAAGCTTGATCCAGAAACCCAGAAGGAATTCAAGAGATCAAAGGATTTTGAATTATACACAGCAATGCTGAAGAAGCATGATCTTATAAAATAGGTGATAATATGCAGGATAAAACAACAGTATATATGTTTGCAATCGTGGCATTGGTATTATTAGTGGCAATAGTTGCTTTCATAACAACAGCACCAAGCAATGAATCAACCACTGCTAATGTTGTTTATGCTCCAGAAAAACCAGTAACAGTAAACACTTTTGGAAAATTATTCATCACAGCATTCCTATTGGGCATTGCAGCATACATGTATTTCAGCAATGAATGAATTCTACCATGGAAATAGATGAAAAGATCGAGCTAATTAAGAGAAACACTCAAGAGACCATTACAGATGAGGAATTATGGAAATTATTAGAGGAGAAAAAGCATCCATCTGTATATTTAGGGACTTCTGTTACAGGAAGGCCTCATATAGGATATTTTGCCTGGGTGCAAAAACTTGCTGATTTTCTCAAGGCAGGATTTAAAGTAAAGGTATTGCTTGCAGATATTCATGGAGCACTTGATAATACGCCATGGGAATTATTGGAAAAAAGATACAAGTATTATGAGATAGTCATTCCTGCGATGATAGAAGCCATGGGCGGTAATCTAGAGAAATTTGGGATGGTCAAAGGATCTGATTTCCAATTAGAAAAAAAGTATGTTCTAGATGTCCTGAAGATGAGCACTTTTGCATCTGTCAGGGATACAACAAAAGCAGCCTCTGATGTTGTCAAGCAGGGAGATAATCCGAAGCTTTCTGGATTAATATATCCAATAATGCAGGCTGTTGATGAAGAATATCTTGATGTTGATATACAGATGGGAGCTATTGACCAGAGAAAGATACTTGTATTTGCAAGAGAATATCTTCCATTAATAGGATACAGGCCAAGAATTGAATTGATGATACCATTCATAAGAGGATTGACACAGGATGGAAAGATGTCTAGTTCAGTAAAGAATTCAAAGATCGATCTATTAGACGATGAAAAGACAATAAAAGACAAGATGAAAAATGCATATTGCCTAGAGGGAGATCCAGAAAATGGAGTGATGGATTTTGCATTGACAGTAATCATGACGCAGAAGGTAGATCATGGAGAGGAATTCATTGTTGAAAGGCCAGAAAAATTTGGCGGGAATCTTGCATTCAAGACAAAAGATGAACTCTTTACCTCATTCCAGAGCAAAGAGCTCCATCCAATGGATCTAAAAAATGCAGTAGCAAAATATGTAAATGAATTGCTTGATCCTATAAGAAAGAAGTTTGAATCTGCTCATGCAAAAAAGATTTTAGAAGAAGCATACGGAAATTAATCGCATAATCATTGTTTTCTCGGAATATTTCTGATCATTTTCGGATGATCTGCGGATTTCTCGCGGATAATTAAATAAATCCTTTTGCATTGCTAATATTATGGACGATATAACAAAGCACCTAAAAGAATCGTTTCAAATAAATAAAGATATAATCAGCTTTTATCATATTAATGAAATATACAAACACCTATTGTTTCGAAAAATATTAAAACAATGCAATATGACTTATAAAAAGTTAGATCAGCTTTTGGAAAAAGAAAATTCCAAAATACATAATCCTTCACTCAAAGAATTGTCTTTAGAGAAATACGAGATAGAACCAGAAATAAAAAACAAAATGAGCCTAAACAACATTCTAAAAAACATAAAGTCAAGAACCACCGGTCAAAGACCGGTGGCATGATTGCTAGCAATCATGCTTGTTCTTGATCACGATCAGAAATACCAGTCCATGTATATCAGAAGGATAAGCATGGCTTTTCCACTCATCATAGATGAGTGGTATTTCTGACGTAT
>Ga0209212_1001466_pt1 | contig 37956 bp, 17 predicted proteins | sample RifGroC2_FD_183996 | JGI IMG/M metagenome (GOLD analysis project Ga0209212, IMG submission 183996) | Groundwater microbial communities from Rifle, Colorado, USA - Groundwater C2 (SPAdes) (version 2) | ecosystem: Environmental > Aquatic > Deep subsurface > Groundwater | place: Rifle, Colorado...
ACTTCCTTGATACTATTTTCAAGAACGCCCAAGAGTTTTTCCATCCCAGCAGGAAGCTCATCTTGCACCGCGCGAACATGGATGATCAAACTGTAAGTACGTTCTGTCTTGTCGGTGGCAGACGTGGATTTTTTGTTGCTGTAGCTACATTTCAACTCGGCAGACACTGGACCCCATCCACCCTTAACAGCAAGTGATGCATTTAATTCTGATGATGATGACGTTGTCGACTCCACAATCGAATTGATCTTGGCGTTGAAGTCGATCGTTACCTCTTCCACCCTTATAAATGGAATGGGAAGCATCGTGAGAATCGGCACGGTCAGTTTAAACGGTGTCGGCGTGACGGTGATAACCCCTTCAGAATCTTTTGATTCAACTGGTTTGTCATATTCGAACGTGACCATCGTTGGTTTTCCCGGATCGGTCGCCGCATCCGCTGCATTGAATCCAACACTCTTTATGAAATCTACCGACGTTTGTGCAGATTGTGCTTGAGCTTTAATGACGGCGTTCAAAGGACCGCCAATCATGGATTGAAAATCGATGGACGATAATTCCTGACCAATAGACATAACACCCTCCTTTTACACAGTTCGATTTATTGTTTAGTTTCAGGCAAGCTGTTCATAATCACACAACGTTTTTACAGTACAATTCTCATCTCATAACGATCACCTCCTTGCATAGTTGTTGTTTAACTGCATTGGCTTGGACCTTTCCTTTCAGAAATTTCAATGCCGTTTGCAATTATCGGAATTAGAGAACATGTCCCAGTTAGCTTATTGTATCTCGCTATTGAAACATCTGGTTGACTGTCATGCTTTATGTTTTAGTCGCTTGCGGCGTCCTGCAATCTGGCCAACTTTGGGGGACAACGGGTGGGTGAGCTGGAACCAAGCTACGACTTTATTTCATATCACGACTAATAAATAAGCAAATTTTAATTTGAAATACATCATGAAGCGATTGCCTGTCAAGCAAATTAATAAATAATATCGGCAACATCAGACAGAAGGTTTTAGTTTGCCGAAACAATGGGAATTGAAAAACATATGCTTGTCTAATATACAGCTGATGGAATTGATTCAGGCTCCAACAAAGTGGAAGGGCTGCAAGGCAGGGCTAAGAGTTGACGATTATGCAAGGTGGAAGCAAGTTTTGACCATTTGATTACAACAAAAGTTCTCGCCCGGAGACGAACTCCCGATTTTCTCCGGTGACAGGGTCTTGAAAACGTACCATTTTGGCAACAAGCTGAAGTGGGGTGTTGAAGTTATCCTCGCTTTCCGGCTGCAACTCAGGGTAATACCTGTCATTCAATATCCCGAAGCCAAGCCAGCTCATATGAATCCGCAGTTGATGCGTCTTTCCGCTTATGGGCCGCAAAACAAAACGCGCCCGGTTCTCCTTTACCTCCACCAGGTTGATCATTGATCGCGCATTTACGGTTCCCGGACCTGTTTTCATCCGAAACCACGGTTCTCCGCGCACAATCCTGTCCGCTACGATCCATTCTTTTTTATCACCCAGGGGAACATGCGCAGAGAGAGCCTGGTAGGTCTTTTCGACGCTGCCATGCAAGAACAACTGGCTGTACAGGCTCCGTGTCTTCATGTTGACGGAAAACAGGACGATGCCGGCGGTCTCACGGTCGATGCGGTGAAGTGGCGCCAGATCATGGATTCCAGAGCTACTTCGCAAGCGGTTCAGCAGGCACTCGTCAACATAGCGGCCACCCGGGGTTACGGGCAGGAAATGAGGTTTGCAGGCAACCAGGATTTCATCATCCTGGAACAGGATCTTTTCCGAAAAAGGGATGACCGGCTCTGTGTCAACTTCCCTGAAGTAAAAGATGCGTTTGCCAGGGGCATATCCGGTCTCCAGGGTTATTGGGGTGGACTGCTCATCCAGTACCTTGCCTTCGGCTATGCGCTGCTCCCAGAGCTGTGTTGCAACAAAGGGAAACCGCTGCTGCAAAAATACAAGTATAGAAGGGTAGGGCTGCTCGGTATTCGGCATGGTAACGGTGGAAGGATATTTTGAGAGGCCCATTTATTTATCCAGAAAAAGGCCGTGGCCACAGAGGTCACAGTTTCGCAAATAACCCCTCTAAGTCTCCCCTTATCTAAGGGGAGACTTAAAGGCTTCCCCCCTTAGGTAAGGGGGGACCGAGGGGGGTTAGATTTTGATGTTACAGGGCACTGAACCTGTTCCTGAGCGGCCTGTGTCGTAGCCAGTCTGCGGAAGGCCGAGGCCTTGATGGCGGCGTGGACGACGCTGCCAACTACGATGTCCAGCTCACGGCCGGCATCGGGAACGATCTCTGCGATCAGGCGGCCGGTGTTGCAATCCAGTTCGACCCCCATCTTGGTGCCGCTTTCAAACAGGTTGACTACGGTACATTGTAGCAGATTGCGTGCGCTGATGGCTTCGGGATGCTTCTTGAAGAGGATGATGTCCTTTGATGACAGCTCGAACAGGCCGCTGATGGTTGTGCGGTTACCCTTCGACAGCAGCAGTTCGCCGCCGTTCCAGTTATAGGCGCAGAGACCGGCCCGTTCGCTCATGCCGCTCAATCCAAGGATGTTGATGTAGCCCACCGGGCTGCGCTCCATCATGGTTCTGGCCAGCGCTTCGGTGCTGCAGGTGCTGGTAATGCCGCCCTGGGCGATAACGGCGGCCGTATCGGTCATCATGCGCATCTCGACCAGCGAATGGCTGATAAAGATGAAAGGGATGTTGAAGCGTGCACAGGTGGCCTTGAGGTACGAGATGATCTGAAACTTGCTGTCGTCGTCCAATGCCGAAAGCGGTTCGTCCATCAGCAACAGGCGCGGACTGGAGAGCACTGCCCGGCCAATGGCGACCCGTTGGCGTTCTCCCCCGGACAGGTTGTTGACCCCCCGTTCAAGAAGGTCCGACAATCCCAGGGCCCGGGAAACGGAATCGATGTCGATGCTGCTATCCTGGGGGGGGCGGCGATTGAAGCCGTACAACAGGTTGCCCCTGACAGTCATGTGGGGAAAAAGGGCCGAATGCTGAAAGACCAGCGCGATGCGGCGCTGTTCAGGAGGGAGATGGATGTTGCTGTTGCTGTCGAAGATGACATCGCCATCCAGCCTCAAATAGCCCCCTTGCGGTCGAGCGAGTCCGGCAATCAGTCCGGCAAGAGTGCTCTTGCCGCTGCCGGATGGCCCGAACAGCCCCAGGCTGTTGCCCTGAAAACTGAGCTCGGCCTTGAGCCGAAAGGCATCCAGCTGGTGTGTCAATGCCAGTTCAAGCTTCATCTCAGTCCTTTCTCACAAAACGACGGGCCATGCTGTCATGGAAAATCAAGATGGCCAGGGAAAGCGTTACGGAGATTCCGCACAACAGCAGGGCGGCCTGATCACCTTGCGGTGAGGCAGCGTAGTCGTAGATCGCCAGTGGGATGGTCTGGGTGACGCCTGGGATGTTGCCGGCCACGATGATGGTGGCGCCGAATTCACCCAAACTGCGGGCAAACATCAAGGATGAACCAGCCATGATCCCGCGCAAAGAAAGCGGCGCGATGATGGTAAGCAGCGCGTCGTACCAGGTGGCCCCCAGGGTGCGGGAGGTCTGGATCAAGCGCAGGTCGATCGATTCCATGCCGATGCGCATGGAACGCACCAGAAGCGGGAAGCCGACCACGGACGAGGCGATCACCGCAGCCTTCCAGCTGAACAGCAGGCGGATTCCCAGGCTGTTGAGTACAGGCGCCAGCCAACCGTTTGATCCCAACAGCAGCAGCAACAGGTAGCCGATCACAACCGGCGGCAGGGTGAGCGGCAGGTTGATGAGCCCCTCCAGCAGCAGCTTGCCCCTGAATTCGTGGAAGGCGAGGATATAGGCACACAAAAAGCCAAAGGGGAGCGAGAGCAGTGTCGCCACCGTGGCCACCTTGGCCGAGAGCAGAATTGCCTGGATATCCGAGGGATTGAGTGTTGTCATAGGTTACCGGGTTGTAAAGCCGTATTTGTCGAGAATTTTCCGGGCTTCAGGCGATTGCAGGAATCGGTAGAATGCCACGGCTTCAGTCTTTTTTGCCCCTGTGGCGGTCAGGCCCATTGGATAAGTTACCCGGCCGTACAGGTCCTGGGGTACCGTGAAAAGTATTCTTGCCTGCCTGGCTAACAGCAGGGCGTCAGTGCGGTAGACAAAAGCTCCATCCACCTCGCCACGTTCGGCATACATCAGGCATTCACGCGCATCCCGGGCCATGACTAGCTTCTTCCCCAGCGCTGTATCCACGCCGGTTTTTTTCATGGCCGCCATGGCATATTCCCCGGCCGGAACGCTTTTGGGACTGCCAATGGCGATCCGCTCCAGTTGCGGCAGATCCTGCATCCTGGTGATCTTAAGCGGAGTCTTGCCGGCAAACACCAGCTCATTATAGGCAAGGTTGATGATCTGCCGCTGATCGATCATGCCTTTGGCTTTGAGATAATTCATCCACTCTTCGTTGGCTGAAAGAAAAAGGTCGGCAGGAGCGCCGTTTTCGATCTGTTTGGCCAAAGCTCCGGAACCACCGGCGTTACTGTTGATCTTGATCCCCGGATTCTTTTTCTTGAAAGCATCGGCAATCTCATTGACCGCCTCTTTCAGGCTGGCTGCCATGGACAGATTGATTTCAGCGGCCAAGGGAGCGGTTGTCAACAGGTGTATCAGGCAGAGGATGAGTGCCGACAGCTTTTTCATGGTTATCCTCTCGGTCAGATTGAACGTCGAAGTACAAATCCTGTTTATACATAACGCATGCCAAAAAAATATACCAGTGTTTTCAGGTAATAAGCAATATTTGCTATATATGCGAAAGTAAAAACTGAGCGATTTTGACGCAGTCTGCGGCAATTGTAATCAATCCGCAAGGTTGTGTTGCCGATTTTTTGACATGCAGTCAAACAAGGCTGCTGATGAATAATCTTATATTCATAATACTGCGAATAGCGTATTGTCAAAGAATAGTATTCATTGAAAGTCGGGAGTCATAATGACCGCTGGTAAAACACTACAGGAATTGGCTGACCATCTTGGTGGCCAGGTAACAGGCGATCCCTCGCTCTGCATAACAGGGCTCGGGACTTTGGATAATGCCAGTGAGGGGCAGATCACCTTTCTGGCGAATCCCCGCTATGCGGCAAAGGTGGAAACAACCCGTGCGAGTGCCGTTGTTCTGCCTCCCACAGCCGATACCTTTGGGCGCAATGCGATTGTTGTGGCCAACCCCTATCTGGCCTTTGCAAAGCTGCTGATGCTATTCACCCGCCAGCCCCATCTCGCCCGCGGGATCATGGCTGGTGCGAATGTCGATAAAGGGGCCGTGATCGGGCAGCAAGCTACCGTTTATCCCGGAGCCTATATCGCCGAAGGGGTGCGCATTGGCGATCGGGTCACAATTCATCCCAATGTTACGCTGTATGCAGGGGTTGTGCTGGGAGATGATGTGACCCTGCATGCCGGTGTTTCCGTGCGGGAGGGATGCCGTCTCGGCAACCGCGTTACCATCCATAATGGCACGGTCATCGGCAGCGATGGCTTTGGTTATGCTCCGGACGGTACTGCCTGGTTCAAAATACCGCAGATCGGTATCGTTATTATCGAGGACGACGTGGAGATCGGGGCCAATACTACCGTTGACAGGGCGGCATTGGAAGTTACCCGTATCGGGCGGGGCACCAAGATCGACAACCTTGTTCAGATTGCCCATAATTGCACGATCGGAGAGGATTGTATGGTTGTGGCGCAGGCCGGCATTGCGGGCAGCGTTACATTGGGAAGGCATGTTGTGCTGGGAGGCCAGGTGGCGATTGTCGATCATGTTGTGATTGGTGACAATGCCATGATATCCGGCCAATCGGGTGTGTTCAACACTGTTGCGGCCGGGGCTGTGTTGAGCGGTACTCCAGCTATCCAGCACCAGTCACGGCTCAAATCAGCCGCTGTGTTCCCTCATCTGCCGGAGATGCGCAAGACTTTGGCCAAGTTGGGGGGGCGGCTGTCAAAGGTGGAGGAACGTTTGGAACCGATCTCGGCCTGACCTCAATCTGGCGCTACAAAATCAGGGGCATGTTGCAATCATTATACGGTTGAAACCTGACCCTGTTTTTTTATCTGTTTGTCAGTTAGGGATTTGCCCCTTCGTCTCCTTCACTTGGAGGCACGCTGCTGTCGCCATTAGTGGCACTGGAATAGTTTTCCATAATTCCTCCCGGACTGCCGCCCGGGTAGTCACCCCTTTCAATATCTCCACCTGTACCGGGTGGATTCTCCGTGCCCGTATCTGTGCCGCTGCCGGTGGCACCGCCAGCAGAGCCGTCTATGTTGCTGTCGGCACTTATACCGGTATCGACCTGTTCATCGATGCTGCTACCGGTGTTTTCGCTGTAAGCCAATCCTGACAGGGCGACCAGGGTAGCTGCAGTAAAGACGATTTGCTGTACCTTTTTTATCACGATTCCTCCCTGCGCCTGGCGTTAGATTTTGGCTGCCCGTAAACTCGAAAAGTTGCTCATGGAAAATCTCCGGACCGGACAGCTTTTTGATAGTCGCCATCCGTTCGAGTGTGCGGTCAATCGAGCAGGATGAGCATCCTCTTCAGGGCGATGCTGTCTGAAAGTGGTGGGTGACAAGCCCCCCGGGCACAGACAAAGGCCTGGCCTTCATGGTCGCATTCCTCATGGATTATGGACAGGTTGGGGAGGTAACTGCTTTTAACGACCTGTAGCAGTTTATGGATCTGCCTTGAATCTCTCCGGCCTCGCAACCTGACAATTGTCGGCTCGTTTTCCAGCATTCCCAGTGCTTGCAGGGTGCCCAGGTGCGCCGTTGGTTGACGCTGGGCATCGGCCAGCGAGGTTTCAAGCAGTACATGGGCAAAGTCGTACAGATCCGGGCGGTCACAGGCGTGACTCAGGCGGACAAAGCATTTGGCGGCTATGGAGAAGGCCGACGGGATGACGCCGTCGTGATCCAATGCCGCTTGCACCGGCATCTGCTCTACATCCTGGCCGACCTTGAAGAATCTGCCACTATCCGAAGAATGGAAGTGTAGCAGTGTTTCATCTGCCAGACGCAAAGCCTCGTTTAGCCATCTGCTGTCAAGCGTGGCTTCGAACAATTCCAGCAAACCAAAGGCCAGGCAGGCGTAGTCTTCCAGGAAGGCTGGAACATCCGAGGGGCCGTCCAGATAACTGCGCAGCAACCTGCCGTCACTGCGGCGCATGTTATTCAGGATAAAGGTGGCTGCCCGGACGGCTTGCTCCACATGCTTCTGTTTGCCGCTGGTGATGCCGCCTTTTGCCAGGGCGGCGATAATCAAGCCGTTCCAGGCGGTAATGACCTTGCCGTCGCGCAACGGTTTGATCCGTTTTGCCCGCCGTTTCAACAGTTGCGAACGGCAGCGCTTCAGCCTCCGCTCCGTTTCGGCTTGGTCAAGATTCTCTCTTTGACAGAACTCCTCGCGTTCGACAGGGATGTTCAAGATGGTATTACTCTCGAAATTACCCGATGCGGTTACGTCGAAATAGCCGCAAAACAGAGTGGCATCCTCGCCGAGAAGCTCATCGATCTCCTGCTTGTCCCAGACATAGAACTTGCCTTCCACGCCCTCGGAATCCGCATCCAGGGCCGAACAAAATCCGCCTTCCTGTGATGACAGATCCCGTTCCACAAAGTTGAATATTTCTATGGCCATCTCAAGAAAAAAGCCGACATTACTGGCTTGGAAGGCCTCCAGTGACACCAGAGCCAACAAAGCCTGATCATACAACATCTTCTCGAAGTGCGGTATGAGCCAAGCCTGGTCCACGGCATAACGATGAACTCCGCCGCCCAACTGGTCCCAGATGCCGCCGTTGCGGATCCGCCGCAGGGTGTAGAGCGCACTGTTCAGGGCTGTCTTGTCGCCAGCCAGTCCCTGTTGGATCAGCCAACTCAGATAGATCGGCATGGGAAATTTTGGGGCTGTGCCGAAACCACCCATTTCGGTGTCATACATCTGCCGGAGTTGTACTTGCGCCCGGCGTGTCAGATCCGCCAGGTCAGCGCTTTTTTCCGTCACCGGATGGGAGATCTCGCTCAGCGACTCCATAATGTCCTTGCAGTTTTTATCGACCAGATCCGGCCGCTGGCGCCAGATTGCAGCGAGGTTGGTCAGCAGGTCCATCAGACCGGGGGTGTCCCCGAGCTTTTTCCTGGGCAGGTAGGTTATGGCCATAAAAGGATGTTTGTCTGGCGTCATGAAGATGTTGAGCGGCCAACCGCCGCCACCGGTCAGCAACTGGGATACGGTCATATAGAAGTCGTCGATATCCGGGCGTTCCTCCCGATCAACCTTGATGCAGACGAAGTAGCGGTTGATCAGGCCGGCCAGTTCTTGATCCTCGAAGGATTCGTGGGCCATGACGTGACACCAGTGGCAGGTGGCGTAGCCGATAGAGAGGAAGATCGGCATGTTTTCCCGCTGCGCCTTTTCAAAGGCAGCCGGCCCCCATTCGTACCAGTCCACCGGATTTTCGGCGTGCTGGATCAGATAGGGGCTGCGGGCAAAGATCAGGCGGTTGAAGCGTTCGCCGCCATCCGGGGGCAGGGTTCTTTTGTCGAGAGCCATGAGTTTGGCCATGTGGCTGCTGCTGTTAATGGTATCTGTTCGCATGGGATACAGTGTATCGAAATTTTGCCATGTTTCCAGAAAAAATATGCAAGACTCTGTAGTTGCCTGAAAATGGTTAAACATGATATGCAGTTGGTAACGGAGCGTAGCTCATAACTCAATGCTTATCAAGTCATAGGCAATAAATGCAACCTCTTCTACTGACATTCGCAGCGTTCTGCTTCTTCGGGGCCTTTAACCGCTGGTTGCTGGCACTGGGCCTGGCGGCCGGGATCAGCTACCTTGGGCTGCGGGGCTGGTCGCTGGGGCGGCTGCCATTAGTTGGGCCGCACGATACGATCGCCTTTTTCGCCGTGTCCCTGGCTGCCATGGGGTTGGCGACCCGACTGTCCCGGCCGCTGCGCAGTGCTGCCTGGTTCAATGCCGCTGTCGGTATAATGGCGGGGATTTTTGGTGGTCTGGCGCTCATTTTTCCGGTCAGGAGCATGCCGATGCCGGCCATTCTGGATACCTTGTGGTTCGAGCTGCATGTAGTCCTGGCCTTTTTTGCCTATGCCCTGTTCGGTATCGGCGCGATTGTGTCTGCCGGGTGGCTGGCGGTCCGGGACCGCTCGTTGATGGACATCCAGTTCAAGACCGCCCTGGCGGGCTGGTCCTTTTTCTCGGCATCCATGGTCGCCGGCGGTATCTGGGGCTACTATGCCTGGGGTACCTACTGGTTGTGGACCCCCAAGGAACTCTGGACCTCGATCCTCTGGCTGTTTTACGCCTTGGTGCTGCACCTGCGCCTGAAAGGTGCCAAATGGGATGTTCTATCGGCCTGGTTGGGGGTTCTGGGATTTGTTGTGACGTTGTTTACCTATCTGGGGGTAAGCCTGCTGATGAAAAGCTCGCACAGTTTTTAGGATGAAAAGACTCTGGAACCTGCTCATATCTCTTGAAGTCGGGCTGGTGCTGCTGGCGCTGGTCTGTATCGTTATGGGAGCCGGCTCTTTCGGGCTGTCGGGTGACGTAGCAACAGCGCTCAATTCCATGCCGCTCTTTGTCTGGCTGCGCGAGTTCTCCCTGGCAACAACATGGTGGCTCTGGCTTACGATTGTCCTTCTGGCACTGCTGGCGCTGAACACCCTCTGTTGCAGCGCCGATACCGTTTTCCAGCGTTTCAGCAGCAATGCCATTCTGGCCTGGCTGCCGCCTCAGTTGATTCATGCCGGTTTCCTGCTGATTGTCCTGGCCCACCTGCAGAGTGCGCTGTGGGGTTTTAAGGGTGCGATCGAAATCCCGGAGGGAGCCGGCTTTCAGCTGCCGGACGGTGCAGCGGTTCAGGTGGCGCGGGTCGGCGCGATCTTTTCGCCCATGGGAGGGGACAGGCCGCTTGGCTACAAGGCTCTGCTTGTCACACAAGAGACAGCCGGGCAGGGTGGGGTGACCATCAGTCCTAATCATCCTTGGTTCAGTAACGGTTACGGGGTGTATATCAAGCATGCCGAGCCAGGCCAGCCGCCGGTGGCCTTGCTGGAGGTCCATCGCGAACCAGGCGCCGCCATGGCCATGGCCGGGGCAGTCCTGTTCACCATCGGCAACCTGCTGTTGCTGCATACCCGCTCCAGGTCGCGCGAGTTCATGTTAGAGTCGGATGAAGCCTAATAACCTGTTGTAAATTCAATCCCCCAGCATCTGAGCAAAAAAATCCTTCGCCATATCAGCCGAATCAACCTCTTTATCTCCAGCATCACATGAAGTTGTGTTCAGTAGGTGTTCAGGTATCTCCGCCAGGAAACGGCTGGGTCGGCGTTCCTCCAGCGCACCGTATTTCCTGCGCGTCAGGCACCGGGAGATCGTAAGGTGCTGACGCGCCCTGGTAATACCGACATAACATAGCCGGCGTTCCTCGGCGCAACTCGGATCCTCCTCGATCGATCTTTTATGCGGTAACAATTCTTCTTCCACCCCCACCAGGTAGACGTGGCTGAACTCCAGTCCCTTACTGGAGTGCAGCGACATGAGCGTGACCGCATTCTGGCCATGCTCCTTGTCGTCTTCGGACGGCTTGTCCTCATCCATCAGCGAAATTCGCTCCAGAAATGCCGACAGCGTTCCCCGCGGGTTCTGCTCTTCGTACAACGCCAGGGAGTTGACCACTTGTTCGATGTTCTCGATATGCTTGCGGGCTTGGGCAGCATCGTTGAGGGTGCGGTAGAGCTCATCCTCGATGCGCAAACGGTTGAAGAGGGTGTTGACCTGTTCCCCCAAGCGGTTTTTGCCGAACCCGGCGATCACCTCTTTCATCATGCTATGAAAAGCGATCACTGCTTTTTTGGATGATACCGAGATGTCAGGTATCTCGCTAACCCGCCCTAGCGCATCGAACAACGGCACATCATGCTCCATGGACCATTGATTGAGGTGGTTCAGGGTGTTGTCGCCGATCCCCCGGCGAGGGAAATTTATGATCCTGAGCAGTGAGGCCTCGTCACTGGGGTTGTCGATCACCTTGAGGTAGGCGATGGCGTCTTTGACTTCCTTGCGCTCGTAGAACTGCATCCCGCCGATGACAACATATGGGATGCGTTCCTGGCGCAGCTTCTCTTCAAAGGCCCGGCTCTGGGCATTGGAGCGGTACAGGATGGCCATGTCCGACCAGGACAGCTTCCCCTTGAACTGCTCCATCATCATGCTGTCAACAACCTTGGCGGCTTCCTCCTCTTCGTTGTCGGCTACAAACAGGTCGATCTCGCGCCCCAGGCCGCTGGCGGTCCAGAGCGCCTTGTCGGTGCGGATCGGGTTGTTTCGGATGACACTGTTGGCCGCATCCAGGATGGAGCTGGTAGAGCGGTAGTTCTGCTCCAGCTTGATGACCTTGCAATTGGCATAATCGTGCTCAAAGTTGAGGATGTTTTGCACCTCGGCCCCGCGCCAGCCGTAGATGGATTGGTCGTCGTCTCCCACCACGCAGAGGTTGCGGTGTTTTTTGGCCAAAAGCGAGATCAGCAGGTATTGGGAGGCGTTGGTGTCCTGGTACTCATCCACCATGATATAGCGGAAGCGCTCCTGCCAGTGCCCCAGTATGGCGGTGTTGGTTTGCAGCAGCTTGACCGAGAGCATGATGATGTCGTCGAAGTCGATGGCGTTGAAGCCCTTGAGCAGTTCCTGATAGCGCAGATAGACGGCTGCGGTGGCCAGTTCGATGCGGTCGGAGCTTTCCGGTTTGAACTCCTGCGGACTAATCAGGCGGTTTTTCAGACCGGAGATCTTCCAGAGCAGCAGATTCGGGTCGATCTGTTTCGGATCGATGCCTCGCTCACGCATGGCCTGGCGCAGCACGCCGGCCTGATCCGAAGTGGAGTAGATGGAAAAATTGGGTTTGAAGCCCAGGGCGCGGATATCACGGCGCAGGATCCGCACCCCAAGGGAGTGGAAGGTGGAGATGACGATGCCGTCGGCCATTGACCCGGCCATGGAGCTGACGCGCTCCCGCATCTCGCGGGCGGCCTTGTTGGTGAAGGTGACCGCCAGGATGTTCTCGGCCGGGATGCGCTTGTCTTTCAGCAGATGGACAATGCGGGTGGTGATGACCTGGGTCTTGCCGGAACCGGCGCCGGCCAGGATCAGCAGGGCGCCCTCGGTATGATGGACCGCCTGCTGCTGCGGTGGATTGAGTTTTTTCATGTTGCAAGTTTGTATCACATACAGCGGCTGTGAGGCAATTTTGTTTCAATTTGCAATTGCCAATAGTGTTCTCGCTATTTGACGGTAAGTATTGCAATGGCTGCTGCAGGCGTAATTAAAATGAAAAATTAAATAATCATAAGGTTAATTAATTTGGCATTAAAAATGCTTTATTAATAGACTGTAATAAAGTAGTATTGGCTGGCAAAATCGATCGTGTGCATTTTAATTGACATATTCTCATTTAGTTTCATGTGGTTGTCACTGATGAGCCGTCCATGAAAATTACCTGGAGCCACATCTGTACTGATAAATATCACGAGTGGCATCCGCGATATGACTGTTTTGTGTGTGCATTGGTGTTGATAAGTTGTCAGAAAATACTAATTCGCAGGTTTTATACATTAAGGGGTTGTCTATGATCAGGAATGAAAACTATATAAAGGTTACTAGCCTGGCCTGGCTTATACTTGTTTTTATGGCAATTAGTATAATTGCTACAGGCCATGCTCATGCTGCGCTTCCATGTAACGCCTGCCACACAATGCCGCCTTTGGATTCCGCTGCTGGAGAGCGCAATCCTGCAACCGGAGCTTTTAAGGGAAATCACCAAGGTCATTCCAGTAATTCAACTGTCTCGTGCATTCCCTGTCACGGAGTAGAAGCCAGCTCGTATGCCGCCAACCACAGCGCCCCTGCTCCTGGGTCTGGCAGCAAGCCGCTCATCAGGTTAACCCCGGCGCTCAACAACTATTCAATAAGCCACTCACTGGCAACTTACAACCGCGGTACCTTTTTTAACCAGACCTCTCTTCCGCCTGATCCTTTGGGAACATGCTCCAATGTCAACTGTCATTTTGAAAGCGCTACCCCTGCCTGGGGTACAACCAATTTTGAATCCCCAAATGATTGCAGCAAATGCCACGGTGCTGCACCCGCCGACGGCAGTCACCCTGCTGCCTCCGGTTCCGGCAAAAAGCATGGTGACTACTACTCAACCACCACGACATCCTGTGTAAAATGCCACCCTGCCCATACCAGCGAGTCCAAGCCGTTTGCCCATGCCACCAGTTCCGGCAATCGAGGGCTGGTAGTGTCATTTGCCGCTGCGCCAAACAACGGCTTTGGCCGTTATACCGGCAATGTGAGCTACCCTAATTATCTCCCAAGTCAGAGTCCGTTACGTAACGGAACCTGCCGGAGCACCTACTGCCATAGTCCCGGCAACAAGGCGACCAACTCAGATCCGCCAAATATGAAAGCACAATGGGGTGGCAGCAGCCTAACCTGCAAGGGTTGTCACAAGTCGGATTATGCCTCGACGGACCCGATTCTCTCCGGTAGTCATAGGGGACATATCAAAAGTAATTTCGACCCATTTGTGTACAACCTGATGACCTGCGTCAAATGCCACGCATCCACAGCCACGGCGAGTCTGACAGTCTCCGACACCTCACGTCATGTCAACGGGCAGATTGAAATCGCCTTCAACAACACCTCCAGCGCAGCTAGCGGCTACTATAAAGGCACACTTGCCACTCCCACATCGCCGATGACCAAGATCCCCGGTTCGCCGGTTGGCTCTTGTACCACGGTCTACTGCCATTCATCCGGGCAAGGAGCAAATGGAAGCTGGCCACCCACCTACCAGAGTCCTACCTGGGGGAACGGTGCCAGCGGCTACTGCGGCACCTGTCACGGTGATCAGTTCAGCCATGGTGGATTCAGCCTTGGGAATCCGCTGACATCTGGCAGTCATACGAAACATCTTCAATATCAAATGGGATTAACTGGCTCGAGTTACATAAGGTGCGTGGCCTGCCACGCGTACACACGCACCGGTCTGGACCCGGCAGGTTGTAACTCTGGTCTATGTCATCCCCCGGTTAATAAAAACCATGCCAATTACGGAATCAACGTAGTCATGCCCGATTATTTCGGCGCCACAGCTAGCTATAACGGCACAACCAAACCGGGGGACGGCTACAGCACCTGCGACAATGTATATTGTCACAGCAACGGTCTTGCAACTTCTCCCAGCTATTATACTCCGACCTGGGGTAACTCCGCATCCGGCGCTTGCGGAACCTGTCATGGCGCCAACGCCGCGACTCCGCCGGCTTCCTCGCGGCATGCCAGGCATGTCGGCAGCGCCAGTCCCTATTCATACGCCTGCGCCCTGTGCCATGCCGGTATCGTCAAGCACAACGCCAATTCTACAACCTATGCAGTCATCAGCACAGCGGCGGTTATGGGCTCGTTTGATGGGACCAGATTACACGTCAACAAATCCCGCGAGGTCAAGTTCGACAGCATCAATCCGTTCGGCCGCTACAGCAGTTACAACCAGTCCTGCAACAGCGCCTATTGCCACAGCATCGGCAACAGCAGTGTCTCTGCCGGCAGTTTGCCAGGTGTTTATGGCGGAAAGATATATGCAAAACCGAAATGGGCCGATGCCGGGCCATTGGCCTGCAATGCCTGTCACGGTCGCTCAACCGGCAACGGTATGCCTGATTACACAAACGGCGGCTCGGCAACCGCAACTGCCAATAGCCATTCCAAGCATGTGTCGAGTAGCGCCATTGCCTGCGTTGAATGCCATGAAAAGACCACAAAGTTTGGGACTGTTATCAGGAACACTTTCCCCGGCAAGCATGTTGACGGGACAAACCACGATGTATTTTTCAACCTGAGCGGCAACAACAAATTGGGCACATACGATAACGTACAGAAGAAGTGCTCCACCACCTACTGCCACGGCGCTGCAGCTTCGCTGGCATGGGGAGGGGGCACCTACTGCAACTCCTGCCACAGTGCCAAGGCAGGCACCACCGGCGGTGGTGGAATAAATAACTGGGGTGCGGCAACGCCGGTCAGTGCCCATAAACTTCACGTGGAAGAAACCACGCTTCTCCCATCGAAATACACCAACTATTCTGTTGGCAATCTGAGCGGTAATTCTACCAGCTACCGTTTCGGCTGCGCATCATGCCACCTTCCGGGCTCGGGCAAGGCCTCACACGTTAGCGGCTATGCCAGCAATCCATATCGCGCCCAGGTTTTCTTCGGCTACACTTCTCCTGGCAAAAGGCCGACTTATACCTATACTGGTACGGCAGGTACGGCAGACAATGGTTTTGCCTGGTCAAACGGCAACACCGTCTGCACCGCTACCTACTGCCACTCCAACGGTGCGGGGGGGGCGGGCAACACGGCGGTTTCCTGGGCGGCGACTGCCAACTCGGTGACCAACACCCGCTGCAAGTCGTGCCACAACTATACGGCGGCAAGCGGCAGCTCCATTGCCACCGGCGACCATACGGCCCATGTCAACGGCTCAACCTATAATTTTAGTTGCCGCAAATGCCACGTCGTCACAACTGTTGATGGCTCCACAATTGACGACAAAACTAAGCATGTAAATAAAATGGTAAATGTGGCCTTCAACAACAGCACCACAGCGGTGAACGGAACCTACAACGGAGGTGCCTCTCCCATGTCGAAGGTTCCCGGTAGCGCTTATGGCAACTGCACCAACACCTATTGCCACAGCAAAGGTACCTCGACCACACCATCCACGGCACTGCCGAATATCGTTGCCACTTGGGGGGGGATCCTTAATGCGAGCTGTTCAGGCTGCCACGGCGGCGACAACAATGCCGCCTTCAAGATGGGGACGGTTGGCAGTTCTGCCCATGTCAAACATATTCAAACCTACGGCTACGGCTGCGTCAAGTGTCATGAGACCACTGTGTCGGCCAACCGGACGATTTCGAGCTACGCCAGTCATGTGAATCGTCAGGTAAACATAGAATTCAACAACAGCACCACTGCTGTCAGCGGCACCTACAACGGTTCAGCCTCGCCCATGGCCAAATTGCCCGGAACATCTACCGGGACCTGCACCAATACCTATTGCCACAGCAAGGGCACATCTGCCACGCCTTCCGCAGCAGCACCGAACATCATTCCCAATTGGACCAGCAACCTCAACGCTACCTGCTCTAGTTGTCATGGCAATGACAACACAGCTGCCTACAAAATGGGGACGGTTGGCAGTTCTGCCCACGCTAAGCACGTTCAAAGTTATACCGGCTTTACCTGTGATTACTGTCATGCCGCAACTGCGACTAACAGCCGGACCATTGCGACCGTTGCCAACCACGTCAACCGGAAGGTGGACGTCGATTTCAATGCATGGGTCAATACCAACGCCACTTATGGCGGCGCTACCCTCAATTCCAAGCTCCCGGGAGCGGCCATGACGACCTGTGCCAACACCTACTGCCACAGTAACGGCACCTCGGTTTCCAGCGGCACGATACCTGCCAACACCACCGTCAGCTGGGGCACCGCCGGGCCGCTGGCCTGCAACTCCTGTCACGGCAACGCCACCTATGGCTCGGATTTCCGCAAGGCAACCCCTTTGTATGCATCTGGCACCCCAAAGGGAAATGCCCACGCCAGTCACATCAGAACCGGCGCCCTCAGTGGCGTCTACATGCAGTGCTTCAACTGTCATGCAGCCACCACCCAGAACAACACCACCATTGTTAACACTACAAATCATGTCAATAAGGCCTACAACGTCGTCTCGGTCTTCGCTGGATTCTCGTCGTCCTTCCGCGACGGCGACAATACCATGAACTCCACCAAGGTGACGCTTACCCACAACTACAACGCCACGGGCAGCAGCTGTTCCAACGTATCCTGCCACCCGATCGGTCTGGATATCACCACAGCCCCTCCAACTCCCAAGACCCGTGCAAGCAGTTCGGTCAAGTGGAACAGCAGCGGGGTCTGCATCGACTGCCACAACATCGACATGCAGAGCACATCAACCTTCCACCACGCCATGCGCAACTATTCAGCAGGTTATCCCTTGTTGTCCCCCTACAGCAGCGCCTCCACCGGGGTCAATGTCTATGCCCGGCGCTGTACCATGTGCCATGTTGACCACAACATCTTCAGCAATGACCTGAACAGCTCCAACAGCCTGGGACGGGCCGGGAACCTGCGGACCGATATCGCCGTGGCGCCGACCGCTTCAAGCGGCTACAGCAACAAGGATTATATCAAATCCGGCAGCGGCGGCATCTGCATCAGTTGCCATACCACAGCCAAGGCCAAGGATACCACCCGGCGCAAGAATGACTACCCGGCCAACGTGACACCGGTCGTTACCCAGGCTCAGTACTCCGCTTCAGGGCACCAGTACGACGTGGCGGCCAAATTCATGAGCGACAACAGTACCGTCTACGGCAACTGCTCCAAATGCCACAATGCCCTGCTCAATGAAACATCCGTCTTCATGAACGCCACCTCTACCTACCAGTTCGGCAACCACAACAGCGGCGTCCGCCGACTCCAGGGGACACTTGACGCGGCTGGCGGGGAAACAGCCGAAGAGCAGATCTGTTTCCGCTGTCACAGCCTGCTTACTGACCCCGATCCGGGTGGCGGCCCACCCAAAGCGGTTGCCAACAAGGACTTCTATGGTGTCGCCCTTATGAGCCTGGCTTCCCAGGACATCTTCGCAGCCAATCTGGATTTCAGGGTGGCAAACCCGACCTATAGCACTACCAACAAACTATTCTTCAAACCTACTGCTGCTGAGAACCCGACCGAGTCGATGCCGAATCAGCACAATACCGGTGATACCTTAACCGGTGGAACCTGGATCGGCCGTTCCATGTCGCCCTGGGAAACCACGACTGCCTACGAGACCAAGAGCCAGACAACCAGCGCAGCCGGCACCAACTACTGGCGAATGGTCACCTTCACCTCGCCCAAGGTCTACAGTACTACCACGGTGCCCGCCGGCAACTGGATGATCAACGTCTACTGCCGCGAATCCTCCACGTCCCAGAACGCCAAGATCAGGTACATGGTCTACAAATGGAATGATCCTGCCGATACCATGGGCGCGACAATCATTACCAAGGGGACCTACGCCACCGAGCTTGCCACGACATCTGCTCCTGGTGCCGTGCGCCAGATTGCTGTAAACGTGCCCGCCACCACCCTCACCGCAGGAGAGAAGATTGTTGTCGATCTTGAGCTGGATACGACTTCCACATATACCACCAGCTATACCGCCTCATTCTACTTCGGCAGCCATGCCCCCAGCGACCTGACGTTACCCGGTGATGTTAAATGGAGCTATGCCGATCCCGGGGCAGTCGGTTTCGGCCATGATACCCAGCACTATACAGGGATACACCTGCCCTCAACCAGAAACGAGACCCTGGGCTACATTGCCCAGAACAGGCATATCGAGTGTGTTGACTGCCACAATCCGCATGCAACCCGTAACGGACTTCACGGCGACTACGGCATCGCCACCGGCGGCAGCAGCACCACCCTGGTCAACAGCAACAAACAATGGATCCCTAACCAGTGGGTCGGGGCGTTTGTAAGTTTAATCCCTGCAACTCCATCTACCACTGCCCCTATATCAACCATAACCAGCAATACCGCCACCACTCTCACCACCACCCCGTATTCTGGCACCTGGGTCGCACCCGTTGCCGGCAGTGTCTACCGGATCATAAAAAACACCAATAAGGTGTCAATGAGCCAGCGTGGTGTGCCGGGGGCAAGTGTCAGTTATTCGGGAGCCTGGACCAATGGCACCTACAGCCTGGTAAATGAAGCAACTTATGAGTATGAGATCTGTTTCAAATGCCATGCCGTAACCAATGCATCCACCAATTCGCTACGTTACTGGAACGTGACCTCGGCCTCCCTGGGTGCTGCCCGCTGGACCAATATCGGATTGGAGTTCAACCCGAACAATGTCTCCTACCATCCCGTGGTGCAGCCCTTGCCGGCAACCGGCACACCTCGGCGGCTTGAAGCTGGCGCCTTGACCGGCGGCTGGAAGGCGGGCGATGTGATGTCCTGCTCCGATTGTCACGGCAGGGATACCGGCACCTCGGCCACGGCCCAAGGGCCACACGGCTCAACCGTAAAATGGCTTCTGACCGGCAAATACCAAAACTGGCCGTTTACCTCTGCAGCAGCCAATGGCACTGCCGCTGGTGGTACATTTTTGGCCGGGACCGGCACCACTACATATCCATCAAGTAATTTTTGTTTCAACTGTCACACCTGGGCCGCCGGAGGACTCGCTCACACAAAATCGGGGAACCATGTCTTATCATGTGTTGACTGTCATATCCGGGTCCCCCATGGCGGCAAAGTGCCGCGATTGTTGACTGGCCCCAATGCTCCGGCCCGTTACAAACCGAATGGAAATGGGGGCGGGTTTAGTGCCAGATATCTGACCAGTGCCCAACTGCCGGCGACTGGTTACATGCTGGGCACAGACATCAGCTGCAATGTTGCATGTGGCGGTGGATCGCACGTTACCACCTTGAAAACCTACAAATGGTGAAGTTCCAAGTTGCGTAGGGTGGGCAAATATCATCTTGCCCACCGGGCTGCTGCTTTCATAATCGCATCTGATAAATATGATATTGATTTGAAATCAGGGAGATTCATGAAGACCAATTTACTTGCACTGTTGTGCCATATATTACTGCCGCTTTTATCGGTCGTATTAGTTGGCTGCAGTAACCATAAGAACGATACCGTGGAGATCGAAAACCTTGTCCGGCGCTACAATCATCTTCTGATTCAGGGTTACAAAAAACAGGACATGAACCCCATGCAAGAGGTCACTACCGAGGAACATGCCCGGAAGCTTTATCACCATATGTCCGCCCTCGGCGAGGGCAAATTGCGAATGGAATCGAAGCTTAAGGATATAAAATTCAAAAACATTGATCAGCGCAGCAATACGGAAGCTACGGTAGAGACGGAAGAGACCTGGGATTTCATTCATTACAGAATGTCCAACTATGAAAAATATGCCGAGGAAAAGGATTTTATCTACCGGATGGGATATATCCTTAATAAAAAGGATGTCCGCTGGGTCATCACCCATGTTAATACAATCAGCGGCACAAGTACTAATACGGTTATCCCTTTTCCGCAACTGGACCGTAAGGGAAATAAAGTCAACCAGCCACAAGATGGCGGCAAGCCGGCCAACCACCCTTGACCATGAATTATATCAAGCGGTTCTTTCTCTCACGCACAACCATTATCTGCCTGATAATATCGGCTTTAGCCGCCATTACCTTGTCGGCATTTATCCCACAGAGTTTTCTGACAGCGTCCGAAAAAATGCTTGCGTGGCAGACAGTACACCCCTTCCTTGGACGCTTGAGCGAACTGCTCGGACTACACCATATCTACACGCATCCTGCTTTTGCCCTTGTCCTGGCCGGAGTGGTTATTTCTCTTGTCATATCCAGCTGGAACCAATGCTTGACAGCTTGGCAGCGGACATTTCATCCTGATCGCGGAATATCCTGCGGTGAAAGTTTTGCCGTACCCGGTACAGTGGATGAGACCTGCCTTACTCTGACTGCCGGCGGTTATTACAGGCAGGGGGCTTCAGTGGGAATAGCGCATTTTGTTCGCCATCCCTGGGGGCACTGGGGCAACACCCTGCTTCACCTTGGAATGGTGGTGGTAATTGCCGCATCGCTTTTTATTGCGCTGACCCAGCAGCGGGGGGTGATACACCTTGTTGAAGGAGCAATTCAGCATCCATCGGATCCTTTGCTGCTGGAGGAACATGGACTTTTTGCGAAGCCGTTACTGTTACCGGAAGCGCTAAGGCTTGATCGGGTCACATATAGTTTCTGGCCTACCTACGGTGTGCGCCAGGTAGTGTCAAAACTGTCTTTTCTGCCTGAGGTTGGAACAACTGAAACAAAGACAGTCGAAATCAACAGCTTTCTAACTCACCGGGGTATTCATTTCTATCAAGGGATTGAGTTCGGGCACGCCTTTTTCGTGGAAGTGACCGGTCCGTCCGGGTTGAACCAACTGTTTCAGCTTCAGATTCAACATCCGGAAACGCCAGACAAGCCAGGCTATAACGATTATAAAGATCTGCTTGGAGATGGCATTATGGTGCGAGCCAAATATCTGGTCGATGCGGAACAAAAATCATTTGATAATGTAAACCCGCTTTTGACACTGCTTCTGGATCGGCAGGGAAAGGAAGTGGGACGACTCTCCATGCAAACGGGTGCAGAAGGCGCAATTGGCCCGTACAGATTCCGTTTGCGCGCATTTAGTCCCTGGTCACGGCTGATAGTTGTCAAATTATCAGGAATGTCCGGCATTTTTTTCGGCTTTTTCATCATCTGTCTCGGCGGAGTACTACATTTTTTTACCCCTCCCCGTGAAGTGTCAGTGCAAGAAACCACATTTGGGGGTACAATTGTTTGCTGGAGGGCAACAAAATTTGCCGGTTTTTATCTTGATGAAATTTTTTCGTTGAAAAAAACACTGGGGTGTGAGGAAAGTCATGGATAAGCAGGTGGCGATCTATGTGGCGCTGAACTGGTTGGCGGTGTTCTGCTACGTAGCGGCGACCATCGCCAATGTGAGTGGTGTCATTTTCAGGAAAGAAGTTGTCGAGCAGCGCAGCTACTGGCCTGCTTGGCTTGGACTGATGGTTCATTCCGTTGCTATTGTCTACTGGTGGCGTATCGTTGGGCATGGTCCCTACATGGCTCCCAGCGAGGTACTGTCATCCGACGCCTGGATCACAATGGCGGTGTTTTTCATCTTTCTCCGCTTCTTTCCGCGTATCCGAACTGCGAGTGTGATCGTCTTTCCGGTAACATTCCTGCTGATCGCACTGGCAATTTTTTATAATCCTGGAATCCGATCGCTTCCGCCAACCTTCGGCAGCATCTGGCTTGTCCTGCATATTTCTTTTTACAAGATTGCCCTGGGTACCCTGGTCATAGCGTTGGCATTTTCGATCTTCTTTCTGCTTAAAAACCGTCCAGCGCCTGCGGTCTGGATGCTGCGCCTGCCTGAACTGGAGGGTATAGATCTGTATGCCTACCGCTTTGCCGGGTTCGGTTTCATCTTCTGGGCTATTGGTATGCTGGCCGGCTCAATCTGGGCTTATAAGTCCTGGGGGCGCTTCTGGGGGTGGGACCCAGTTGAAACCTGGTCCCTGATTACCTGGATTGTGTTCGGTGTCTATCTGCATCTGCGGCGGTTTTTCCGGATGAACGGTTACCGCGCGGCTTGTTTTTTTATTTTTTGCTTCATCATGTCGCTGGTATCGTTGTTTGTTACCTCCCACATGGGCAGTTCGATTCATGCAGAGTATTTTAAGTGATAACATTTATTAGAGGATGAATCTGTAATGCCAATCAAGCGTGTCGCCCTCATAACCCCTCCCTACCATTCCGGCGTGGTCGAATCCGCCGGCACCTGGCTGAATGTGGGTTTTGTCTACATTGCCGGTAGCCTTCGTGCGGCTGGTTATGAGGTGGATTATTACGACGCCATGTCGCTGTGGCACAAATGGCCTGAAATCCGGCAGCGGATCGAGGCCTTCAAGCCGGATGTGGTGGCTACCACCGCCTATACAGCCTCCATTGTTGACGCGCTGAAACTTCTCGCCCTTGCCAAAGAGATCAATCCTGAGATCACGACGGTTGTGGGTAACGTCCATGCCAGCTTCTGCTACGAAGAAATCCTGGCAACGGACTACAAGAATGTCGATTACATCGTGCGCGGCGAAGGAGAGGTGACCCTGCCGGAATTGCTTGACTGCCTCAATGACGGCAGCGATCCCAAAGATGTGGCCGGGCTCGCATTCTGGCGGGAAGGCCAAGTGCTGGTAACCCCCAAGGCCCCCTACATCCATGACCTGGACGCTCTGCCCACTGCCTGGGATCTGGTGGAGTGGCCGATCTACACTTACCGCGCCAAGAACAATGCCCGGCTGGCCATCGTATCCTCTTCTCGCGGCTGTCTCAGCAAGTGCTCCTTCTGCTCGCAACAACTGTTCTGGTCCCAATCCTGGCGGGCTCGCTCGGCCGAGAACTTCGTAGCCGAGCTGGAACTGCTCAGCGAAAAATACGGGGTCGAGGTAGCCATGCTCTCCGACGAACTCCCCACCTGCGACCGTCAGCGCTGGGAGCGGATACTCGACCTGATGATTGAACGGAAGGTACCGGTTAAACTCCTCATGGAAACCCGTGTGGATGACATCATCCGCGATGCCGACATCATGTGGAAATATCGCCGGGCCGGAGTCGAGCACATCTACGTCGGCGTAGAGGCCGGCAGCCAGGCCACCCTGGACCTGTTCAAGAAAGACACCCAGGTTGAGCAGTCCAAACAGGCCATTGACCTGATCAACCAGGCCGACATCGTCTCCGAGACCTCCTTTGTACTGGGCATGCCCGATGACACCCCCGAATCCATTGCCCGCACCATCGAGCTTGCCAAACACTACAACCCCGACATGGCCTTTTTCCTGGCCATCGCCCCCTGGCCCTATGCCGAACTGTACCCGGAACTGGAACAGTACGTGGCCACCAAAGACTACCGCAAGTACAACCTGGTGGAGCCGGTCATCAAACCGAAACAGATGACCATGGAGGAACTTGAACGGGAATTGGGCAAGGCCGCGCAGAAGTTCTACATGCACAAATTCCAGAATTTGGATAAGCTCCCCCCCTGGAAGCAGCAATTCATGATTTCGGTGCTGGATATTCTCATCAACCACTCGTATCTGGCTGGTCAGATGAAGGCCGCCATGAAAGAAGGCCGGCAGATGCCGCCGGAGGTCAGGACGCTGCTCAAGGCAGTCAAGGGTGGGGCGCATGACCAGGTTGACCACCATCCGTCGCTGGCACCGATCCCGTAGGCACTAATATGCTAGAATAGGCAGCCGAGGATAATGAACTTTTTTGCCATGGAGGCTGTTTGTCAATTACTTGATTTTGTGGCTTGTTTTGAATATGGATAGCCGCTTAGTGAGTCTGGTGCTTCACTTATGCAGGATAATTAAAATATTATAACTGTACATGCAAATGAGAAATAAGTTAAAAGGCTTGCACATTTCTATTGCAAGCGACCCTCCTCTCCTGTGAAGTCAATAGATCCCATTCTTTTCAGTTCATCTTGCTTAAAATTTATTGCAGTGACAAATTCTGGTGTGCAGCCTGCTTATTTTCATTAGGCATTTGCCGGTTTGGGTCTCGTGTAGCATCTTTACGGATTCAGCGTTGAGGTGATTTGTACAATCTGAATACTGTATAAGGGGGTGTGTGATTAGCACTAATCGAGCGCAATCCAACTCAAATAAATTCAGTCCTGTTAAGAGTGAAGGCATTGATCTGGAAGCGGCTCAAGCATTGTTTCAGGAAGCTTTGATCCTCATCCTTAATGATGAAAAGGCTGCGTTACGCGTACTGCGAGAACTCATAAATGCCACAATCGGTTTTGAAAGAATTTCGGTGAAAATGCATAAACCGGCTCAAAGTATTCAGCGTATGGTATCGGATAAAGGCAACCCGACCTTTCATAACCTGATGGCTATTTTGGCAGTGATTCGAAAGTCGTTGAATGTTCAGGTTGAGGTGACTGTTGTGCCTGCGTGGAAATTGCGGGAAATAGAAGTTGAGGTTTTAGCTTCAATTCAGGTCAGAACTGGTTTGGTCGCTTAGGCACGACAGAAGGTTGGTGCAGTACCGGTCGGGTATTCTGTGATGGTTTATTGGTGATCAAATACCTGCAATGCCTTAAATTTGAAAGTATTATCAGGATATAAATTATAATTGAATAATGAGAAGTTATGACGTGTAAAAAGGCATTGAAAGTGCTTGATAATAAAACAGGACATTGCTGTACCAGATTGGCGATACGGATTTTGAAGCCTGATTACCTTCTGGTTTCAGCTAGTTGCCGCATGAAAGCAGTGCAGGACAATCTGTAGTGGGTTAGTCTGTAATATATATTATATGTGTAGCGTACGCGATATGACGTTTTTTGCTGTGTGCGCTGACGGCTTAGATCAATACATGGAGAAGTTATTACTTCAACTAGATTGTATGAGTTTTAAGGAGTCGGTAATGATCGGGAATATAAATATGATAAAGGTTTCCCGCCGGACATGGATTCTGCTGGTATTTCTGGCAATAAGCACAATAATTGCCGGTCCTGCTCATGCGGCCTTGGGCTGTAGTGCCTGCCACACCATGCCGCCGCAGGATTCCGCAGCCGGAGATCGCCTGCCTGCAAGCGGTGCCTTCAAGGGAAATCACCAGGGTCATTCCAGCAATTCCGTTGCCTCATGCGTGCCCTGTCACGGTGCGGCTGTCAGCTCCTACAGCGCCGATCACAGTGCCCCCCCTCCAGGGTCCGGCAGCAAGCCGGTCATCAGGTTGACCCCGGCACTCAACAACTATTCAATCAGCCATGCGCTGGCAACCTACAGCCGGGGGACCTTTTTCAACCAGACTTCAGTTCCTCCCAGTCCACTGGGGACATGTTCCAACGTAAACTGTCACTTTGAATCTACAACACCGGCCTGGGGGACGGCCAACTTTACGTCTCCCAATGACTGCGACAAATGCCATGGCGCGCCACCTTCAGCCATAGATCCAGGCAGCCACGCTAAACACGCCGCCAGTTATCCCGGCGTAACTAACTGCCGGAAATGCCACCCCAACAACACAACCTTCCAGCATGCCACCAGCGCCGGCAACCGCCCTCTGAACGTGAATTTTGCCGCCGCTCCCAATAACGGCAGCGGCTCCTATACAGGGCCACTCAACGATTATCTCCCCAGCCAGAACAATGTCTTCGGTGTCTGTAACGCAACCTATTGCCATGGCACGACCATGAGCGTGGCCGGCGACAGGAACGGAGGAACTAACATCACTCCCACCTGGGGCACAGCATCGACTGGGCAATGTGGCACCTGTCACGGTGCAGACGTAACAAACCCTCCTCATCGAGGGAGTCACCAATCACACACCGGGAATGCGCAATGGTATTTTGGACCCTTCCCTAATTACATCAATTCGAGAAGCATGGCATGCACGGTTTGCCACAAAAACTACTCTCCCAAGCACGTTGACGGCAATGCCGACTGGTCGTTTGACTCCACGAGTAAGCCATGGCTATCCGGGGCACTATATAAAGGGATTTCAAGCGGCTCTGCGACACCAGTGCCAAGCGCCTACGGCACATGCACCAATCTGTATTGTCATAGCATTGTTCAGACATCTACCGGCAACGCGTTGACCGGGTTGGCCGGTGAATTCAAGACACCGACCTGGGGTAATGTAAATGAAGGAAAATGTGGTACCTGTCATTTTGTGGATGCCGCCCATAACTTTAATGCCGGTGAAACAGGAAAACCTGAAATGGCTTCAGGTAGCCATACGAAACATCTCAAATACTTAAGCAATATTATAGGCGGTACAGGACCAGCCAGGTGTGCCGTATGTCATAACTACGCAGGGACAGATGATGCTCTTACGGGTTGTGGTACAACACCGTGCCACAGCGTGCAGCCATCCGCCCATGTAGACAACAGGGTTGATGTCAAATTTCCGGCGACATTATACGGTGCAACAGCCGCTTATACCGGCACCCCGGCCCCAGGAGACGGATTTGGTGGCTGTTCGAATGTATCCTGCCATGGCAATGGCCTTGCAAGTTCTCCGTCCTATTATACACCGACCTGGGGCAATGTCGCCTCCGGAGCCTGCGGTACCTGTCATGGTGTTACAGCAGCCGCACCGCCTGCTTCGACCCCTCACATCGACCATGTGGGCAACGCGAAACCCTACCTTTTTGCCTGCGATGTCTGCCATAACGGCAAGGTTCAGGTCACCGCCAACTCCACCGTACAGCCTGCCTACGCTAACCTTACAAGCCACGTTAACAAGGTGCGTGAAGTGAAGTTTAATTCCGGCAGCCCCTTTGGCACCTATTCTTCAGTTACCCAGAGTTGTCGCAACCTGTACTGTCACAGCACAGGAAATCTGAATGTGACCGCAGGGGCGCTGCCTGCTGCCTATAACGGCAAGTTGTATACTCGCCAGACCTGGTCCGGTTCTCTTGCCTGCAACGGCTGCCATGGCCGCTCCTCAAGCAACGGCATGCCTGACTACACCAACGGCGGAGTGGCGACAACCACCGCCAACAGCCATGCCAAACATGTGACCAGCAGCTCTATCGCCTGCGTTCAGTGCCATGAAAAGACTACCAAGACCGGTACAACCATCAGAAACACTATTCCTAGCAAGCACGTTGACGCAACAACACATGACGTGTTCTTCAACCTGAGCAGCTATAACATCGGCGGTACCTACAACAGCACCAGGCAAAGATGTTATAACACCTACTGCCATAGCAACGGCAGCAAGGCCAGCGGCCCCTTCGTACCATACTCGTCGACGGCCTGGGGCGGGACTCTGGACTGCAAAGGGTGCCATAAGTCAAGCTTTGACGGCACCAGCAATATATCCAGCGGCAGTCATTCCGCACATATTTTCACATGGGGTGGAATGGGCGCGACGTTGAATTGCGTAAAATGTCATGCGGCAACGACGACAGCAAGCATGACAATCACTGATGCATCCAGGCATGCTAATTCCCGAGTTGACATTGCATTCAATAATACATCCAGTGCCGCCAATGGCTTCTACAACACCTCCTCCGCCAAACCCGCCACACCATACGGCAAGAGTCCAGGCTCTGCTTACAATACCTGCACCAATGTTTACTGCCACTCAACCGGACAAGGAAACAACGGTTCCTGGCCCCCAACCTATAAGACCCCCACATGGGGCAGTGCGACAACCGGGAACTGCGGAACCTGCCATGGTATTAATGTAAGACACGGTGGCACATCTTTCAGTATCGGCTCCTCAACCACCCTTGCAACCGGAAGTCACGCAAAACATCTTACGTTCGGAATGGGATTTAATGCTTCAGGCATAAAGTGCGCTGCCTGTCATTCATATAAGATAGACGGAGCATTTTCGCCAACATCATGTTCCTTCTCCGGTGTCTGTCATACTTCAAGCCTTGTGCAGCAAAAACATCCCAATTATGAAGTAAATGTTGGTATTCACAACTATTTCGGTGCTACAGCCGCTTACAACGGCACAACCAAGCCGGGCGATGGCTATGGCAACTGCGCCAATACTTACTGCCACAGTGACGGCAAGGCGACCCCCACAACCTACACGACTCCCACCTGGGGCAATGTGGCCTCCGGCGCCTGCGGCACCTGCCACGGGGTAACCGCAGCCGCTCCTCCTGCATCTACGGCTCACGCCAAACATGTGGGCAGTGCGTATCCCTATATTATTGCCTGCGCTTCCTGCCATAGCGGCAAGGTCCAGGTCACAGCCAACTCTACAATACAACCTTCCTATACGAATCTGACAAGCCACGTTAACAAGGTACGCGAAGTCAAGTTTGATGCAATGAACCCAGGAGCTACCTATACGAGCGGAACGCAAACCTGCAACACCAGTTATTGCCATAGCCTTGGTAACCTTAATGTCACCAACGTTCCTCCGCTACCGGCAGCTTATTCCGGTTCGATATACGCTGCCCCGACCTGGACCGGTTCATTGGGTTGCAACGGCTGCCATGGTCGTTCCACCGAGGACGGCGAGCCTGACTACACCAATGGCGGCCCGGGGGCGATTACCGCCAACAGTCACTCCAAACATCTCTCTTTTGGCGATATTTCCTGCAGCGAATGCCACAGAAGGACAACAGTAAACGGCACAACCATAAGGACCGATTTTTTCCCAAGCAGCCACGTCAACACGATCACAAACGATATCTTCTTCAACCTGAGCGGAACCCTCAGTAATAACGGCACTTACACAAAAGCTACCAAGACTTGTACAACAGTGGCTTGCCACAGTAACGGAAGGGGCACATACAAATCCGCGCAGTGGGGCGTAACAGACAATTGCGACTATTGCCATCCGATCGCTGACCTGGGCGGTGCTCATGCAAAGCATGTGGATCTTTCGCAGACGGTATCTTTCTATACTTATACAGCCAACAGATCCACCAGCAGCGGCCACAATTTCGGCTGTTCCAACTGTCATCCGCTGTCAACTGAGAACAGCCATCCAATCGTCCCCATCATGCTCGACTTCCGGCCTGCCGTTGCCGGTGTTGGCAAACTTCGTTCCAAAAACAGCGCCGCTATCACGGCTTACGGGCCGGTCGGCACCGCAAACGGTGGAACAACTGCCGATTCTGTAACCAATTCTGTGGTCAAGTGTCTCAATGTTTACTGCCACAGCAACGGCTATGCCCTCAATACCGTGTTTGCAACCACACCGAACTGGTACGGCGGTGCGTTCAGCGGCGATAAGTGCGCCAACTGCCACGGTAACTCGCCAAACAGCACCATCGTCGGTTCTGCTGCCCATTACAGCACAAACTTCATGGGTCAGGGCGTAACCGACGGCCATCTGGTCGGAATACATTATGATACTATTTTCACCGGCACGGGAGGCCTGGCTCCGATTGGGACAAGCAATGTCAGTGGCCATGGCAATGCGACTACTGCTACAACCATGGGATGCAACCTATGCCACTATGCTACAGTGACTATTACCAACAACGACAAGAACGTTGTTTGTGCATCCTGCCACAACGGAACCCAGGCAGCGCTGCGTAGCGAGTCCACCATTAACAACAAGTCAAATCATGTGAACGGTGTGGCGGATGTGAGTTTTAATCCGATCAAGGTTCGCTCCAAGGCACAGATGCTGAATGCTGCTGTCATTACACCTTACAGTTCAGTTTGGACAAGAAATAACGGCTATAAGAACGCTGGTTCATACGATGAAGCCAAGGCAGCGCTCGATACAGCGACCATGTGGGACAGCGCCACAAAGACCTGTTCCAACGTATCATGTCACAATAATCAGCCGGTAAAATGGGGAAGCACCAACGGCACAACGAGCTGCCAGCGTTGTCACCCGAACATGTAGCCAGGTTTTTGTCAGATTCAAAACAACCCCCCTTAATCCCCCCTTATCAGTGGGGAGATTAATAAGCTCTCCCCTGAGTTGCTCCCCCTGATAAGGGGGCTGGGGGTTAGGGAGCGGGGAGGGGTTAAAGACCGTGCAGAGATTGTAAAATAACGAGTTACCTTTATTTATGTGAGGTTATCATGGGAACAAATAGCGCTATAACAAACAGGGTATTGAATGTGCGGGCCAAGGTTGGCCTGGTGACTGTTCTTACCCTGCTGATGAGTATATTCATAGGGCAGGGGTTGTATTCGCCAAGCCCGGCTGATGCGGCGATTACGCGACAGGCGAACTGGACTTCGCAATATGCTTCTGCTGCCGCTTATCCGGCCGGCGCAGTGAATGCCAATTATACGATAGCTGCGGGATCGAACCGGCTTTTGGTAGTAGCAATAGCATCTACAAGAACGACCGTCGGTACGCAGACGGTAAGCAATGTCACCTATGGCGGGATGCCTCTTACATTGGCAGCGGGTGATGGCGGCTCAAATGCTACATGGAACCACTCTTATCTGTATTATCTGAAAGAAGCGGACATTCAGGCGGCATCTGGAACGAGCCTTAATGTGACCATCACTGGCGGCACCCGGTACTACACCTATGTCTATGCGGCGGTCTATGCCGGCGTGGACCAGACAACACCAATTACAGACGCAGAGAATTTCAATAGCACTTCAACTGCTAACACTGCGGTTGGGCCATTTAATCCAACGCTTACTATAGCTGCCAATGACCAGGCCATCGAAATTGTTAACCTGGCCAGGTCTTCGTTCAATACCATAGCTAGATCTATTACTGGTTGGGCAACAGGTTGGACAACAGTCGGTCAAGCACCTACGCCTATTACTACGAACGGCCCATGTGCAACGGTATATATCAGAGATAGAAGCGTGCCAACGACTGCGACCACTGACGGTTCACAACATACTGCCAACAATACAGCTACCTGGGATTCAATGACCGCCATGAGCTTGAAAGCGGCATGGCCGAAGGTCGGCACTTTTACCGTAGCTTCCCCATCCCTCAGCCGGAATATTCCGATTGCGGCTTTTACCGCTGATGCCGGCGTTCCGGTTACCGGTTACCTCATCACCACAAACGCGACACCACCCGCTGCCGGAGCTGCCGGTTGGACAGGAACTGCACCGGCCACCTATACGGTTGCTACTGATGGCTCATTTACGCTTTATCCCTGGGTCAAAAACGGGACTGAGGTTTCTGCGGTCTTTGCTTCTCCGGTAACAGTCGTCGTTGATACCGTAAAACCGACCGTAAGTACAACCGTACCTGCAAATTCAGCAACCAATGTAACGCTCAACAGTTCCATAACCATCAACTGGAGCGAGCCGGTTAACTGCAATACTGTCACGACAGGCAACATAACGGTGAGTGGCGGCACACTGACAAGAACCAGCTGCAGCGCCAGTCAGGCGGTCTTCTCGGTCAGCGGCCAGGCCTACAGCACCGCTTATACCGTGACTGTCGGCACCGGAGTGACCGATGCCAACGGTAATGCCATGAATGCTGCCTACCCATTTTCGTACACAACCCAGAGCAATCCGAACCTGACGGCAGTCGGCACGGCAACAGCCACAGCAACCAGCGGTTCAAGCATCGCGGTCAGCATGCCTTACACAATAGATGGTAACGCTAACAACACTTACACTGTCGATTACAAGCTTACTTCAGAGCCAACTACGTGGACGAACTGGGTAACAGCGGATACGCATGCTGTCAGCCCGTATACCAAGACCATTACCGGGCTTAGTCCGGTTACAAGCTATGATGTCAGAGTGACCTGGAATGATATCGACGGCGTGACCGGCACCAACCCGCAAACGATCACAGGCATTACTACGCCAAGATGGAGTATGGTAGCTGATCAGGCAACCTCGCCGATTACTGCTACGTATACTGCGCCTGATGGTTTGTTCCGCGCGATGGTTGTTGCGGTCACTACGGAGTACAGTATTGCCGCTACAACAACCACCGCTGTTACTTTCGGCGGGACCAGCATGACTAAACAAGTGAGCGACGACGCTTCATCCAGAAGAGTACATACGGCGCTGTTCTACCTGACCGACAGCCAGATTCAGGCTGGCGCCCAAACTCTCAGCATTAGTGCGACGACGGGTAACCTGGTCAATATAACCGCCTATGTGGCTACTTTTACCGGTGTTCATCAGACAACGCCGATTACCAACTCACAAAATTACAACAGAGGAACAACATCAGGTACGACGGCAATTGCATTCGGAACGCCTCTGACCGTCAATGCCAATGATCAGGCTGTCTATGTATCCAACATCTACAACACAGCAAGCACCACCATCCCTACATACACCATTTCGGCAAACTGGACCTCGCAGCAGATTGATACCGGGACAAGCGGCTCAACCTCCTGGAAGACAGAGGTATGCAACCGTGCCGTTCCTGGAAGCAACACAACCGATAACGCGAGCACGTCAACCATAAACCCGACCAACCTCGCGTCAATGTCGGGCATGAGTCTCGCATATATTGGCGCCTGTGTAAGGGTCAACCCGACTGTTACCATAACTCCTGCGACCCGTAAGATCATTCCGGGGGCATCTGTCACTTATACTGTTTCGGTGACGAACAACGATACCGGCGGCTGCGTACCTACGACGTTTTCATTGTCGAAAACAGACAACCCGACCGGATTTCCGACGGCAAACTTCAGCAATTCAGAACTGTCCTCAGCTACCATAGGACCGATAGCTGTTGGAGCGACCCAAACCGTTACACTGACCCATACTGCAACTGACGAAGCAGTCACCGGGGCAACAGAGGTCACATCAGTGACTGCGACCGATGCAAATCATTCCAACGTCACTTCTACATCGGTTACCAGCACGGTTGTCGTGTCCAACGGAAAAATCCTCTACAACAACAATTCGACAACACCACAGTTCGGGATTTATACAAACTCCACGAACACATTTAGCGCCGGAACCGCGACACTCACCAATGCAGTTCCCACTTTCATGATTGACAAAGCAAGTTCGCTCAGGAACGAGCATATTGCCGGGTACCTGTCAACTAACGGAACAGATGGAGTATTATACGTAATGAGGTGGGACGGCAATGTATGGACAGATGAGTGGAATGTCTCGATTCCAGGTTATACCGGATTGAATGGCCGGCCTTTTGATATCGACTACAGAGGGAATGACACTGCTATAGTGGCCTACTCACTCGGCACAGGGAATGCTCAGAAATTTGCCTATCAGATTTGGGATGGTACCAGTTGGACTGCACCAGCAACAGTTACCATGGCCCAGTTGAATGCAACCGGTATCATTAGAACTATCAAAATCGCTTCAAAATCATCAGGGTCTGCATGCACAGTCGTGGCCCAGGATTCCAGCAACTATCTTTCCGCTGTAGTCTATACCTCCCCTGCGTTCGGTAACGAAAGACAATTATCCACCACCGCCTACAGAAATACGAGCGCGGGCGATGTGCCGGCCTTTGACCTGGCATACGAAACCACATCCCAGGATCTTTTGGTGGTGAACACGCAAGGCACAACAATAAATTACTGGACATTAGTTGGCACAACCTGGAACAACCCCACTGCTCTTGCAATCGGGAGTACTACTGGTGCCATCCTTGCCGTTGCTGACCCTAATGCTGGAAGCAACAACATTTTGGTGGCGGGAACAAGAGCGAATACAGCTGGAACCATGTATGTTCAGGTATGGAACGGAGCAGCATTCTCGACAACAAATTCCTCAAACAGTATGGGTTCCATACTAGCGGTGAACAAAATGCCATTGAGTGGCGCGTTTGTTAAGTCCGGCACAACGACTGCGGCTGTTTTGGCGTATAATGGCGGTACGACAAATCAACTGGGATATTTATATTCCACCACTACCGACGGCACAACTTGGTCAGCGTGGACAGCGGCAACTGCGGCAGTTACCATTGGTAACGCAACCAAGGCGTGGTTAGACGCCGCACCTTATCCGCAGTCAATCAATACCATGATGGTCACACTGTCTGATGGCGCCAGTGATCTGTGGGCAAAGCGTATGGTCTATACCGCACCTTCCACCTTTACCTGGACAAATGCCGATGGTGGCGCAGCCTTGACAACCACCCTCACAAACACAACCACCAGGAATTTCAGCTTTGCTTATGATAAATCAAAAACCATCATTGCGGACGGGGTCGCAGCCAATTCTGCGATTGTCTGTCCCGCAAGTGCCAGCCAGAAAATCAATGGTTTTTCCTTCAAAACCACCTACTCAACCGACACCGTGACCGGCTTGACTGTTACAACGACAAACCAGGCAGCAATTGCCAGCATGGCGATATGGAACGAGGCCGGAACCACCCAGTATTTTGCTACTGTTAACAATCCTGGCAGTAATACTTGGAATTTCAGTGGAGGAACTGCGATTCCCGTAACGGTTACGCCGTTGAACTACAAAATTCTGGTAACGTACAAGTCCCATGGAACAGCTCCTGTAGGTAATACCGCTACAACGGCTACTGTTACCACGTATACCAGTACCAATGCCAAGTACGGTACGGATTCTTCCGAGGCAAGCATCACGCTCAACAACACTGCTGCATCGACACCCACATGGGATGCACCCAGCGGTGGTGCAGGTACAGCAACGCTTGACTGGAACAAGGGTATAGCCGGCGATAACGTCATGATCGTGCGCTTCCCGGCCAATACATCCACCCTCATGCCGACCGAAGGGACGACCTATGTAGCGAATACTGCTTATGACACCACTGGTACAGTGGTTTATGTAGGCAACGCAACGACGTTTACAGATGATGGCAACGGCGCCCTGCTGGCAGGCGGCACCTATTATTACCGAATATTCGAACATGACGGCTGTCTGAACTATGCCGGGTCTGCACCGTGGACATCAGGGATTGTGGTCTCCAGTCCGTATCCGACCAATGTCGGAACAGCAACCGCGATCCCGGCCAGCACGTCATCAATTGCCGTTTCCATGCCTTATACTGCTGACACCAATAACAACAACACCCTCAAGATTGAATACAAGCTGACGGCGTCAGGTTCTTGGATTCCATGGTCGGGCCCGGTCACACATCCTGTCAGCCCTTATACCTCGACCATAACGGGACTCACCCCCGGACAAAGCTATGATGTGCAATGCACCTACACCGATGCGGATGGGCTCTCCGGTACCGGTACCCAGACGATCACCCCGATCGTGCTGCCGATAAACGGGACCACAGCCGGTGCACCGGCAGCCTCAATGCTGGATTCAACCACTATTATGGTCAGTATGCCGTACACGGACGATTTTAACGGCAACAATACTTACACTGTTCAGTGGAAACTAGACACCGACGGTTCGTATCCACCGGCCAACACAATTAGCGGAAGTCACAGTGCGAGTCCCTTTACGACACAGATAACAGGCCTCGCAGCCGAGACCAGCTACGATATCCTTGTTGCCTGGAATGATCCTGACGGCGTAACCGGCAGTCCCCAGACAATTTTGGGCATCGTTACTCCGTACCCCTTTACCAACATGAATCTTGTTCACAACAGCACCAATGCCTCGAATCCATTGAACGCCAATTCTGTTAAATGGGCGGCATCAGGAGGCTGGGGACTCAGCGGTACAAAATATGGCGCATTTAGTTGCACGACTTGTCATATTCCGAAGACCAGCAATATTTTAAGGATTAAAACAGGCATAACCGTCCTGGATACATCGAAAGGTAATATTCCCGGCGGTTCAAACAGTCCGGTGAATTTCCAGTCGAGAACTCTTACCAACACTTTCGGAAATTACTCAGCTCCTGTCGGCGGCTACAGCAACTCCCAGAGGATATGCGAAACCTGTCATTCCGCGACAAGTTATCACAAATACACTCAGACAAAGATTCGCCACGAAGAGGATGCCGCTCTCAAGAATTGCATTATCTGCCATGAACATAATAAAGGTTTCAAACCCATCGGCGCCTGTACTATCTGTCACGCAAGGCCGCAGGGTGCCAGGGCTGCTGTTTTAGGGCAATTTACTACCAGTGGGAATTCACACCACGTTCAGGGTGTCAAGGTGACCGACCAGCTCTGCTACCAGTGCCACTGGGAGGCTAACATCGACGGCACAGTTAACACCGCGTATCATGGCGGTTCTCTCACTCCGGGAGCGCCGGTGCGCCTGGTCCGTTACAAAAACGGCTTGAGACCAACGGTATACAAGGATATGACATCTGCTGTTCTTTATACCGCCAATGGTTCACGGACGGAGTTTCAAAAGATAAACAATCATTGTCTGGGTTGTCACAGTGCTCCGAGCAACTCGACCCAGCCGTTCGGTGATGGCAAGACACCCAAGCAGTATGCCTGGGACGGCAAGAGCATCGACGAACGCTATTCGCAGACCGGAACAACACCCTGGGGCAAATATAGCGACACCGCCACAACCAATGTCAGCCCCAAGGATACCCAGATCAAGGCCTTCTCAGCTCATGGCAATGCCGGCGTCAACAAACGCGGCTGGAACCTGACTGAAACCTGGCCCAACACCAGCGGCAGCGTCAACGTACTTTGCTATGACTGTCACAACTCCCACGGCTCAGCCGTCAGTGGCGTGACCAGCAATTATTCCAGCGCCACTGGTAAATACAAGGGCGCCATACTCAAGGCAACCACAGCCGGCAAGGGTGGTTACAGTGTAACCTATAAACCGCAGGCAGGTGGATCGGCAGGAACCAAGGATGCCTACAACCCTGGCGCCGGACTCTGCTTTGACTGCCACAACACCGCCACTGCCGGCACAAAACCATGGGGCTACACAGGTACCTATGGTTCCACGCAGGCGGTTTTAGGTTACTGGGATACGCCGTACTTCACAACCGGTACCTTTGCCCCGACCCAGCGTTATGCCTACAAGGCTTTCAACGCCACCCACAAGGGAGGGCATTTCGGTGTTTCATCCGCCATGCTTACAACCCCGTCGGCCTCAATAAACGGTCTCTGTACCCCATGCCATGATCCGCACGGTGTCAGTCCGACCCTTTCCCAGGCTTATGCGGTCCCGCTCCTGAAGGGCACCTGGCTGACCTCTCCTTATCTGGAGGATGCCGCACCAGTTAACATTAATGAACTTCGTGGCGGTGGCAGCCAAGCGCCAGGTACCCTGGCAGTCGGCAGTACCCCACAGTATCATATTGATCAAAATACATTTGGGCAGGAAACCTATCCTGCACAAGGAAAAGAAGCACCAACCGGGACCAAGTCGATTAAATGGAGCTTTGCCGATACGACCAATCGTGTTGCCCAGACTTCCGCTCAGTTCGGCGGCCTTTGTCTCAATTGCCATTCTCAGGCATCCATTGCACCAAGTGCTGCAAGTGCCGCTCCTGCCTGGAAGTCCTTGGCCAGGGTCCACAATACGGTTAAGGGTTGGGGGTCCACCGGTACTGGCAACGCAAACAGTGCTGCTCACTCGTTTACCTGCTCAAAATGCCACACGACTCACAACTACCGTCTGCCACGCCTGATGGTTACCAATTGTCTTGACTATAAGCTCAGGGGACAGGTTAACAAAACTGCTGCAGCACCTGTTAAGCGTTCACAAAATAGTAATAATGGCTCCGGCGGCGGCGGTGGGGGATACCCAGGTGGGGGTGGGGGGATACCTGATGGCAAGGCAACAGGAACTGCTGGTGAGGATGCTGCATATCTGGGGG
>Ga0209212_1001467_pt1 | contig 37943 bp, 32 predicted proteins | sample RifGroC2_FD_183996 | JGI IMG/M metagenome (GOLD analysis project Ga0209212, IMG submission 183996) | Groundwater microbial communities from Rifle, Colorado, USA - Groundwater C2 (SPAdes) (version 2) | ecosystem: Environmental > Aquatic > Deep subsurface > Groundwater | place: Rifle, Colorado...
GGATCTCGATACGGTCATGAAGAAGATCGGCCTGCGCAACATCGAGCAGTTGCCGGTGGTCGACGGCGACAACAGGCGCAAACTCGTCGGCATCATTTCCCGCCGCGACATGGTGTCGGCCTACAACCGGGCGCTCATGTCCCGTTCCATGGAGGAGAAGGACGGGGATGACTTCTGACCTGCTCGCCCCTTTGAACCCCTGCCAGCGCGACGCCGTGCGTCAGGTCGACGGCCCCCTGCTGATCCTCGCCGGCGCCGGTTCGGGGAAGACCCGCACGGTGACCCACCGGGTCGCCTGGCTCATCCGCGAGCGCGGGGTGGCGCCGTGGCAGATCCTCGCCGTCACCTTCACCAACAAGGCCGCGGCCGAGATGCGCCACCGCCTGGAGCGTCTCCTCGACGACCCTGGCGGCCTCTGGGTGGCGACCTTCCACGCCACCTGCGTCCGTATCCTCCGGCGCGAGATCGCCGCCCTCGGTTTCACCGCCGCCTTCACCATCTACGACGACAGCGACCAGGAGCGTCTGCTCAAGGAGATTCTGGCCGAACTCGCCGTCCCCGAAAAGACCATGAAGGCCCGGGCCGCTGCCGCTGCCATCGACGGGGCCAAGAACCGCGGCCTCCTTCCCGACGAACTCCCCGCCGACGACAGCATGGGGGCGCTGACGGTGCGCGTCTACCGCCGCTACCAGGAACGGCTGAAGCAGGCCAACGCCCTCGACTTCGGCGACCTGCTGCTACAGACGGTGCGTCTTTTCGAGACTGTTCCTGAGGTGCTGCAACGCTGGCAGGAACGCTTCCGCTACATCCACGTCGACGAATTCCAGGACACCAACGACATCCAGTATCGCCTCATCCGCCTCCTCGCCTGCGGTCACCGTAATCTCTGCGTTGTCGGTGACGACGACCAGTCGATCTACCGCTGGCGCGGCGCCGAGATCGGCAACATCCTCGGCTTCGAGCGCGATTTTCCCGGCTGCGTCACCATCCGCCTGGAGCAGAACTACCGCTCGACCCGCACCATTCTCGATGCCGCCGGCGGCGTGGTGGCGCGCAATGTCGGGCGCAAGGGGAAGAGCCTGTGGACCGACAATCCGCCGGGGGAGCCGATCACCCTCGAAACCCTCCCCGACGATCTCGAAGAGGCACGTTTCATCGCCGCCGAGATCGGCCGGTTGCGCCGGGGGAGTCGCCATCTGCGTGATGTCGCCGTCTTCTACCGGACCAATGCCCAGTCACGCTCCCTTGAGGAAGCCCTGGTGCGCGAACGCCTCCCCTACGTCATGGTCGGCGGGGTCAAGTTCTTTTCGCGCCTGGAGGTCAAGGACGTCCTCGCCTACCTGCGCACCCTGGTCAACCCGGCCGATTCCCTTTCCGCCCGGCGCATCGTCAACGTCCCCGCCCGCGGCATCGGCATGGCGACGGTGGAGCGCATCGCCCAGTTGTCCGACGAGGCCGGCGGCTTCTATCCCGCTTGCGCCCTGGCGCTGCAGCGGGGGGAACTGAAAGGGGCGGCCGCCGCCAGGGTCGCAGCCTTTGTCGCCCTCATCGACGACTTTCGTCAGCGCCTCCTCCATCTCCCCTATCCCCAGCTCACCGCCGAACTCATCGAGGCGAGCGGCTACGGCCCCCTGCTGCGCGAAGAGCGGACCGAGGAAGCCAAGGAGCGGTTGCAGAACCTCGACGAACTCCTCAAGGGGATGGAGGAACACCGCGGCAGCGAAGGGACCCTCCTCGAATATCTGGAGCAGGTCGCCCTCGTCACCGACCTCGACAGCTACGACGGCAGCCTCGACCGGGTGACGCTGATGACCCTGCATGCCGCCAAGGGGCTGGAGTTTCCCGTCGTCTTCATGACCGGCATGGAAGAGGGACTCTTTCCCCACTCGCGCGCCAGCGCCGGTGGTGACGGCGACGACCTCGAAGAGGAGCGTCGCCTCTGCTACGTCGGCATGACCCGGGCGATGGAGAAGCTCTACCTGACCCACGCCCGCCGCCGCCGCATCTACGGCGATTTCCAGTTCAATCCGCCGAGCCGCTTCCTCGCCGAGATCCCGCCGCAGCTTCTCGATGGGGCGGGGAGCGCCGCCGCGCCGGCCCTGCACAAAAGTGCGGGTCACAACCTCGCTTCCCTCTTCGAGCAGCTGGCGCCGTCGCCCTTTGACGATGAGGGTGACGACGACGGCTTCGTCGATTCGGTGCGGGCCGTCCCCGAAGCCGAAGAGGGGCTGCGCAGCGGCAGCCGGGTCCGCCACATCAAGTTCGGCGTCGGCACGGTGCGGCGCATCGAGGGGGCGGGGGACAACTGCAAGGTGACGGTCTATTTCAATACCGTCGGGGTGAAAAAACTCCTCCTCAAGTTCGCCGGGCTGGAGCCGGCATAGGGGGATTATGCGGCGTTTAAGCAATCCGTCTGAAAATGACTCCTTGCCTTTTTGCGTTAAAAAATCAGATAATAATCATGTTAAAATCTGATTTTGGAGGTAGCTATGAGAGCCCTGCTCGAACGTTCGGAACAGGCGGTTTCGGTCACCGAAGTGTCGCGTTCCGCCAAGACCATCTTCGACCGGCTGAGCAGCGGTCGGCAGGATAAATACGTGGTCATGCGCAACAACGCCCCGGCGGCGGTCATGGTGCCGGTTGGGGTCTACGAGGCGCTGATGGACGAACTCGACGATCTGCGCGTCGAAATGACCGCGCGGGACCGGTTGGCGAGCTTCGATAGGAGCAAGGCGGTCAGTCACGAGGAGATGCTGAAACGATTCGGCGACGACGGTGACGCATGACCTGGCGGGTGATCTACCACCACGAGGTGGCGGATGACCTGGAGGCGCTGGGTCGCTACGCCGCCAGAGCCGTGCTCAAGGCGATCGAGGAGCGCATCCGCGACGGCGAGCCGGAGAAAAGCGGCAAGCCTCTTTCCGGGGAGCTGGCCGGTTGCCGCCGCATCCGCAGCGGCGATGTGCGCATTGTCTACCGGGTCGATGGCGGGATTGTCGAAGTGCTGATTATCGCGGTGGGGCCGCGCCGCAACGACGAAGTTTATCGAACCGCCCGCAAGCGGGTCTGATTCCAGGTTGCAGCGTAGGGGCGGTTCACGAACCGCCCTGCTGATGCACAATTCACTGCCGGACAAATCTTTTTCCTGCCGTCAGGAAAATGATCCCGCTGCCTAAAGACGCAATAAAATTTGCCATAATCTTCACCAGGTCCTTCGACCTTGACAGGGGGCGGAGGTATTGCTAACGTACACCGTTTCTTGCGTCCGGCGCCGATTTCCCGGCGCCCTTGTCATGTGTTCTTCTGTCTGAGAGATTCATGAAAGTCCTGATCTCCGATACATTTTCGCCGGAAGGCTTGCAGGTCTTCGAGGAAGCCGCGGGGATTACCCTCGCCTACTTCCCCGGGCTGTCGCCGGCAGAGCTGCTGCGCGAAGTCGCCGACGCCGACGCGCTGGTGGTGCGCGGCGGCACCCTGGTCGGGGCCGATGTCTTTGCCGCCGCCCGCCGCCTCAAAGTTGTCGGCCGGGCCGGTATCGGCATCGAGAATATCGACCTGGCCGAGGCCAACCGTCTCGGTGTCGCCGTCATGAATACCCCCTTCGGCAGCACCACCACCAGTGCCGAACATACTATCGCCATGCTCATGGCCCTGGCCCGGCAGATCCCCGAGGCGAGTGCCTCGACCAAGGCCGGGCGCTGGGAAAAAAACCGTTTTCTCGGCGTCGAAATTGCCGGCAAGACCCTCGGCGTCATCGGCGCCGGCAAGATCGGCCGCCTGGTGGTCGAGCGCGCCATCGGCCTGAAGCTGCGGGTGGTCGTTTATGACCCGCACCTTTCCGAGGAGGTCATTCGCCAGGTCGGGGCCGAGCCGGTGACTTTCGACGAGCTTCTCAGTCGGGCCGATTTCATTACCATGCACGTGCCCCTCAACGCCGAGACCGAAAAGCTGTTCAATGCCGAGACCCTGGCGCGGGTCAAGCCGGGGTGCCGCATCATCAACTGCGCCATCGGCGGTCTCATCGACGAAGAAGCCCTGGCCCAGGCGGTCATCGACGGACGGGTGGCCGGAGCGGCGGTCGATGTCTTTACCAAAGAGCCGCCGGCGGCCGACAATCCGCTGCTGGCGCTGCCCCAGGTCATCTGCACCCCGCATCTGCGCGCCTCCACCGTCGATGCCCAGATCAACGTGACGGTGCAGGTGGCCCACCAGATCGTCGCCTTCCTCCAGCGCGGCGAGGTCTCTAACGCCGTCAACGTGCCGGCGGTCAGCGCCGACCTGCTCAAGCAGCTCTTCCCCTATATCCAGTTGGCCGAGCGTCTCGGCCTTTTCCAGGCCCAGCGTTGTTCGGCCGGATTGCAGGGGGTGGAGATCGAATATTCCGGCGCCCTCAGCGACAATCCGACGGAGCCGTTGACCCTGGCCCTGCTCAAGGGGCTGCTGACGCCGGCCGTCGGTGCCACCGTCAACTACGTCAACGCTCCCCATCTCGCCCGGGTTCGCGGCATTCGCGTCAGCGAGACGCGCAGCTGCGCCAGCGAGGGCTTCTCCAACATGATCCGGCTGACCGTGACCGGCAGCGACGGCCAGCATTCGGTGAGCGGCGCCGTTTTCGCCGAGAACGACTATCGTATCGTCCGCGTCGACGATTACCCGGTCGAGGCCGATCCCCATGGTCATCTTCTGGTTCTGCGCAACGCCGACCGTCCCGGCGTCGTCGGTTTCATCGGCCAGACCCTGAGCGAGGCCGGGGTCAATATCGCCATGATGAACCTGTCGCGGCGCAAGATTCAGGGCAAGGCCATCTCCCTGATCAATGTCGACAGCCGCATCCCCGATGCCGTGCTCGAAACCCTGCGCGCCAACGAACATATTCTCGACGCCATCCAGGTCGAGCTCTAAACGCCCCGCGCAAGGACAGCCCGTGAATCTGCACAGCGAAGCCGCCGGCGAATCCCTCCTCCCTCGCGGGGTCAAGGATTTTCTCCCCTTGAAGGCGGCCAAGATCGAATACCTCAGCCGCACGGCGAGCGCGGTCTTTGCCCGCTGGGGTTTCCGCCCGGTCATTCCGCCGGGGCTGGAGTATCTCGACACCCTCGAACGGGGACTGGGGGAGGGCCTGCGCGAGCGGACCTTCCGCTTCGACGACCGCCAGAGCGGCAAGCTGGTGGCCTTTCCCCCCGACATCACGCCGCAGGTGGCGCGCATCGTCGCCACCCGCATGCGCGAGCTGCCGTTGCCGTTGCGCCTCTGTTACACTGGCCGCGTGCTGCGCCACGCCGAGCAACAGAGCGGCAAGGATCGCGAGATTTTCCAGGCCGGAGTCGAACTCATCGGCCTGGACAGCCCCGAGGCCGACGCCGAGATGGTGGCGATGGCGGTGGAGTGTCTGACCGCCTGCGGCGCCGACGAATTCACCATCGATATCGGCCAGGTCGAGTTTTTCCGCGGCGTCATGGATGGTCTCCCCATCAGCGGCGGCGCGGCCCGGCGCATCGAGGCGGCGATTGCCCGCAAGGATTCCGCGGAGCTGAACCAGCTGCTGGCGGCGGCGCCCCTCTCCGACCGCGCCCGCGAAGAGATTCTCGCCCTCCCCCGCCTCTTCGGCGGCAGAGAGGTTCTCGCCCGGGCCGAGCAGGTGGTGAGCAACGACCGCTCCCGGCGGGCCCTCGACAACCTTGCCCGTGTCCTCGACATCCTCGAGGTTTACGGGGTTGAGCGCCACGTCACCGTCGATCTTGGTGAACTGCGTGGCCTCGATTATCACAGCGGCGTCACCTTCCAGGGCTTCCTCCCCGGTCTGGGACGGGCGGTCTGTCTCGGCGGGCGCTACGATCAGTTGACCGCCCGCTATGGCTATCCGGCGCCGGCGACCGGCTTCGCCTTCGACCTGCTCAACCTCCTCTTTGCCCTCGACCACCGCCTCGACGCGGTCGCCGCCGCCAGCACCGACGTCCTCCTCTTCCAGCGCGGCGCCGACAAGGGGCCGGCCCAACGCCTCGCCCAGGCCCTGCGCGCCCGCGGCTTGTCCGTCGCCCGGGACATCATCGGTCGGGGGCTGGAGGAAAGCCTCGACTATGCCCGGCGGATGAATTACCGTTATCTCATGATTGTCGACGAGGGCGCCGCCGGGGTCCGGCTGCTGCGTCTCACCGACGGCGCCGAGCGTGCGCTGGCCTTTGCCGACGTCCTCGCCGCCGATTTCACGCTGTCATTTCGCCCAGGAGAATAAGAGACATGGCCAATGTAGTCATCGTAGGCGCCCAGTGGGGCGATGAAGGTAAGGGTAAGGTTGTCGATATCTATACCGAACATGCCGACGAGGTGGTGCGCTACCAGGGCGGCAACAACGCCGGCCACACCCTGGTTGTCGGCAACGAGAAGACCGTTCTCCATCTCATCCCCTCGGGAATTCTCCATGCCGGCAAGCGCTGCATCATCGGCAACGGCGTCGTCCTCGACCCCAAGGTCTTCTTGACCGAGATCGAAAACCTCAAGAAGAAGGGGTACATGAAGGACGACCGTCAGCTCGTTCTCGACGGCAATGTCCACGTCATCATGCCCTATCACAAGGCCATCGACATCGCCCGCGAGAAGAAGTCGGGCGACAAGAAGATCGGCACCACCGGCCGTGGCATCGGCCCGACCTACGAAGACAAGATCGGCCGCCGCGGCATCCGCCTCAACGATCTGGTCAAGCCCGAGGTCTTCGCCCGCAAGCTGCGGGAAGTCCTGCCGGAGAAGAACTTCCTCCTGGAGAAATTCCTCGGCGAACCGGTCCTCTCCGAGGCGGCGATTCTCGAAGAGTACAGCGGCTATGCCCGCCAGCTCGAAAAGTACCTCGGCTGCTCCAGTTCTCTGCTCAACAAGGCCATCGCCGACAAGCGCAACATCCTCTTCGAAGGGGCCCAAGGGAGCCTCCTCGACGTCGATCACGGCACCTACCCCTATGTCACCTCCTCCTCGACCATCGCCGCCGGCGCCTGCACCGGTTCGGGCATCGGCCCGCGCTTCATCGACGCCGTCATCGGCATCTCCAAGGCCTACTGCACCCGCGTCGGCGAAGGACCCTTCCCGACCGAGCTCAACGACGCCATGGGCGAGAAGCTGCGCCAGATCGGCCAGGAGTTCGGCGCCACCACCGGCCGGCCCCGCCGCACCGGCTGGTTCGACGCCGTCGCCCTGCGCGAAGCAGTGCGCACCAACGGCATGACCGGCGTCGCCATCACCAAGCTCGACGTCCTCAACGACCTCGATGCGATCAAGGTCTGTACTGCCTATTCCTACCGCGGCCAGATGCTCGACGAGTTCCCCCGCGATTTCGAGGTACTCAAGGAGTGCAAGCCGGTCTATGAGGAACTCGACGGCTGGCGCAGCGACATCTGCGGCGCCAAGACCCTGGCCGATCTCCCCGCCGCCGCCCGCACCTATCTGCAGAAACTGGAGGCGATCACCGGCTGCCCCATCGTGCTGGTCTCCGTCGGCCCGCGCCGCGACCAGACGATTCAGCTGATGAATCCCTTCGCCTGAGAAAAAAGCGGGGTGAGTAAAAAATGCGGTTGACTTGACGAAGGATTTTCGCTATAAACTGCTTCCTTGTGAGCCGGTAGCTCAGTTGGTAGAGCATCTGACTTTTAATCAGATGGTCGTGGGTTCGATTCCCCCCCGGCTCACCATTTTAAAGATGCAGGTCCCCATCGTCTAGCCGGCCCAGGACACCGGCCTTTCACGTCGGTAACAGGGGTTCGAATCCCCTTGGGGACGCCAAATAGAAAGCCCTCCCGCTCTTGCAGCGGGGGGGCTTTTTCGTTGATTGTCAGGTGAATTGTCATGCAAGGGACTTGATGCGCCCTTGCGGATGTCTGCGTTCATTCGTCCTTGTAATCCTCGCGATTTTACTCAATAATCGCCAGCGGTGGACAGCGTTGGACGCGACAGAACGTGCCGAGGTGCTTCGTGGATTGGATTCGAGTTGGGCGCAAGTCCCTGGGCTGGTCGCAGTCGGTGCTGGGGGAAAAACTTGGAGTCAGTCAGGTGCAGGTGTCGTTGTGGGAGTCCGGCAAAGCGGAACCATCGGCCGGGCAGGAACAGAGTCTGCGCCGCCTGCTCTCCGTGGCAAAGACTCCAACTTCCCCGCCAGAACCAGTGATCGTGCGTAAACGCGCCACGCCTGCGCCGCCACCGCCCCCGCCATTCCGTCCCACCGCTCCCCGCATTACCACACCAACCGCGAAAGAGTCACCAGCCCCGATGTCGACGCCCCGCTCCACCTCTTCTTCCGCCGATTTCTCGGCCATGGAAGACCAGCTCTGGGAGGCCGCCGATCAGCTGCGCGCCAACTCCAAGCTGAGTTCCAGCGAATACTGTATGCCGGTCCTCGGCGTCATCTTTTTGCGTCACGCCAGCAACCGTTATCAGGCGGTCTTGAAGCAGATTCAGGGCGAGGTGGCCGCCGGCAAGATGCCGTCGCGTCCTCTGGTCAAGAGCGATTTCATCAAGCGCCGGGCGTTGATGCTTCCCGAGAAGGCCCAGTACGAGGCGTTGCTGCGCCTGCCGACCGGGGGTAGTTTTGGCTCAGCACTGGTCGAGGCGATGAACGCCATCGAGGAAGATTTCGAGCCGCTGCGCGGCCAGTTGCCGAAGGACTATGATCGCTTCGACAACGACCTGCTCGAAGATTTATTGCGCTGCTTCGACAGCGAGGCGTTGCGCAACGCCAGCGGCGATATTTTCGGGCGCATCTACGAATACTTCCTGATGAAATTCGCCATGCAGGGAGCGCAGGATAACGGCGAGTTCTTCACGCCGCCCTCGCTGGTGCAGACCATCGTCAACGTCATCGAGCCCGACCATGGCATTGTCTTCGATCCGGCCTGCGGCTCCGGCGGCATGTTCGTCCAGTCGAGCCACTTCATCGAGCGGCATGGTCAGGAGATTGGTCACAAGGCCACTTTCTATGGCCAGGAGAAAACCTCAACCACCATCCGCCTGGCCAAGATGAATCTCGCCGTTCATGGTCTTGAGGGGAAGATTCGCGAGGCCAACACCTTCTACGAGGACGTCCACCCGATCTTCGGCGAGTGCGACTTCGTCATGGCCAATCCTCCCTTCAACGTCGATATGGTCGACGCCGAGAAGGTCAAGGACGACCGCCGTCTCCCCTTCGGCCTGCCGGGGGTGAACAAGGCGAAGAAGGTCAGCAACGGCAACTATCTGTGGATCTCCTACTTCCACAGCTACCTCGGACCGAAGGGGCGGGCCGGTTTCGTCATGTCGTCGCAGGCCTCCAGCGCCGGGCACGGCGAGGCCGAGGTGCGGCGCAAGCTGGTCGAGACCGGCGATGTCGACGTGATGATCGCCATCCGTTCCAACTTCTTCTACACCCGCACCGTGCCGTGCGAGCTCTGGCACTTTGATAAAGGCAAGCCGGACGACCGCCGCGATCAGGTGCTGATGCTCGATGCCCGTAACGTCTACCGCAAGGTCACCCGCAAGATCTACGACTTCAGCCCCGAGCAACTCGCCAACCTGACCGCCATCGTCTGGCTTTACCGGGGAGAGCAAAAACGCTTCCTGGAGTTGGTGCGGGGGTACTTTGCGGCGCTGTGCGAAGAGGGCGCCGGTATTGCGGGCGCTTTAGCAGCTTTTGAGGCTCTTTTAAATGATCAGACCGATCAGGCGTATCGGACCGATCGGTCTGATTTGATTGTCAAGCTTGAAGCCTTTGTGGCGCAGCACGCTGCGCCGTCGAGCAATGCGGCGCAGCATGCTGCGCCGCGTGCCTTTGACCCGCTGGCCGAGGCTGCCAGGGGGCTGGTAAAGCAGGTTGACCTGCTTTACAAACTTGCCTCAGCCGATGCTGAACCCGCTGACCGCAAGCGCTTGAAGCAGCTTGATGAACTGCGCAAGCAGGCGGTAGAACAACTCAAGCAAGCGGTCTACTTCCACCGGCAGATTCACTGGCTGCAGGAGCGTTTTCCCGAGGCCTTGGTGCGGGCGGTGCCGGGTCTGTGCAAGGTGGTCAGCCGCGCCGAGATTGAGGCTGCCGACTGGAGTCTGACTCCCGGTCGTTATGTCGGCGTGGCTCCGCCTGAGGTCGATGAGGATTTCGACTTTGAGCAGACCCTCAAAGATATCCATGTCGAGCTGGCGGATCTGAACCGGGAGGCGGTGGAGTTGGCGGGGAGGATTCAGGAAAACTTCGAGGAGCTGCTGTGAAGGGAGACGCAATCACAACGCTTTCCGATGTTTGCGAGTCAGTTCGCTATGGCTACACAGCCTCGTCAAGTACGGATGTGTGCGGTCCTCGATTCCTCAGAATTACGGATATCGTGCCAGATTCGGTTGATTGGGAGACTGTGCCGTACTGTGAAATCGACGAAGCGGATAAAGACCGTTTCGCCCTAAGCGTGGGAGATATTGTCGTAGCCAGAACGGGTGCGACGGTAGGGTATGCAAAATTCATCAGGGAGTCCGTTGACGCTGTATTCGCCTCTTACTTGGTTCGCTTTCGTGTCGATGCTACGAAAGCGGATCCAACATTTATTGGCAAGCTCGTTGAGTCGCAAGCCTATAAATCCTTTGTACAGTCAAGGATCGGCGGAGCGGCCCAACCTAACGCTAGTGCGCCAGTTTTAGGGAGTTTTCAGTTTCGACTGCCTGCAAGATACGCTCAGCAACGCATTGCCGACATCCTCTCCGCCTACGACGACCTGATCGAAAACAACCGACGGCGGATGGCGCTGCTGGAAGAGGCGGCGCGGCAGGTGTATCAGGAGTGGTTTGTGCGCCTGCGTTTCCCCGGCTATGAGCACACGCGGATTGTGGATGGGGTGCCGGAGGGGTGGGAGAAAACACCGCTTGAGAGTGCGCTTGTCTTGCAGCGTGGGTTCGACCTTCCCAGCCAGGACAGATCGGACGGATCGGTGCAGATTTATGCTTCAACCGGCGTGAACGGTTACCACAATGTGGCAAAAGTGCAGGCACCGGGCATAGTCACCGGGCGAAGCGGTTCGCTTGGCAAAGTGCATTACGTTTACGAAGATTATTGGCCACTGAACACGACGCTCTGGATTAAGGAATTCCGGCGGGTATCGCCGCTGTTCGCCTATTTCCTGCTTTCCTCGCTGAATCTCGAACAGTATAACGGTGGTGTTTCAGTGCCGACGCTGGACAGGAAGGTAGTTCACAGGATCGAGGTCGTCGTGCCACCGGCCAAAATACAATCGCTCTTTGGGGAGTACGTTATGCCGATGTTCTCCCAAGTTCGTCAACTCGGGCTTTACAACGACAAACTCCGCACCGCCCGCGATCTGCTACTGCCGAAGCTGATGAGTGGGGAGATCGCGGTATGAGCGGGAATACCCCCAACAAAAAACTCCGCCCAAGCGGCGGCTACCGCACTCTGCGCTCTTTTCAGACAACCACGGTCATCTACGATGCCACGGTGTCGTTCTGCGCACGCTTCATTGACAAGCGTTCCCGCCTGGTTGACCAGATGGTGCAGGCGGCGCGTAGCGGCAGACAGAACATCGCCGAAGGGAGCCGGGCAGCGGCGACCTCCAGCCAGACCGAGCTGCGTCTGGTGAACGTTGCCCGCGCCAGTCTGGATGAACTTTTGCTGGACTACGAAGATTTTCTGCGGCAACGGAGCAAGCGGCAGTGGACAAAAGATGATGCAGAGGCAAAAGCGGTGCGGGAGGTCGGGAAAAAGCTGGGAAAAGATCCGACGGATCGGTCGGATCGGGCCGAGCCGTCGGATGATGCAGCTTACGCCGCATGGTTGCAGCACCCTGACCCGGCGGTGGTCGCCAACACGCTCATCTGCCTGATTCACCAGGCCAATTATCTGCTGGACCAGCAGATTGCCGGGCTGGAGCGTGCTTTTGTCAACGATGGTGGCTACAGCGAACAGTTGGCTGCGGCACGGGTCAAAAGGCGCAGGGTTTTTCATCCGTCAGATCGGGCTGATCCGACCGATGAAAAACAAGCACTGCCCCTTTGCCAGCTCTGCAGCAAGCCGATGGTGCTGCGCACGGCAAAGCAGGGGGAAAATGCGGGGTCTCAATTTCTGGGCTGTTCGGGGTATCCGGAATGTAAAAACACCAGACCCATTGATGAATCAGCTTGATTAGCTGTGACGGTAAGTGGAGCACGTGTATGAGCCTTGAATGTCAAAACCGCGACAAAAAATCACTCCGGACTGTGACCGGCAAAACCGCCGACTTCCCCGAGCTGGCCAAGGACTGCGTCGCCTTCGCCAACGCGCAGGGTGGCAGTCTGCTCATCGGTATTGAGGACAAAGAAGTCCTGCCGCCCGCCGGCCAGAAAATCAAGCCGGAACTCCTCGACACCATCCGCAAGCGCATCACCGAGCTGACCGTCAATGTCGTCGCCCTGCCGAGCATCATCCCTGCCGAGAACGGCGGCGAATATATCGACCTGCTGGTAAAGCGCAGCCAGAGCGTCGCCTCAACCTCGGATGGCCGCTACTTTCTCCGTGTCGGCGATCGCAGCCAGCCGATTGTGGGCGACGATGTCCTGCGCCTTGCCGACGAGCGACCGGGCCGGCCCTGGGAAACGATGGACAGCCGCGTGCCGCGAAGCGATGCAGACGCGGCCAAGCTGGCGGCCTTCGTTACCTCGATTCGCAACTCTGACCGGGTGAAAGCCTCGGTCAAGGAGAAGAGCCCCGACGAGCTCCTCTCCCACTACGGACTGGCCGAGGGGACGACCCTGACCCACCTGGGCGTGCTGCTTCTCGGCACCGCCAGCCAGCGGCGCAATCTCGGCACCGCTCCGCTGGTACAGGCGATCAAGTACGACGAGATGGGTCAGAAGATCAACAAGTGGCTCTGGGACGACTACGCCCTCTCGCCGATCGAACTGGTCGATGCCGTCTGGCGCGAGGTGCCGGACTTTCGCGAGAGCTACGAAGTCGCCGAAGGACTCTTCCGTCGGCAAGTCCCGGCCTTCGACGAAAAGGTCATCCGCGAGCTGTTGGTCAATGCCTTGGTCCATCGTCCCTACACGCAACGCGGGGACATCTTCCTCAACCTGACCCCGGATCGTCTGGCCATCGTCAATCCCGGTCGCCTGCCGTTGGGTGTGACGCCGCAGAACATCCTCCACGCCAGCCGCCGCCGCAATGACGGCCTCGCTACTGTCTTTCACGACATCGGCCTGATGGAGAAGGAGGGAAGCGGTTACGACATGCTCTATGACCGGCTGCTGTCGTCGGGCCGCCCGGCCCCCGTCCCCGAGGAAGGGCCGGACTCGGTCAAGGTGACGATCCGGCGGCGCATCCTCAAGCCGGAGGTCATCAAGCTGGTTACCGAGGCAGATGCTCGCTATCAGATGACCCAGCGGGAGAGAATTACCCTGGGGGCACTGGCTCAACATGAAGGGCTGACGGCGCGGGAGTTGGCGACGATTCTGGAAGTGAACAGTACCGAAGAGCTTGTGCCCTGGTTCGGCAGACTGCTCACTCTGGAGTTGGTTCAAAGTACCGGTCGGACACAGGCAACCCGCTACTTCGTTGATCCCGGACTGCTCCGCAATTCCGGCATCAAGCTGCCGACGACACTCAAACGGATTGAACCGCATCGACTTAAAGAACTGGTGCGTGAGGATCTGCGGCGGTACCCCAGATCCAAAATAGGTGACATAAGTGAGCGAATTGGAGCTGAAGTGAACCGGTCACAATTGAAGAGGGCACTGGCAGAATTGGCGAAAGGCGGAGAAGTTTTGATGACAGGGGAGCGTAATAAGGCTCGCTACAGCATGATGCCAGAATGAGTGGGATTTATTGGCTCAAAAATCGTCGAATATTTGCTGTTGTCCTTTAGGAATGAGCCAAGACGGCCTGTAACACACTGTAAATACTGTCTATACGCATCGACGAATGAGCCAACAGTGAACCAATATTGAACCAATAATGGACTAACGCATGAAAAACGAAGGGCCACCGGGTAGTCCCAGAAGCCCAACGCCGATCGGGTAGTCCCGGTCCGGAAACAGGGGCAGCCCCTGCACAAAACATCCAATGCGGGCTCAAAGTATAGTTCTGAATTCCGATGCATTCAACGATATTTTTGGCTGCAAGTCTGTCCTACAGGGGGCGGCATGATCACGGATATCAACAGCGAAGACCGATTGGTGCAGGCCACCTTCGCCGAGCATCTGGAACAGGAGCTCGGCTGGGAGAATGTCTACGCCTGGAATCAGGAGACCTTCGGTCCGGGAGGCACGCTCGGTCGGGCTGATACCCGCGAAGCGGTGCTCAAACGTGACTTGCGAAGCGCCCTGGAAAAGCTCAACCCGCAACTTCCGGAGAAGGCGCTCGACGAAGCCCTCGGCAAGCTGACCCACCACGACTTCACCCGCTCACTCCTGCAGCACAACCAAACTTTTTATACCTATCTCCGCGACGGAGTGCCGGTCAGTTTTCGCGACAGCCAAGGGGCATTGCGCCACGCTCAGGCCCGGGCCATCGACTTCAGCAACCCCGACAACAACCGCTTCCTCGCCGTGCGCGAACTCAAGCTGACCGGGCTGCGTACGCCGGGGTACAACCGGCGTGCCGATCTGGTCTGCTTCGTCAATGGACTGCCGCTGGTCTTCATCGAACTCAAGGCGGTCTACAAAAACATCCGCGCCGGCTTCGATGGCAATCTCGCCGACTACATGGACGAGAACGTCATCGCCCAAGCCTTCCACCACAACGCCTTTCTCATTGTCAGCAATGGCCATCGTGCGCGTTATGGCTCGATTACCAGCGGTTGGGAACATTTTGCGGAGTGGAAGCGTCTCACCGAGCGCGAGGTCGGCGGGGTCGAGGCCGAGGTGCTGCTTAACGGCATGTTGGCCAAGGAGCGCCTGCTCGACCTCGTCGAGAACTTCATCCTTTTCGATGCCAGCAAGCCCGGCGCCATGCGCAAGGTTGTCGCCCGCAACCATCAGGTGCTCGGAGTCAACAACGCTGTGGCCTCGGTGGTGCGGCAGGAAGAGCTGAAGCGCGAGTTCCCCCCGGAGCAGCGCTTGCACTCCCGGGTCATCGAATTGCCGGTGGAGCAAGCGACAGACGCCGATCAACGCGCATTGCTCGCAGCACAGGAGAAGCAGACGTTGACGGTGGTGGAAGCGGCGCATCCGGAACTCGGTAAACTCGGGGTTTTCTGGCACACGCAGGGGAGTGGTAAATCCTATTCCATGGCCTTCTTTGCCGAGAAGGTGCGCCGTCAGGTGCCGGGAACTTCACCTTCGTGCTGATGACCGATCGTAATGATCTCGACAGCCAGATTTACGGCACCTTTGTCGGCTGTGGTGTGGCGGACGGGCAGACGCCGCGGGCCAGCTCGGGGAAAGAGCTGGAGCAATTACTGGGGCAGAACCACCGCTTCATTTTCAGTCTGATCCATAAATTCAATCAGGACGTCGATCCGGAAAAACCCTACAGCCGGCGCGACGACATCATCGTCATCTCAGACGAAGCGCACCGGACCCAAGCCGGAAAACTCGCCCGCAACATGCGCCTGTCCCTGCCCAACGCGGCGTTTATCGGCTTCACCGGCACACCGCTCTTCAAGCACGACCACCTGACCAAGCGAATTTTCGGCAGCTACGTCTCCTGCTACGACTTCAAACGCTCTGAGGAAGACGGCGCTACGGTCAAACTGGTCTACGAGAACCGCGGGGAAAAACTCGGTCTCGCTCGAACCGACCTCAACGCGCGCATCGCCGAGGCGATTAACCAAGCCGATCTCGATCCGGATCAGGAAGCGCTGCTGGAAAGGCTGCTCGGCAAGGACTACGAGATCATTACCGCCGACGACCGATTGGAGAAGATTGCCGATGATTTTGTCGAGCACTGTGCCACTCGCTGGGAAGCCGGTAAGTCGATGCTGGTTTGCATCGACAAAATTACCTGTGCCCGCATGCATCAACTGATTCTGCCGCGCTGGCAAAAAAAGCTCGCCGCGGTGCGCGTGGCGGCAGAACTCCTTGACGCCAAGTTGTCAAAGGAAGTTGATAAGGAACGGCGCGAGCAACTGGATGATCAGCTTGCGCAGCGGCAGGCGCAAGCGCAGTGGCTGGAAGAAACCATCATCGAAATCATTATCAGCGAAGCTCAGAACGAAGTCGCCCATTTCAAGAAATGGGAGTACGACATCATCCCGCATCGGGCCACGATGAAGCTGGGGTTTGAGACCGCCGATGGCAAACGTGTCGGTGTCGAGTCAGCCTTCAAGAATCCGGAGCACCCTTTTCGCGTAGCCATCGTCTGTGCCATGTGGCTCACCGGTTTTGATGTCGAGTGCCTCTCGACCCTCTATATCGACAAGCCGATGAAAGCGCACACGCTGATGCAGGCCATCGCCCGGGCCAATCGCTGCTATCCCGGCAAGGATTTTGGGTTGATTGTCGACTACAACGGCATGCTCAGGAGTTTGCGCGAGGCACTGGCGCAGTACGCCCTTGGCGATGACGGTGGGGATGAGGAAATCGTTGCACCGATCGAAGAACGCGTGCAGGCACTACAGCAGGCCATCGAGGCAATCGAGGCGCATCTGCTTGCGCTGGGATTCCACATGTCACAGCTGACGGGTTCAAGCGGGTGGGTGAGAATCAGCGCATTGGCCGATGCCGTCGAGGCCGTCTACACCACGGATGAAGCCAAGCGCCGTTTCGAGATCATGGCCCGGCAGGTTTTTATCCGTTTCAAGGCGCTGTTGATGGAGCCTTCGGCCTACGCTTTCGCCGAGCGCCATGACAATATCGAAGCGATTTACAAAAAGCTGATGGAGCGGCGCGATACCGCTGACGTCACCGAGCTGCTCAAGGTGTTGCACCGCATCGTCAACGAGGCGATACGCGCCCAGCAACCCGAGGTTGCCGAACCGGTTGAGGCGAATACTTGGGATTTGAGCAAACTCGACTTGGAAAAGTTGCGCGAGGAGTTTGCCAAAAAGCTCAAACGCAAAGCCACCGCGCTGCAGGATATTCGCGAGATCGTCGAGCAAAAGCTGGCCGAAATGCTCAGGCGCAATCCGGAGCGGATGGACTACAACAAACGTTACCAAGAAATTATTGCCGACTACAACCGCGAGAAGGACCGGGTGACGATCGAGGAAACCTTCACCCGACTGGTGGATTTCGTCAACAGTCTCGACGAGGAGCAACGACGGGCCGCTGAAGAAGGTTTGAGCGAAGATGAACTGGCCCTGTTTGACCTGCTCAAGACGGAGAGCCTGAGCAAGAAGGACCGCGAAGCTCTGAAACAAGCGAGCAGGGAATTGCTGGCGGCGCTGACTCGGCTGATTCTTCCCCTGGAGCAGTGGACGCAGAAGGAGCAAACGCAGGCGGAAGTCGAGGTCTTTATTCTCGACAACCTCTACCAGTTACTTCCTGAGCCGCCATTCACCCCGCAGCAGAAATCCGAAACCGCCCAGAGGGTTTATCGGCATATCTGGCAACAGAGCGCGAGTGGACTTTTCCCGGCCCATTCGCAGGCGGCATAGGGGACGCAAAGGGCCAGGCTAGTTTCCCCAAAAAGTCGGCTACAGATTTAGTCCGCACCAGGCTGGAGGAGTGAGGAGACAACCGCGCTATGAGTTTCAGCCCCCGGTTCAATTACAGCCACACCATGGTCCGCCATCTTGCCGCCATTGAAGCGGCCCGCGCGGTGGTCGACGTCCTCCCCCTGCCGCCGGATCAGGTGCTCAGGCTGCGCCATGCTGCGCGACAGCGGGCGACGCGCAACTCTACACGACCGCCCGTGAATGGCTGGAAAAATGGCGGAAGGATGGGTTTGTGCAGCCAGCGCGGGAAAATGTCCAGCGCATCAGAAGCTATTTGCTCGCATCGCCCTGGACGGACATGCTCGCTGAGGTCTTACATAGCACTACCGATAAGCCAAGCTAGATTGTGGTGTAATTCAATATTTTAGATGATCGCCACAATATATTGTGGATTGTCGGTGATTTAGCACAGCCGTTGACCTGTATTTAAGGGGCATTTCCCTCGGGACAATTCACCGGGTCATCCCAACGAAAAAAACAACGATGGCGCAGCCGCAAGATGACCGCGTCGTGCCGCTTCAAAAATAAAAGCCCTCCCGCTCTTGCAGCGGGGGGGCTTTTTCGTGGTGGTGTGCGGTATTTTGAGAAGCAGGGGTTGACCGGCAGCGTTGACCTGAGGGGACTAGGTTGGAGTGCCGCCGTCCGGCAGGTAGATCAGCATGACTTCGACCGTGCTCCCGGCGGCCAGGTCGGGACTGGCGCTGGCGACGGGGAGGAGGGCCTGGGTTCCCGCCATGCCGCGATTCTGTCCCGAGCCCTGGGCGCGGGAAGGGGTGAAGACATACTCCTGCCCCTGCCGGGAGAGACGCCCCCAGAGGAAGGTTTGACGTGACGATCCGCCCTTGACCTTGGCGGCGAGGACGGCCTTGAGGAGTACCGGCCAGGGGTCGGCGTGGCCGGCCAGGCGTTGCAGGGCGGGGCGGACGAAGAGCTGAAAGGTGGCGGCGGCGGCGGCGGGATTGCCGGGGAGACCGAAGACCGGGACCCCGCCCAGGGTGCCGAACAGGACCGGCTTGCCCGGTTTGATGGCGACCTTCCAGAAGGCGAGGTCGAGGCCGAGGCCAAGGAGGGTTTTGCGCACCAGATCGTAGTCGCCGGCCGAGATGCCGCCGGTGGTAATGAGGAGATCGGCCTGGAGCCCGCGGCGCAACAGCGGTTCGAGGGCTCCCTCCGCATCGGAGGCGACGCCGAGGGCTTCGACCGTGACCCCCTCTTCGCGCAGGCGCGCCGCGAGGAGGTAGCGGTTGGAATTGACAATCTGCCCGGGGCCCGGCCGGGTGCCGAGTTCGACCAGCTCATCGCCGGTGGAAAGGAGGGCGACGACCGGTTTGCGATGGACCCTGACCCGTTCGATCCCCGCCGCCGCCAGCATGCCGATCTCCCCGGCGCGCAGCCGGCAACCGGGGGAGAGTAAGTGCTCGTCCTGGCGGAATTCCTCACCGCGCCGGCGGACATGTGCGCCCTGGCTGGCCGGCTCTTTCAAGCGAATGCCCCCGGCCGTCTCCGCGATATCTTCCACTGGGACGACGGTATCGCAGCCGACGGGAAGGGGGGCGCCGGTCATGATCTTGACACACTCACCAGCGGTTACGGCCGCAATTGCGGTCCCCCCGGCCCGTTGCAGGCCGGCGACGGCCAGCTCGCTTCCCGCACCCTGCCCGGCAAAGGCGAAGGCGAAACCATCCATGGCCGAATTGTCGAGGAGGGGCAGATCCCAACGCGCATGAATCTTTTGCGCCAGGACGTGACCGAGGGCGTCCATGAGGGGTAACTCGACGACCGGCAACGGTTTGACGGTGGCGGTGATCATCTGCAAGGCATCGCTATAGGAAATCATGAACTTTCTTTCTCCTCCCGGAGGGGTATCGCCAAAGAGAAGCGTTGGACGATGAAGGTGGCCAGTCCTTGCGCATCATCGAGGTCAAAGACCGGCACATCGAGGTGCAGTGCGACATCCGAGGCGACGGCGATCAGCTGCGGATCGTTTTCGGCGCCGCGACAGAGGAGTTCCCGGCCGCAGGCCTGGCGGTGGACTTCGATCTTCGGCAGGGTGCTGCGCTTGAAGCCTTCGGTCAGGACGATATCCATATCCCGGCAATAGAGCGCGATCGTCTCGGCCACGGGTGGTTCTTCGTTCTCCCGGTTCAGCTTGACCAGGGCGATCTTGGCCGGGGAGGTGATGACCATGGTCTCGGCTCCCGCCGCGGTCAGCCGCCAGGAATCCTTGCCGGGGTGATCGATGTCGAAATGGTGGGCATCGTGCTTGATGGCGCCGACGCGATAGCCGCGCCCTTTCAGCGCGGCGATCAGCTTGACCAGCAGGGTGGTCTTGCCGGTGCCACTCTTGGCGACCAGGGAAACGACGGGCGGTTTCAATCCGGATCCTCCTTGAGACGCGATAGATCGTGCGGGGTGTTGAGGTTGAGCAAGGCCCGTTGCCATTGCCGGGAGGTGACGTCAAGGTCGAGATAACAGGTCGGCAGGCGCGGGAAGAGATCGAGAATGCGGTATTCCCCACGCTGCAGCATCTCTGCCATGAGCGGCAGGGAGTTCTTGTGGTAGAGGGCAAAGACCGGCTCCAGACCCTGCGCGGTGCGGGGGATGACGACCTCGAAGCCGGGGCGACAGTCGAGCATGCGGCGGATCAAGGTCACATCGGGGAAGGGGAGGTCGCAGGGGAAGACGAAGATCCAGGGGGTTTCTGCCGCCGCCAGACCGCCATGGATGCCGCCGAGGGCGCTCCCCGGATAACGGTCGGGGAAGGCCGGAACCGTGGCCGACGCCAGATCCGGGCGGTCGCCGGCAATGAGGATGCGGGAGAAGAGCGGGCGGATGACCCGCAGCGTACGGTCGAACATCCGTTCACCCTCGACCACGAGCGTCGCCTTGTCCCGCCCCATTCTCTGGCTGCGACCGCCGGCCAGAATGACGCCGGTGACATCGGCACAGGCCCCGGCGACGGAGGTGGTTTTGTTGTGCGAAGAGGGCATAACGGCTGTCCGGATGAAGGGGGAACCTGCTCTTACCAGCCCTTCCCCTTCGGGGAGAGCTTGACCAGAACGTAGCCGCGGTGGCCGAGGCCGATCTTTTCGGCATGTTCGAGCTGCACCTCCCAGGGGATTTCCGGGTAGACCCCGCGGAACTTGTCACCGCCGGGGGCATGCCCGTCCTGCAGGGCGGTCTCGACGAGCCCTTGGGCGGCAATGACGAGATCGGCGCAGGCCTGGTCGAGGGCGACGGGGTCGAGGGAAACGGCGATGCCGAGATCGGCGACGATGGGGGCGTCGGAGTGGCCGTAACAGTCGCAGGCCGGGGAGACCTGGGTGACAAAATTGACGTAAAGGGTCTTCCCCTCTTTGCCGTGGACGGCGCCGAGGGCGTATTCGGCCATCTTTTTCATGATCAAGGCCGGCGCTTCGTTCCACTGGATTTTGATCGCCGTCTCCTCACAGACGGCGATGCAGCGGCCGCAACCGACGCACTTCTCGTCGTCGATCCGGGCTTTGCCGCCGGAGAAGGTGATGGCGTCGTGGGCGCAGGCCTTGAGACAGGCGCCACAGGCGCTACAGTGCTCGGCGATGACGACGGGGGCGACATTGGAGTGCTGCTCCATCTTCCCCTCCCGGCTGGAGCAGCCCATGCCGAGATTCTTGAGGGCGCCGCCGAAGCCGGTCAGTTCATGGCACTTGAAGTGGGAGACGCAGAGGAGGGTGTCGGCGTCGAGGATGCCGAGGGCGATATCGACCTCTTGCAGCACTTCCCCCGGAACCGTAACCCGGCGCGCCGAGTGGCCGCGCAGCCCGTCGCACATGACCAAGGGCGCTCCAGCGACGGCGTAGGCGAAACCGTTCTCGATGCCGCAGGTCAGGGCCGAGACCGCTTCCTTGCGCTGCCCCGGATAGAGGGTGCAGGAGTCGGTGAGGAAGGGCTTGCCGCCGAGGGCCTTGACCCCCTCGACGATGCGGCGAAGGAAGGTCGGGCGGATAAAGGCATGGCCGCCCCGTTCGCCGAAGTGGATCTTGATCGCCGTCAGATCCCCTTTGGTCACGACCTGGGGCAGACCGGCAGCGGCGAGGAGTCGTTCGAGCTTGTCGTGAAGGTTTTCACGGTGTCCGGTGCGGATATCGGCGAAGAAAACCTTGCTGGTCATGGAGTTTCTCCTCGGGCGGAACGGGTGGCTGGCCTTTTCGGAGAGAAACTAGCACAGAGCCGAATGAAGATCAATTATGCGAAACGCGGTTGCACGCGGCTGGCGCCAGTGGCAGAATGACCAGGCATGACAAAAGTGGGGAGGCGACGATGACGCTGGTGCGGAGTGAACCGCTGCAGGAACTCAAATCCATGCAGGACAAGATGACACGGCGCCTGGCGGCGGAAGGAGAGCCCATGCCGACGGCGGAGTCGCTCCCGGAGCCCTGGCAACCGCCTGCCGATATCTATGAAAACGATGAGTCTTATGTCATCCGTCTGGAGCTCCCCGGCCTCGATCAGAGCCAGATCGAGGTCTGCATCGAGGAGAAAACCCTGATCGTGCGCGGGGACCGGCCCCTGCTGCCGGCCGCAGGGGTCATCTTTCGTCGTCTCGAAAGCAGTCACGGCCCCTTCGCCCGAACCTTTCTCCTCCCCGAAGAGATTGACCAGGCCGGTATCCGCGCCACCTGTGAACGCGGACTGCTGCAGGTTGTCCTCCCCAAACGTCAGGCGTCAGGCGTTCGGCATATCGAAGTCGAGGTGCGCCGATCATAGCTGCCAGCGATGGCAGCAACGACAAAAAAGGGCGACCAAACGGTCGCCCTTTTTTGCAAACAGACTTATTTGCTGCCAGGGATTACTGCCATCTCCATTTTACGTCCTTCGCGGAAGACCTCAAGGGTGACGGGAGTACCGACCTGGGCGGTAGAAACAGCAGTTTTAAGCGTGTCGTCGCTGGTAATGGATTGGCCGTTGAATTTAAGGACCACGTCATTCTGTTTAAGCCCACTGATGGCCCCAGGACCGCCTGGTTTCAGGGCCGTAACCATAGCGCCGCTTGGGGTAGAGAGACCGTAGGCCCGGGCGATTTCCGGGGTGACGTCCTGCGAGCGAACACCCAGAAAAGGCTCCTGCTTCGGTCCGGCCCGATGAACAATTTTCTCAACAATCCGTACTTCCTCGTTTTTCAGGTCGGGTCGCGGGTTGAAGACGAAGGCCCCTTGCAAAGATGATGAGGACCAGGGGGTCTGGCGGCCCTCGGTGGTGCTGTAAACCTCGCTGCGGACTTTGCGCAGCATCAGTTCGACGTCGATGTTTGGTGTTGCCATGTTCGCCAGCAACTGTTCGGTAAAGGTGCCATTGCGGCCGGTTCCATCCGATGCCACCGAGCCTGGCGCCGTGCTGTAGACAATCAGCGAGCCGGTGGGCGCATCCATTTGGACCAGACCACGCGAGGCGGAACGGAAGCTGCGTGCGAACGGGTTGTTGCGACAGGCGTCGAGAATGATGATATTCATCGGATTGCCGGCGCTCTCCATCTTGCTCAGGACCATGCCGACGTCAATCCCCCGGTAGGGAACCTCGTCTTCGGCCTCGATGCTGCTCGCAACCGGGATCAGGTAGTTGCGGCCGTTAACCTGCATGCCGTGGCCGGCATAGAAGAAGAGGCCGGTCCCGCCCTTCTCCTTGAGCACACTACCAAAGGCCGTGATCGCCTTGCCCATCTCCAACTGATCGCCATCCGTCACCAGCTTGACCTTGAAACCAAGCTCGCGCAAGGCAGCGGCAACATCGGTGGCATCGTTGGCGGGGTTTTTCAGCGGCGAGGTTTCATAGGCCGCATTGCCGATAATCAAGGCCGTACGCTCTTCAGATATGGCAGGTTTTTTTATCGAGGCGCTGATTCCGCGGGCCGCATTGTCGCCTGCAAGAGTGGGCGATGCGCCGAGACCGCAGACGAGGATGGCGAAAAGAGCAAGATGTCGAGACATATAAACCCTCACGTGGGGTGTTTTTGGTTAATAAAACTGCGAAGAGGATGGAGCGCTCGGAATCGCTTTCTGGCTGACTTTGTAGAGAGCGGAGCGCGTGAGATCGTAGGCGATTTCATTGGCCAGAGCAGGTTTCGCTGTGCTTCTGATAAGCGGTTTGAAGAGCGAAACTCCCCACGTCCGGCTTTCTTCATGTTCGCTTGCGACGGAAAAAATATCTCCAGATCCACTTGCGTATACGAGCTTGAGATCGAACGTTCCAGACTGAACCACAGCGGGAATGAGGCCAAGAGAGAGCCCACTTACCAAGAACCACAAGGACTCCTGATCGATTGCTTCCAGAGTCACGGTGGCTTTTAGATCCGTCTGTTCCGACCGTTCCCCGAGAACAACCTTGGAAAACATCCCAGAATCCTGAAATGCACGGACGATGGAATTTTCAAAAATTCGTCTAACGGACTGTGTGATTTCTGCTTTGTTGACTGCGCCAGTATTATAGACATTGGAGCCAACAAGCAAAACGTCTCCTGGACTTGCATCAGCTATTGTTGATGTTTCGCCCCAGGAGCCAATGTTATTGTCATAAGTACTGCTGGGGAGATCAAGTTTGACGATGACGCTGATCGATTTTTCCCCCAGGGTTGGGAGCGGCCAGGTTGGCGGTTGTGCCACCAGATCTTCGCGAAAAGTAGCGCATCCGGTGCTCAGGAGTAAGAGGAGCACAACCAGAAAAAACCGCAGCGGCTTCAAAGACGATAAATTTTGCATCGAACTCCCCTTGATTGTTTTAACTCCCGTTTTGATAAGTCGATACGTCTGGCACCATCGATACATGGTGGGATCATGCGCTACGTTATTTCTTCGTGGGTTAATTAAACTGTGACGATTGAGTACTCGCGGGGGTTTTCTGGCTGGTTTTGTAGAGGGCTGAGCGAGTGAGATCGTATGCAATTTCAGCGGCCAAAATTGGCTGCTTTTTGCTGGGGATAAACGGCTTGGTGTACGAGAGTATCCACGTCCGGGTCTCTTCATGTTCGTTCTCGACGGAGATGATATCCCCAGCCTCTTTTGCGAAAACGAGCTTGAGATCAAAGGTGCCACGTTGAAACAGCGAGGGGATGAGTCCCAGCGAGGCCGCGTTTACCATTGACCACTGCGACTCTTTATTGATTGCTGCCAGAGTTATCGTGGCATTCAGATCGGTACGCTCATACTGCTGTTGCTGTCCAAGGACAACCTTGGAAAACATCCCCGAATCCTGGATCGCACGTACGATAGACGTTTCAAAAATGCGCTTGACCGCTCGTATGTCTCTATTGCCACCCCATGAGCCGATGTCATTCTCGGCACCACTGCCGGGCAAGATAAAGTTGACACTAACACTGACCGATTGTTTTTCCGCGGTTGGGATCGGCCAGGATGGTGATTGTGCAACCAGGTCGTTGCGAAAGGTGGCGCACCCGGTACTCAGGAGAAGGAGAAGAACGACGGGAAAAATACGCAGCGTTTTCAAGGTTGCTACCGATGAATGTCGCATCAAAAAAATTCCCCTTGTTTGTTTCTATCTCCCGACTTGAAAAATCCGCTCGTCCTGGCGTCATCGATGGATGACTGGATCATGCGGTACGCCATTTCTTCGTGGGTTTTATAGCTTTTATCAATAAAAGGGATGGCAAACCAACCGAAATAAAAATACTTTTCCTCTTGCTTGGTGATGGTCACGGTCTTGCCATTGCTTCGGTCGTGAAACGTCGCATTCAATTCCAAATCCCAAGAGTTCACCGATGGAATTAGACCGAGGGACAGAGCACCCCAGAGCTTACTGACCTCCGAAAGGCTTAGCATCCCCGGTGTTATATAGCTTTCTGCAAAGGCAAATTCTGCATAATAAGGGGTCTGCTCAGAGTGGACAGGCACGACGGCAGAGAATTGACGGCAATCGCCGAGGGCGCGTTCCGCCGCGGTGATTTGCAGAGGCTCATAGCGCTTTTTAAGCTCATGCATTTTGAGAGCGTCTGGACCTTTTTCTCCGTCAATCAGGTACCAGAAGTTAGTTTCAAAGCTGATGCCCTGGGGGGTGTCTGCCGTTGGCCAGCTGTCGACGGGACGGATGTTGTCGCCAGAGACGATACATCCGGAGAGACATGAGGCAAGGATACACAGAAAAACGAGACGCCGAAAACGCATGATGCCCTCCCGGGAGAAAGGAATTCGTTGCTGGCTCGTTATGAATTGTTGGGGGTGAGCCAAGGATTAAATTGCAAGCTAATTCTGTATAAGGGATTTTCGAAAATTTGGCAACGCGATAGTTGCGAGTAGGTTGTCTTGGCCTGCTGTCAAATGACTTCTGCCGCGAGCGGTGATGGATGTTGCAGGGAAAGTGCGACGGTGGTGAACGAAAAAGGGCGACCAAGCGGTCGCCCTTTTTCGTTGCCGATTCCTTATTTTCCGCCCGCTGCGGCGGTTGTCTCGCCGTCGCCGCCCTGCAGGTAGACGGTGCGGCTGGGGAAGGCGAGTTCGAGCTTGAGCTCGGCGAGAATCTCCATGATGCGCAAGCTGAGTTCCTCGCGCACCGGCAGATGCTCCGGCATCGCCGTGACGACGGTGAAATACTGCACCAGGATGTCGAGGGAGGAGGCGCCGAAGTCGGTGAAATGGACCAGCAGCCCGTCCTTGTCGACGCGCGGATCGCTCTGCAGCAGGATGCGGATGCGTTCCACCGCCGTGCGCAGTTGTTCCGGTTTGGTGGAGTAGGTCAGGCCAAGGGTGAAACGAACCCGCCGCTGGGTGATGCGGCTCAAGTTGTTGACGGCGAGATTGGTGATGATGCTGTTGGGGATACTGATCAGGGTTTTGTCGAGGGTGCGGACCTTGGTCGAGCGGAAACCGACCTCCTCGACCTTCCCTTCGATGTCGCCGGACTTGATGGCGTCGCCGATATGGAAAGGGCGATCGGCAATGATCATGAAGGAGCCGAAGACGTTGGCCAGGGTGTCCTTGGCGGCGAGGGCCACGGCCAGTCCGCCGATGCCGAGAGAGGCGACGACGCCGGCGATGGAGAAGCCGAGGTTCTGGACTCCGACGAGGACGGCGATGACGACAACAAAGATGCGCAGAAACTTGCGCACGAAGGGGAGCAGGTGGTCATCGAGATCCGATTCGGTCGAACTCACCATTTTGCCAAGGAAAGCTTCGACGATGGTGACCATGTTGTAGAGGGCCCAGGCGACGTCGATGGTCAGCAGCATCTTGATGACCCCGTGGGCAAATTTCTGTGCCTGGGCCGGCTCGGGTGGTAGCTGCAGGAATTGAATGCCGATGAAGACGCCGGCGATGACGAAGAGGAGTTCCAGCGGTTTCTTGATGGCGTCGAGAAAGAGATCGTCGTAGATGGTGTCGGTCTTCGCGGCGAAGGGGAAGGCGAGCTTGGAGAAGATGTGGGCAAAGACTCTCTTCAGCAGCAGGGCGAGGAGGAGAATGCCGCCGGCGACGACATAGCGCCAGACGTCGATGCCGAAAAGGGTTTCGTGCTTGATGTAGTCAAGGAACTCCATGACGCCTCCAAAAACAGGGAAATGGTTGCATTTGCGGCGGAGATATTTAGCAGATAGCGAAGTGGAATGCAACCGTGCGGTGGGAAGAGCGGCGGGGCCCGTGGCGGCGGGAAATCAGTAGACCCACATCCCCTTGCGCCCTTCCCGCGCTGCCGCCTCGGCGGCGAGAAATTCCTTCTTCAGGCGGAAGTCGAAGCGGCGATAGACGACGGCCAGACCCTCATCGAGGAGCAACCTGTTGAGGAAACGGCCATCGAGGAGGTAAACGTAGGCGAGAATGCGGCCGTGGCGGTCGCGCCGCTCGCTGTCGAATTTGAGCCGCACCGAATTCCCCTTGACCCGGCCGATGGTGTAGGCGAGGGCCTGTTTGGCCGTCCGCCGCAGAACCTTGTCGGGAATCCCCTGGCGGGCAAAGTAGTCGTCCCGGGCCGATGCGGTCTCTTCGGGAACGTCGATGCCGATGAGGCGGACCTTGCCCAGCCCCGTGACTTCGATGGTGTCGCCGTCGTAGACCCAGGTGACGGAGTAGAGACGGGGCGGGGCCGCAGCGAGGGCCGGAGCCGGAACGAACGTCGGCAGGAGGAGCAGGGCGCAGAAGAGGAACCAGGGGTGCGAGAGCAAGGTGCGGCGCATGGCAGTCTCCGTGGTCATGAGCGCAGGGTTTCGTTCATGCTGCCGGTCCGGTAGCCTTGCAGATCGAGGGCGATGTAGGTAAAACCGGCACTCTTGCAGGCATCGACCACGGCCGTTCGTACGGCCGGGTCGGCGAAGCGCGGAATTTCTTCGGCAGCGACCTCGATGCGGGCGGTGTCGCCGTGGTAACGGACACGGAAGGTGTGAAAGCCGTGCTGGCGCAGGCTGGTTTCGCAGCGGTCGACCTGCCCAAGGCGTTCGCGGGTGATTTCGGTGCCGTAGGGGAAGCGCGACGAGAGGCAGGCGAAGGGCTGCTTGGTCCAGGTCGGCAGGTTGAGCTCGCGGCTCAGGTAGCGGATTTCGCTCTTGTTCAGCTGCGCTTCCAGCAACGGTGAGCGCACCCCGAGTTCCGCCGCCGCTTCGCGGCCGGGGCGGTAGTCGGAGAGGTCATCGACGTTGGTGCCGTCGGCGACAGCGGCGAGTCCGTGCTCCCGGGCGCTCTCCCGACAGAGGGTGAAGAGAGCTTCCTTGCAATGGTAGCAGCGACGGATCGTATTGCTGGCGAAGCCGGGAATTTCCAGTTCGTCGCTGGCGACAACGAGCTGACGCACGCCAAGCAGGGCTGCGAGTTCGCGGCTTTCATCGAGTTCGTGCTGGGGGTAGGTCGGCGAAGTGGCGGTCAGGGCCAGAACGCGGTCGGGTCCGAGGACGGCTTTGGCCTGATGCAGGAGAAAGGTCGAATCAAGGCCGCCGGAGAAGGCAACCAGAACCGATCCCATTTCCCGCAGAATCTCCTTGAGGCGCAGGTATTTTTCGTCGAGGGTCATGGCTGGATACTCGGGTTGAAGTGCATAGCGCCGGATTTCAGATGAAATACATGAAGCGGTGGTCGAGTTCTTTTTCCAGGCCGAGCTTGGTCGCATCCTCGCACAGATCCTTGAGGGAAACGCTGGCAAAGTAGTCGTCAAGGCGGCGTGCCGCCTCGTGCCAGACCCCCTGGGTCACACACAGGTTGTCAAAAGAGCAGGTGTTCTTGCCTTTTTTTTCCTTGGTGCAGTCGACCAGGGAGGTCGGCCCCTCGGTGGCGGTGACGATCTGTTGCAGGGTGATCTCTTCGGGTTTGCGGGCGAGGCTGTAGCCCCCTTGCGGACCCCGTCGACTGTGCAGCAGTCCGGCCTTTTTCAAATCCTGGAAGATCTGCTCGAGATAACGGGGAGAAATCGCCTGGCGGCGGGAGATATCCTTGATCTGAACCGGCAGGGTGCCGGCGTGATAGGCCATATCGAAAAGGGCGCGGACGCCATAGCGAGTCTTGGTGGAAAGTTTCATGTCCGAATCTCCACAGGTTGATGTTGGTGGTATTAAAGGTGAACTTTATCAATTGTGTCAAGAATAAAAGGGCAACGCCGGCGATCGTCCGTTCAAAGTTGCGCAGAAACGAAGGGTTGCGCAAGAAAAAAGGGGTTGTGCGACTTGAAATGTCGGTCAACTTGCGGGATAATTGAGGCGGAAAGGTTTGCTTTTCCGACTGGGTGGACAAGAGATTACGAGAGGAGGTGGAGAACGATGCTACCGATCCGCTGGGATCCACTGAGGGAGCTGAGCCGGGATTTGGGAAGTTTCCCCCGGGAGATGGAAGAGCTGATGCGCCGGACCTTCGGTGTGACGCGTGAGCCGACATTCACCGGAGGCGTGCTGCTGGCGCCGCCGGTCAATACCTTCGTCAAGGACGGAAAATACTGGGTCCAGGTCGAAATCCCCGGTATCGACCGCAAGGACCTCGATGTGACGGTCGAGGGGAGTACCCTGGCCATCCGCGGCGAGCGCAAGCTGACCAAGGAGACCAAAGAAGAGAACTACATGGTGCGGGAATGTCAGTACGGGACCTTCCTGCGGCGGCTGACCATGCCGGAAGGGGTCAACGCCGACAAGATCCATGCCGCCTACAGGGATGGCATGCTCGAAATCACCATGCCGATGGACAAGACCGTGAGTGGCCGCAAGGTGCTGATCGAAGGGGCGGAGGAAGGGAAGAAAGAACGGGAAATCCATTGATCCCCCGTTGAGTAATGAGAAGTCAGTAAGTTGAGTCAGTCCACCCAGTTGAGTCAGGCGCCGCGAGGCGTCTTTTTTTTGTTTATTCTCGGGGCTTGACCGCCCCCGACTCGAGGGCGGCGCGTTCCACCGCTTCCGTCACCCGCTGGTGGACCTCGGGGTGGAGGATCGAGGGGACGATCTCGCGCTCCTCGGCACAGGCGGCGATGGCCTTGGCCGCGGCGATCTTCATGGCGTTGTTGATGCGGGTGGCGCGGACGTTGAGGGCGCCACGGAAAAGGCCGGGGAAGCCGAGGGCGTTGTTGACACTCTTGCCGTCGGCGGCAAAGGCGGCGCCGGCTGCGAGAGCGGCTTCCGGGGCGATCTCGGGGTTGGGGTTGGAGAGGGCGAGGATAACCTGCCCCTTTTTGACCATGGCCGGCTTGATCAGTCCCGGCACCCCGGTGGTGGCGATGACGATCTGTGCCGTCGCCATGACCTCGGCCAGGGTGCCGGCGCTGCCGCCGCCGGCGACCAGCATCTGCCGGGCCGGTTCGCGCAGGTCGGTGCCGATGACGCTCTTGACCCCGTAGGCGAGGAGGAGCTTGGAGATGCCCATGCCGGCGGCGCCGAGACCGATGACGCCGATGCTCGCTTTGGCCAGGTTCTGCCCGGTGGCGCGGGTGGCGTTGAGCAGCGCCGCCAGGACGACGACGGCGGTGCCGTGCTGGTCATCGTGCAGCACCGGGATGTCGAGGGCGGCGTCGAGAGTTTCCTCGATGACGAAGCACTCGGGCGCGGCGATATCCTCCAGTTTGATGGCGCCGAAAGTCGGGGCGATCGCCAGCACCGTGTCGATGATGACCTGCGGGTCGCGGCTCTCGATGAGGATGGGGATGCCGCTGATGCCGACGAAGTGGTCGAAGAGGGCGGCCTTCCCTTCCATCACCGGCATGCCGGCGACGGCGCCGATGTCGCCGAGGCCGAGGATGGCGGTGCCGTTGGTGACGATGGCGACCTGGTTGGGAATGGCGGTGTAGAGGCGCGCCAGTTCGGGATTCTTCTGGATGTCGAGACAGACCGAGGCGACGCCGGGGGTGTAGAGCTTGCGGATATCGTTGATGGTCTTGATCGGCCGCGTCCCTTTCATGGCGATCTTGCCGCCGAGGTGGAGCTCGCGGACCAGGTCGACGACATCCTCGACGACGATCCCTCGGATCAGGCGGATATCGTCGAGAATCCGTTCGAGGTGCTCTTCGGAATCGACGTAGATCGTCATCTCGCGGGTATTGTGGGTCAGACCGATGCGGACGATGCGGATATCGCCGATGTTGCTGCCGCCCATGCCGACGGCGGTGGTCAGCTTGCCGAGGTAGCCCGGTTTGTCGGGGATGAGGACGCGCAGGGTTTTGGCCAGCTTGCCGGCCCCTTTTTCGATTTCCATGGTTGTCGCTCCAGTTTTTCCGGTGCTAAAGTCTTTTGAAGTGGCTGCGACCGTGCGCCGATGATATGTCCGCCCCGGCGCCGGGTCAATCGGAAAAACCCCATGCGCTAAGCCGCGTACCTTTGCGAGCATCCTTGCCCGCAAATTCCCCCTTTACCCCGTCGCGCCGATATCCTATCCTGTTCCCCGCAGTAAGGAGCGCCACTTACGCCGCGCTACCAATCCCCTCCGCAAAGGCTCTCTCCCATGACCGAACTCGACAAGGCCCTGGCGATCTTTCGCCAGGACACGGACGACCCGAAGAACCAGTCGCGGTTTTTCGACCTCTTTCTCAACGCGTCCTTTTTCGTCCCCACGGTACCCGAAGACGACCCCCCCGCCGCCGTCGCCGGGGCAACGGTGGCGGAGGGGCAGGTGCTGCCGCTGATCATCGAGGCCGAGGGGAACGATTACCTCATCCTCTTCGACACCCGCGAGCGCCTCTACGCCTGGGCCGAAGCCGAGGTCAAATATGTCGAGGTGCCGGGGCATGTCCTCGCCGCCACCTCGGCGGCGCCGCTGCACTGGGCCCTCAATGTCGGGACCGAACACTCCAAGCAGTTTCTCCCCGAAGAGATCGCCTGGCTCAAGGAGGTCGTCGAGCGCTGTAATGCCGAGGCGGCGAAAGAGGCCGAAGCTAAACCCAACCTTTCACTGTAAGGAGTTTTTTATGCCGACCGCTACTGCCCGTCACATCCTCGTGGCCAATGAAGCCGAGTGCCTCAAGCTTAAAGGCGATATCGAAGCCGGCGCCGACTTCGCCGTCGTCGCCAAGGCCAATTCGTCCTGCCCCTCGCGCATGCAGGGGGGTGACCTCGGCGCCTTCACCCCGGGGCAGATGGTGCGGGAGTTCGACGAAGTCGTCTTCTCCGGCCCGGTGAATACCGTCCTCGGCCCGGTCAAGACCCAGTTCGGCTTCCATCTCATCGAGATCACCAAGCGCTGGTAGGATCGCGGCGGTTACCGTGCCGCCACTCTTGCCCCTGCACAGGAGTCGTCATTATGGAACGCACTTTCGGCAGCAAAGTCCTGCGCGCCTTCTTCGGTCTGATCGCCATTGCCGCGGCCCTCGCCGTCGCCTATCTGCTGATCGTCCTCACCTGGAGCTACTCGGACGGTGAGCGGGTCGGCTACATCCAGAAATTCTCCAACAAGGGGTGGCTTTGCAAGACCTGGGAAGGGGAACTGGCGATGTTCCCGGTGGTGGCGATGCAGGCGGAGAAGTTCGTCTTCTCCGTGCGCGACGAAGCCGTGGCCGCCAAGATCAACCAGAACATGGGGAAAAAGATGGCGATCCATTACGAAGAACATAAAGGGGTGCCGACGAGTTGTTTCGGTGAAACACCCTATTACGTAGTTGATGTACGTCTTCTGGAGTAGTTCTCGATCCATATAATGCAGACAACGGGGCGCGAGCAATCGCGCCCCGTTTGCCGTTGTGCCCTGTCGCATTGCAACCCCTTTCCGCTCCTGCTACACTAGCCCGGCAAGCTGACCGCGCCGTTCCCCCCCCCTTCGCCATCGAGCCGATCACCATGGGCATTGCCGACCATCTCTCGCCGCAGTGGATCGAAGCGCAGTATCGTTTGTGGCAGCAGGATCCGGGGCAGCTCCCCGCCGACTGGCGGGCCTTTTTCGCGGGGTTCGATTTCGGCCAGCAGGAGCCGGCGGCGGCAGTCGACCCGACCCTGGCTCTCAAGCAGTCGGGGGTACAATCCCTCCTTTACCGTTACCGCGACATCGGCCACCTCCTCGCCTGCACCGATCCCCTCACCCCCTGTCCGACTTCGCATCCCCTCCTCGATCTGGCCACTTTCGGCCTCGACGAAGGCGATCTCGATACCACCTTTCATACCCTTCGCTTTTATCGCCAGGGCGCCACCTTGCGCGAGATTCTCGCAACGTTGCAGGAAACCTACTGTCGCCACATCGGCGTCGAATTCATGCACATGCAGAACCCGGTAGAGCGCCAGTGGCTCATCGATCGCATGGAACCGGGGCGCAACCGCCCGGCTTTCGACGAGAGCCGGCGCCTGGGGATTCTGGAGCAGCTGTTCATGGCGGCGCGTTTCGAAGCCTTTCTGCACAAGCGCTACCTCGGGCAGAAGCGCTTTTCCCTCGAAGGGGGGGAGGTCCTCATCCCGTTGCTGGAGGCGGCGGTAACCAAAGCGGCCAGCCTCGGCGTGCGCGATATCGTCGTCGGCATGGCCCACCGCGGCCGTCTCAACGTCCTCGCCAACATCTTCGGTAAGCCTCTCGCCGTCATCTTCGCCGAGTTCGAGGACAACCTTGTCTACAACTTCGTCGGTGAGGGGGATGTCAAATACCACAAGGGTTTTTCCAATGACCGCGAACTCCCCGACGGCGAGCGCCTGCATCTGACGTTGGCCGCCAATCCCAGCCACCTCGAGGTGGTGGCGCCGGTGGTCGAGGGGAAGTGCCGCGCCCGCCAGGAGGCTTATGGCAACGACGGCGAGCAGCGGGTGCTGCCGCTGCTGCTGCACGGCGACGCCGCCTTCGCCGGCCAGGGGATCGTCGCCGAGGTCTTCAACCTGTCGCAGCTCGATGGCTATCGTACCGGCGGCACGCTGCATCTTGTTATCAACAACCAGATCGGCTTCACCACCGGCAGCGAGGAAGGGCGTTCGACCCGCTACGCCACCGATGTCGCCAAGATGCTGGCGGCGCCGGTCTTCCACCTGCACGGTGAAGATCCCGAGGCGGCGGTCCTCGCCGCCGAACTGGCTCTGGAATACCGCCAGACCTTCGCTCGCGACGTCGTGCTGGAGATCGTCTGCTATCGTCGTTATGGCCACAACGAGGGGGACGAGCCCTACTTCACCCAGCCGCTGATGTACGACCGCATCAAGGCCCGCCCGTCGGTGGCTGACCTCTACGCCGAAAACTTGCAGGCTCAAGGGGTGGCGACAGAGACAATCAGTACTCTGGAAACAGCAGTGCAGGCGCGTCTCGACGGGGCGGCCGGCGGCGGTGCCCAGCCTGACACCGATACCGGCTTTTCCGGCAAGTGGCAGGGACTGCGCCGCGACTGGACTGCCCTCGACATCGCCAGTGGGGTGCCGACGGCGACCCTGCAGGAGCTCGGGCGTCGGCTGCTGCAACTTCCCGACGGTTTCGCCGCGCACCCCAAGGTCCTCAAGATTCTCGAAAAACGTCGCGAAGCCCTCGACCAGGGAGCGGGGATCGACTGGGGCGGGGCCGAGGCGTTGGCCTTTGCCTCCCTCGTCGCGACAGGGGCGACGGTGCGCCTCTCCGGCCAGGATGTGCGCCGCGGCACCTTCGGCCACCGCCACAGCGCCCTGGTCGACATGCACAGCGGCGTCAGCCATATTCCCCTGGCCACCGTCGCCGCCGCCGGCGGCGCCTTCCATGTCTATAACAGTATCCTTTCCGAGGTCGCCGTCCTCGGCTTCGACTACGGCTACTCCCTGGAAAACCCTCGCGGCCTGACCCTGTGGGAGGCCCAGTTCGGCGACTTCGCCAATGGCGCCCAGCCCATCATCGATCAGTTCATCGCCGGCAGCTCCAGCAAGTGGGATCGCTCCAGCGGCCTCGTCCTCCTCCTCCCCCACGGCTACGAAGGGCAGGGGGCCGAGCATTCGAGCGCCCGGGTCGAACGTTTTCTCCAGCTCTGCGGCGAAACCAATCTCCAGGTCGTTAATCCCACCACCCCGGCCCAACTCTTCCACCTGCTGCGGCGCCAGGTCCTGCAACCGTTCCGCCGGCCGCTCATCGTCTTTACCCCGAAGAGCCTGCTGCGCCTCCCGGCCTGTCAATCGCGCCTCGACGAACTGAGTGCCGGGAGTTTTTGCGAAATTATCCCCCCCGACCGCGATCCGGCGACGACGCGCACCGTCATGCTCTGCAGCGGCAAGATCTACTACGAACTCCTCGCCCGCCGCACCGCCGAGGGGCGCGACGATGTCGCCATCGGCCGCATCGAGCAGCTCTATCCCTTGCGGGTCGACCGCCTCGCCGCCGCCCTTGCCCCCTACGCGGCGGCACAGCTGCTCTGGGTCCAGGAAGAGCCGATGAACGCCGGCGCCTGGAGTTATCTGCTGCCACACCTGGCCGAGGTGCGCGGCAGTGCCCCGCGCTACGTCGGGCGCTATGCGATGGCGGCGCCGGCGGTCGGTTCGCACCGGGTGCACATGGAAGAACAGCGGCAGATTCTCGACTATGCCTTCGGCCGCATCAGTGCGGCAAAGTAGCAATAGGGCATTCCCCCCTTTTGCAAAGGGGGGCAGGGGGGATTTACTCATGGATGGTGGAGAAAAATCCCCCTCAATCCCCCTTTAGTAAAGGGGGACTTTCAAGCGATGAGAGGTGACAACTATGGAAATCAAGGTCCCCGAGGTCGGCGAATCGGTGCGGGAAGCGCAGGTCGCCAAATGGCACCAGGCGGATGGTGCCAGCGTCGCCAAGGACGCGGTGCTGTGCGAGCTGGAGACCGACAAGATCACCCTCGAACTCCATGCCGAGGCGGCGGGGATCCTGGCCATTCGCGCCCAGGAAGGGGAGACGGTGGCGGTCGGGGCGGTCATCGGCACCATCGCCGAGTCTGCTGTTGCGGCAGCGGGGGAAGTCGCGCCAGAGGCGGCGAAACCAGCGGCGAAGAAGGCGCCCCCGGCGAAAAAAGCCGCGGCGACGATACCGGTGGTTGAGAAATCAGCTCCGCCACCCTCGCGACAAACCGTCGCCCCGCCATCGCCAGCCCCCATTCTGATCCGTTCCGAAGAGCCGGCGCCCTACCATGCCGAGTCGACGACGTCGGAGCGGCGCAGCGAGCGCAAGGCGATGTCGCCGATCCGCAAGCGCATTGCCGAGCGGCTGGTGGCGGTGCGGCAGCAGACCGCCATGCTCACCACCTTCAACGAAGCCGACATGTCGCGGGTGCAGGCGCTGCGCCAGCACTACCGCGACGCCTTCGTCAAGCGCCACGGCATCAAGCTCGGTCTCATGTCCTTCTTCGTCAAGGCCAGCGTCGAAGCGTTGCGCTCCTTCCCCGAGGTCAACGCCCGTATCGACGGCAGCGACATCGTCTATCAGCACTTTTATGATGTCGGCATCGCCATCGGCGCCGACAAGGGGCTGGTGGTGCCGGTCCTGCGCGACGCCGACCGTCTGCACTTCGCCGAGATCGAGCAAGGGATCGCCACCTTTGCCGAGAAGATCGCCAAGAACCAGCTCACCCTCGCCGATCTCGAAGGAGGGACCTTCACCATCACCAACGGCGGCATCTACGGTTCCCTCCTCTCGACGCCGATTCTCAACCCGCCGCAGAGCGCGGTCCTCGGCATGCACTCCATCCAGGAGCGCCCCGTCGTCCGCGACGGCGCGATCGTCATCCGGCCGATGATGAACCTCGCCCTCTCCTACGACCACCGCCTCGTCGACGGCCGCCAGGCCGTCTCTTTTCTCAAGCAGATCAAGGAGTACATCGAAGCGCCGGAAGAGATGTTGCTCGAACTCTGATTTTTGTTTCTGTCATTCTCAGGAGGGTAGTCATGCGGGTATTGCGTCTGTTGGTTGCGGTCCTTCTCGTTCTTGGTGGTGCGGTTGCGGTTTCGGCCGCTTTCGATTCGGCGACCTTCAATGCCGGCAGCGGTCCGTTGCAGCTGCTCGGCATCGCCCCGGCCGGGGAAGAGGTACCGCCGGGGCGGGAGATCGTCCTCCATTTCAACCGTCCCGTCGTCCCCGTCGGCAAGATGGAGCGCGACGCCGTCGACATTCCGGTGGAGATCGAGCCGCCTCTGGCCTGCGAATGGCGCTGGCTCAACACCAGCGCCCTCGCCTGCCAACTCGGCGACAAGGCCGCCTTCAAGCCGGCGACGCACTATACGGTGACGGTGCGGCCCGGCATCCGCGCCGAGGACGGCGCCACCCTCGACCAGACGGTGACTCACACCTTCACCACCGAGCGCCCCAAGGCGCAGAACGTCCAGTTCAAGACCTGGACCGCGCCGGGGATGCCGGTCATCCGCGTCTGGTTCAACCAGCCGGTGAGTGCCGCTTCCGTTGCCGACCATCTCTATTTCACCACGGCGCAGAGTGCCAAGCTCCGCGCCGATGTCGCCAGCGACCCCGATTATAAAAACTCCGAGTGGTCGGCTGGGCGTCTCTGGCTCCTCAGCCCGCGCCAGGAACTCCCCCTCGATGCCTCGGTGCAGTTGCAGATCGAGCCCGGCCTCGTCTCCAAGCTCGGCCCTCTCCCCGGCAACGAGACGCGGACGGTGGTCGCCTTCGACACCTTCCCCCCCTTCACCTTTCTCGGCGTGCGCTGCACCAGCAACAGCGGGCAGAATGTCCTCTGGCGGCCGGGGGAGATGCTCTCGCCGCTGCACTTCTGCAACCCTCTTGGAGATATCAGCCCGATCTTCTCGGCGCCGGTGCTGCGCAGCACGATCAAAGACGCGCTCAAGGTTGTCCCCGGCCTCGCCGGCGGGCGCAGCGACTATGATCCCTGGGAAAACAGCGGTGACTGGTCGCACCTGCAACAACCGCACAGCCGGGGGCGGGAATATGCCGTCACCTTCCCCGAGCTGCTCAAGGCCTACGAGCCCTACACCTTAAGTGCCAGCGCCAGTGCCCTGCGCGACGAATTCGACCGGCCGCTGCCGCAGGATCTGCGGCTGATGTTCTTCACCGACCATCGCCCGCCGCGCTATGTCTTCGA
>Ga0209212_1001470_pt1 | contig 37887 bp, 22 predicted proteins | sample RifGroC2_FD_183996 | JGI IMG/M metagenome (GOLD analysis project Ga0209212, IMG submission 183996) | Groundwater microbial communities from Rifle, Colorado, USA - Groundwater C2 (SPAdes) (version 2) | ecosystem: Environmental > Aquatic > Deep subsurface > Groundwater | place: Rifle, Colorado...
TTTTTTTTCGTCGTAATTTTTCATTTTCTCCAGATGAAACCGCGCCGGATCGAATTACAGGTCTTTTTTTCTGAAAACGGCCGCTGCGGCTCCTATTATTATCAGATCGGCGGCGACGGCGTATAGCGTGAGCCAGGCCAGATATTGCGCCGCGCCGGCGAAATTTTCGGTTACGACGTGTTCGGCCGTGAAGTATTTGAAGTTAGGCAGAAGATACCCCGTCGCGAACTCGCAGAGTTTGATAGTGTAATGGCCGCTTCCGCTCTTCGCCACGGCGTATGTAAGGTAATTTCCCCAGTGCCCCAGAAAGTAGAAGAAAACGCTGAGCGCCGGGGCCACGACCAGCGAAGACGTAACGCTGAAAAAAGCCGTGATGGAACAGAGTATGGATAATTTCAGCATGACGATGTAAAAATATATTACGCTGACGTAACTGAAAATACCTGAATTGAAATAAACTATCAGAAAGATCTCGCCGAAAATGATGAGCACGTTGAACGCGGTAAACGCGATCGCGCCGAGCCATTTGCCCACCAGGAAGTGCGTTCTGGACGATTCGGATGTGAGGATGAAGTAAGCCTGTTTTGAATCCAGCTGGGCGCGTACATGGCTCACCGTAAGGTAGAGGCACAGGAATGCGCCGAGCATCGAAGCGAGCGCCGAGCCGAAATCGAAAATTATCCTGTCCTGTATGCCCTGCTCGAAAAAATCCAGAGCGAAGTTTCCCGCAACGATGATAACCGAGATCAGCATCAGCGCGATGAAAAGTTTGTCACGTATCGATTCGAGGAATAAATATTTTCCGATAGCCGTTATTCTGCCCATTTTATATTTCACTCTTTTCCGAGCGCATGAGTTCGAGGTAGCGCGCCTCGACGCCGGCCGGCTTATTTTTATAATCGGCGAGATCGATAGTTTCTAAAAGCTCGCCGTACTTTATGATCGATACCCTGTCGCAGACCCGCTCTATTTCAGAAATATGGTGCGAACTGAAAAAAACGGTCTTCGAATTTTTCTTGAATTTTTCTATTATTTTCAGAAGCAGCGATATGCCGTCCGGATCGAGCCCGGAGCCGGGTTCGTCGAGTATGAGAAGGTCCGGTTCGCGAAGCAGGCAAAGTGCCAGGGCTAGCCGCTGGCGCATGCCTTTCGAAAATTTTTCGACGGCGGCGTCTTTCCATTTGAGCAGGCCGGTTTCGTTGAGAGAGTCTGAAATTTTATCGCGCAGCGAGGCTTTAGGCGTGCCGCCGAAAGACGCGGGATTGAGGGAAATGTAATAGTTCATTATTTCGACCGGGGTAAGGAACTGGTAGAAATTGACCGACTCGGCTATATAGGCGGTTTTTTCGAGATATTCGGAGTCCGCGGCGAAACGTCCGAAGATCTTTATTTCGCCGCTTGTGGGCGAGATAAGTTTCGTCGCCATTTTTATGGCGGTCGTTTTTCCGGCGCCGTTATGGCCGAGAAAGCCGTGCACCTCGCCGGATTTAACCGTGAGACAGAGGTTTTTTACCGCGGCCTTTTCGCGTTCGTTCAGATTGTTGGAGTAATGTTTTGATACGTTAATGAATTCGATGGCATTGATAACAGTCTCGTTCATTTTCAGTTCGCCTTTTTAATCGAAAATTTTATCCACGTCGACCCCGTCGACAGACGAAGGAGGGGCTGCCGGCTGACCGCCGGAATCGTCGCCCGAAGAAGGGTTCGAGCGTTTGGACGATACCTTTTCGACTATTTTGCGGATCGCGGGGTCGGACAGAAGTTCTTTTATCTTAGGATTGGCTTCTATGGCGGTCATATTGCCTGACAGCAGGGTGCTCATTATCGTGGGGTCTTTGGCAAGCTCCATTATTTTAGGATTGGACGATAGCGCCATTACGTCTGGATCGTTGACCAGCTCCGTCATAAGGCCTAAAAGTTCGCCCGGATCGATGTTGGTAGCTCCCGCGCCGCCTGCGCCGCCGCTGAGCGCGCTCAAAAGCCCGGCCATGTCGGGCATTCCGGCGCCGCTGTTGGGCGTCATCGTTACGGGGAATCCCGCGCCGGGATTGGAAGCGCCGGAAGCGTTTCCGGGCTGCTGGTTTGAAACCTGCATGTTCGAGGCCGCCTCGGCCGAAGGATGCGATTTAATGCTATATTTTCCGCCGGAAAGCGAAAGCACGACTTTTTCGCGCATGATATCTTTTACACCGTTGGCGTTCATATAGTTGAATGTGGTCGTAGCGTTGAGCGTGCCGTCGCCGTTGTCGCGCACGTTGATGATCTTGAGATCGGAAGGCGACATGAATTTTTCGCGCCACCTTTCTATTTTGGCTATGGCTGCATCGCCGCGTGACGACTGCGGCATGAGTTTTACGGCTTCTTCGTAATTTTTAGCGAACAGGTTATCGAAATAATCCTGTACGGCCTTAGACAGGTTCTTGTCCGCGGCGGCGTCGGGCGTGCGTGAGCCGGCCGCGCTTTTTTGGGTTCCTGCGCTTTCAAGCGTTTTTTGCGCGCCGGCGGGGCTAACGGATAAACAGATAATAAAACAGAAAATAAAAATGAAAACCTGTAAAAATGAAATAACGATATTTTTACGGCAGGACTGCATGGTCATAACATCGCCTCCTAATAAGATAAGCGTCCAATACTTTAATTATAAAACAATCGTGGGAAAAAATCAATCAGTTTTTATTTTTCGGCTTTTTCGGCGAGGAATTTCCTGAATTCTTCGTAGCCGAAGAAAAGCGAATTTTCGGGCGCGCCGTCGATCATGCCCAGGCGGGCCATGACCATCGAGCTCTGGGCCCTGAGCGACGAAGGAAAGACGTGGGCCGCGATGTTTTTCGCGGGCCATTCGAAATAGTAGGGGATGAAATCGTAATAAGCCTTTCTGCATTTGAGGCAGAATGCCGAGTTCAGCCTGCGTTCGAGTATCATCGGGACGTACAGTTTTGAATTTTCGGCGTTCACGCTCAAAAAAACGTCGAGTTCGATCTTATTTCCGCACGCGCACGGGATGCTCTCTTTTTCGGCCGGCGGGCGTTTGCGGATATGCGAGCAGAAGACGCTGAACGAAAGTTCTTCGCCTCCGATCATTTCGGGCTTGACGACTTTTTTCTCAATAACATCCCGGTAGCCGAAAACATCGAAGAGCAGCCGGTCGTATTCTTTTTCGGAAACGATGGTCGGCGCGTAATATACGCCGTCGCTGATCGAGCGATCCGGGAAATCATGGGGCGCCGGAGAATCGACGCCATAGGCGATATCGGCGAGAAAAAAGCTGCCGTCGTCGGCCAGAAGGTCCGCAGCCGCCTCGAGAAAGCGTTTTTTGTCGGCGACAAGGTTAAGGGCGGCGTTGCTTATGATATAGTCGAATTTCCGGTTTTTAATTATGCCGAGATCTGTGAGCGATGCGCAAATGAAAAACACGTCGCTGCCTTCGTTAACGCCGCAGCCGAGGTGCTTTTTGAATTCTTCGCGTCCCAGATTAAGAAGATTGCGGGACAGATCGAAGTTGAATATCGAGGCGTTCGGGAAGATCTGCCTGAGCAGAAAAGCGTCGAACCCGGCGCCGCCGCCCGCGTCGATAATGTTTATGGATTCGCTGAAATCACGTTTTTTTGATTTGAAGTCTTCAATAAGGTGCGAGACCGGATTGAGGCAGCCGAAAGTGAGTTTAGCCGTAGAATCCGGTATTTTAATGCCGCTGAATTGTTTTTTGAGGTCTGCGTAAAATGTGAGTTTTGAAGCCAGCGTATTCTGCGGCTGAAAAGAGTCGTAATATTCGCGCACGCTGTCCTGGAAATTTTTAACGCCGGCCGCGCCGCTATTGCTCTTCAACGTCAATTATCTCACCGTCGAATTCCTCGAGTAATAACTTGACCGTCGGGTCGTTCTTTTTTTCTTCGAGCATCTCTTTTTTGCGCTGCTCGACCCGCGCCGCCTTTTCCTGGGCGGGTAGAACGATTCTGATCTTCACTTCTTCTTCGTAGGTCTGAGCGAAGGCCTCTTCAGCGTGTGTAAGGTGGAGCCCCGAGTTCATTCTCTCGCCGCAGAACGCGTTTTTGGTAAAATCGATCTCTAAAACGCCGTTGGAATATTTTGAAAGCGCTCCCGAACTGATGATAGCGTGCGTGGGAAGCGAGATCTCTTTAAGGCGGCCGAGAAACGAAGACGCCCATATCAATTTTATGCGCTCGAGCGTCAGTTTCGATTCACCGGGCTTCAGCTGAGGCCTTGCTGCGCCGCCCGCGGAAGTGCCTGCGGGGGCTCCGGATGACGCCTGCGAAGGTTTTGAAGGTCCGCCGGACTGTCTGAATTTTTCAGCCGCCATCGTTATTTTATCGTTGATCATTTTTTCGATGCGCGTATAGTCGAGCGCCGGCTGGACGGCCTGTGAAGGAACCGCCGCCGCCTGCGCCTGAGGATTGGCTGCGCCTGAGCCGGGGCTGAGTATCGATTTGATGTAGACGAATTCGAGGTGCGAGCGCTGGTCGGGCGCGAAGCGGATCTGCGAAAGGCATTCGGAGTAAATTTCGAGCAGGGCCATAAGGTCTTTCGCTTCGAAACGCGAGGCGGCCTCGCGCAGCGCGGCGAAATCGTCCTCGTCGCAGTCGAGTGCAGATGAACTCGAAACGCCTATCTTGACGAGCGTAAGCGAACTCAGGTATGAATTGACCGACTCTAAAAACGACAGCAGTTCGTTGCCGGTTTCGTAGACCTTTTTGATTATTTCAAGACCGGTTTCCGGCTTTTTTAAATATACGCTTTCGATGAAATTTTTGATCTGGCCGGTCGAATGCATGCCAAGTATGTTTTCGACGGATTCGCCCGTGATGTTGATCCCGCCGCCGAGAGCGATAACGTATTCGAGCAGCGAAAGCGCGTCGCGCATGCCGCCGTTGGCTTTTTTGGCGATCAGAAACAGCGCCGCCCTGTCGCATATTATTTTCAGACCTTCGTCCCTCACGGCGTTCTCTTCGCCGATGACGAATTCGAGGCGCTTGACGATGTCCGCCACGGCTATTCTCGAAAACTTAACCAGCTGGCAGCGCGAAAGGATGGTGGCCGGAATTTTATGATGCTCGGTCGTCGCGAGAATGAAAATGACGTACGGCGGAGGCTCTTCGAGCGTCTTTAAAAAGGCGTTAGCGGCCTCGGTAGTGAGCATGTGAGCCTCGTCGAGGATGAATATCTTGTATTTTCCGTTGATGGGCATGAACGTGACGTCGTCGCGAAGGGAGCGGATGTCGTCTATTTTGCGGTTCGAGGCGGCGTCCATTTCGATGATGTCGACGGCGGAGCCCCTGTCGAATTCAACGCAGTTGCGGCATTTTCCGCACGGCTCGAACGACGTTTTTTCGGAGCAGTTGAGGATCTTGGCGAAAAGGCGCGCCATAGAAGTTTTACCGGTACCGCGCGGGCCGGAGAACAGGTAAGCGTGCGATATTTTATTGTATTTAATGGTATTGATAAAAAAAGAAGCGACCTGCTGCTGGCCGCACATATTGCTGAAAGATGAAAATCTGTATTTCCGGTAAAAAACCTCTTTCGATTTATTTTCACCGGCCGCCGGTTCCGGCGAGCGATTTTCCTGCTTCATGCCGTCGGGCATTTTTCATGCTCCTTAATAAACCTTAAGAAAAAAATATAAAGGGCAAGAGCTGAGTTACCCCGTGGCACCCGAAATGCGTTACTTACCGTTGCTCCTGTCAAGGCCTGGCGGGGTTCGTAAGACTTCGCCGCACAGGACCCAACCCTCACCCCATATTTAATTATCAGATACTCGGCCGACGAAAAAAAAACGGCCGTAAATAATGAAACGGAGAGAGTGGGATTTGAACCCACGGTGCCTATTACAGCACACACGCTTTCCAGACGTGCTTCTTAAGCCACTCGAACATCTCTCCAGGCTTTCGGAAAATTTATTGACTATATTTTACCATACATCGAAAATAAAGTCAATCTTTATTTTTTGCTTAGGGCGATTTATTGGTTTTGATCCGGTCAAGCGGTCTGGAGCGAATTATTTTGAAGATTAATTTGACATTTCGAACGTAATCATAGTATAATGAAAATAGGGCATGAAGTTTAATGGATTAATGCACTCATAATTTATTTGTTTCCGGTATTTTGACGAAAGTGAGGTTTGTTATGGCTTATACTGAAAACGATCTGAGCCTTATTAACAGCCTTGCCTATAAATGGCCGGGCAATTTAAGAAAGATCGGCAACGCTTACGCTTACGGCCGCGATTCATCTTATAACTCCACAGACCTCTCGGCAATTTCTTCCAATGTTTCCGCCGATACCGCCGTTATCAGCCAGGCCGCTCAGAATGCATCTTCCGTATACAACAAGGTCAAATCTACCGGATCAGAAAACGCCGCTATTTTCAGGCAGGCGTTAGTAAGCATGGCCTCTAATTCAAATTCGAGCGCCTTCGTCAATTTTCTGAGCCTCGGCACTTCCATGGCCGAATCGGGCAATATGAAAACATACACCGACCTTACCATGATGGTGGCCGGCCTCAGCCGGCTGAATTCAGGTTCCGGCGCTTCAACGAAAATAGTCAACCAGACGCAATCAACGGCCCAGACTTTCGGTTTTGCCGCGGCGGGCGAGTTCGTCGGCGCGGCAAAGGTCATAGTGTCTAAAGCTGAAGATTCCGGTAATAAAGGCGCGCAGGTAAGCGCGCTGAACAGTTTCGCCAGATTATGGGAAAAAACCTCGAATTCGGCCGGGTTTACAGCCGAAGAAACCAGAGGCGCCCTTTCAAAGATCGCAAGAGATGTTGAAAGCAAAGGCACGCTGAGCGCGATCAGCGGCTACATCAATGAACGTCTCGAAGCTCTCGGCGCAAAAGAAGATAATGAAGAAGAAGCGAATGCGAACATGTCGGAAGCGCTTAACGGCGCTACGGCCGCCCGCTCTTATTCCAGAAGCTCCTTCATTAAAAATCAGGCTATGGCCGGCGCTCAAAGCTCTTTACTGTCTAGCATGTTCGGCGACGGCGGCATGGCCGGCCTGAACCGTTCCCAGAGCATTAACGCCTACAGGAACAACATGAACGCTTTCGTGGCGGGTAATTTGATTACAAGCGCTTAACGCGAAATCCGCTAAAATATTTAAATCGATTATTTTATAAATCGATAATAAAAAAGGGCCGCTGAAACAAAGCGGTCCTTTTTTTATTATAGCGTCAGTCGACGATTTTTTTCAGCGCCTGAAAGGCCGCCCGGAACTTTTTACCCGTCAGGGCTTGTACTGATTGGCGAAGCGTCCTTTGTAAACGGCGCTGCCGATGCAGCGCTGGAAAATGAACTGGCAGATGAAAGTGCCGGGAAACAAAGCCATGGCGATCGGCGAAGAATTATTTATTTCGAGCACCTGCTGATTGGATATTCCCGGCTGCATGAAACCCGCGGTCACGTGGACGGCGAGCCCTATGCGGGCGAAGCGCGATCGGCCCTCGAGCCAGCCGCAGATATCCGGCGCCAGCGAGATCTTCTCCATTGTTATTCCGAGCACTGATTCGCCCGGCAGCAGAAGAAACTGGTCATCGACTTCGATGTAATCGGTAACTTCCTCGTAGTTGGCTTCTTCGACGACGTTATAGACCTTATGCAGTTTTTTAAATACCCTGAATTTTCTGTCGAGCCTCAGGTCGACGGACGCCGGCCCTATCGCATTGGGCGTGAAAGGCTCAATTTTAATTTCGCCTTTTTCTATGGATTTTAAAATTTCGTCATGGGTCAGTATACTCAATGTTTCACCTGCTTATTTTTATTAACGAAGATTAGCGTCTGCCTGATTTTTTCACCTTGAAATATTCTTTTTTGAGCGAATCGACAAGCGCGTCGAGACTGTCGTACAATCTTCTCAGCTTTCTGGGTTTTACGGTTGAAAGAGCGTATGAACAGATCAGAGGCAGGGCAACGGTTGAATCGAGATATGCGACGACGGTGTTTGGCAACTGATCGGGGTCGACTTTTCCCCACGATACGGCCTCCGACGGGGTGGCGCCTGAAAGTCCGCCGGTGTCGGGGCGGGCGTCGGTCACCTGAAGGAAATAGTCGTGTCCTTTTTCATCGATGCCAAGGACCTCCTGGATCTGAGGTTCGGTCTGGAGCGCGAAATTTTTAGGCGAGCCGCCGCCCAGAATAAAAATAGCGCTCTTACCGATGTTGCGCTTGGCGTTCAAGACGATAGCCGCGGTTTCGTTTATGTCGGCGGCTATATCGAATTTCATCTTATTGCCTTCGAGCGCGAGTGCGGCGAAATTCATGCCTATGGAAGAATCGCCGGGGGAAGATGTGTATATGGGAACGCCGCATTTATAGGCGACCGATAATATCGAAGAATCGGGGTTTTTCAATATGGTTTCGCGCGCGGCGAGATATTTGCCTATTTTGTTGTGAAAAACGGCGGTAGACATTTCGCACTGGAATTCCTTCTCGCCGATAACCTGCCTGAAAAATGAATCGGTGTCGAGAAGAACGGTATAGTCGAAAAGAATGTCGTATATCCTTACGACCTGTTCGTTGCGCAATTTCGTGTCGTCGACGAAGGGCGAGCCCTGGTGGAGCTTGAGACCGAGGCCGAAATGCGCATCGTGATAGAGGTTCGCTCCGGTGGAGATGATGAAGTCGACGAACCCCGCTTTAATAAGAGGGATTATCGCGGACTTGCCGAGGCCGGCGGGGGTGAGTGCGCCGGTAAGCGTCATGCCAACTACGGTGTCGTTTTTAAGCATTTTTTGCGTGAAAAGATGGCTGGCTTCCCTTATGCGGCCGGCGTTATACGCTAAAAAATGCTCGTCGATGAGTTCACGGACGCTGATACCGGGTGTGATAGGGGCGGGATCGATGACCCTGCCCGATAAATATTTCTTCGCCGGCGCCTTCGCGGCCGCCGATTTTTTTAATACGGTTTTTGAATTTGAAACGTTTTTTTTGACAGACATTTTTTCTCCTTTGGCCTTTTGCTTTTTTAGATTATTCAAATTTTACCAGAAAGCGAATTTAAAATCAATAAAATTTAAGATAAAACTTAAAAATCGGAATGAGCCCGATAATATGGCGGGGGAATATTTACGGCCGTTAAGTAAATATGATTGACTCCGCAAATCGCATGTGCTATAATTTTAGTTCAAAAAGCCGCCATTATTTGCCGTTAAGTTAAACCAACGTTGAGCTGAAATAACATTAATCATAATATCTATTTTATTAAAATCATGCCACTATACGCATTATTTTTGTTATACTCAATAGCAGCCCGTAATGGCGTAATAGAAATCAGGGGAGATGGTACAGGTGATAAAGAACATAAGAGCCGCGCGCGGCGCCTCTATATCCTGCAAGGGATGGCAGCAGGAAGCTATCCTGAGAATGCTTTCAAACAATCTCGACGCGGAAGTGGCCGAAGATCCCGATAATCTAATAGTTTACGGCGGTCTTGGAAAAGCCGCGCGCAACTGGGATTCCTACGAAAAAATAATACATACGATAAAAAAACTCGAAGACGACGAAACCATGCTGATACAATCCGGCAAGCCCGTCGCCGTTTTCGCGAGCCATAAAGGCGCGCCGCGCGCCATTTTAGTCAATTCGATGCTCGTTCCTAAATGGGCCGACTGGGAGAATTTCAGGGCTCTGGACGCGAAGGGGCTTATGATGTACGGCCAGATGACGGCCGGTTCCTGGATCTATATCGGCACTCAGGGCATACTGCAGGGCACTTACGAGACCTTCGCGGCGCTCGCGCAAAAGCACTACGGCGGCGATCTTGCCGGAAAACTCGTCGTGACGGCCGGTCTCGGCGGAATGGGCGGCGCTCAGCCGCTTGCCGCTACCATGGCCGGAGCTACGTTTCTCGGTATCGATGTCGACCGCTCGCGCGTGGAAAAGCGCATCAAAACAGGCTATTGCGATGAAGTTGCGGACGATCTAGAAGACGCCATTCGCCGCGTCAATGAATATAAGAAGAACAAAATCGCCAGATCCGTGGCGCTTATCGGCAACGCCGCCGACATCCTGCCGCGCCTGGTCAAGATGGGTTTCGTGCCGGACGTGCTGACCGATCAGACGTCGGCCCACGACGAACTGAATGGCTACATACCCTGCCAGGTGAGTTTTGAAGAGGCCCTCGCGCTCAGAAAGAAAGACCCCGCTAAATATATAGATCTTGCGATGGAATCGATGGCTATTCACGTGCGCGCGATGCTCGATCTTCAGAAAATGGGCTCCGTCACATTCGATTACGGCAACAACATCAGGGCCCAGGCCCAGAAACGCGGCGTTTCGAACGCTTTCGATTTCCCCGGCTTCGTGCCGGCCTATATCAGGCCGCTTTTCTGCGAGGGCAAAGGCCCGTTCAGATGGGTCGCGCTCTCAGGCGATCCGCAGGACATTTATAAAACCGACGAAGTGATCCTTAAAGAATTCGCCTACAACAAGCATTTATGCAACTGGATAGAAATGGCGCGCAAGCGCGTTCATTTCCAGGGGCTTCCCGCCCGCATATGCTGGCTCGGATACGGCGAGCGCGCGCGTTTCGGAAAGATAATAAACGAAATGGTCCGAAAGGGCGAAATTTCTGCGCCCGTCGTCATCGGCCGCGATCACCTTGATTCGGGCTCGGTCGCCTCGCCCAACCGCGAGACTGAGTCGATGAAAGACGGTTCCGACGCAATCGCCGACTGGCCGATCTTAAACGCGCTGATAAACGCCGTTAACGGGGCTTCATGGGTATCGGTCCATCACGGCGGCGGCGTCGGCATGGGATATTCGATCCATGCCGGAATGGTTATAGTGGCCGACGGCAGCGATATGATGGCCGAACGTCTTGAAAGGGTGCTCACATCCGATCCCGGTATGGGAGTCGTTCGCCACGCCGACGCGGGCTATGAAGATGCTATAGGGTTCGCCAAAAAGAGCGGAGTTAAAATACCCGGGCTGACCTATTAAAACAGTGCCCGGGGTTGAATTGAAAAGAGCTGTTGCTGTATGAACATCAGGGGCAAGCTGCTATCGATCGTCGCGGCGTCCATTGCGCTGGGCATGATCGTGATATATTATTCAATATCGTCGATAATGCTGAAAAGTTTTCTCGATATAGAAAACAGATACGCCGATAACCGCATCGGCGCCGTTGCCCGCTCTTTTGTTCAAATATGCGAGGATTTTTCGAATAAAATGAACGACTGGGCGACGTGGGATGATTCGTATAATTTCATGTCCGACCAAAACCGGCGTTTCATAGAATCCAACATCACTTATGAGTCGATGAATTCTCTGGAACTCGATTTCATGTTTTTCGTCGGGTCCTCTAACGAGATCGTTCTCGACTGCAGCTTCGATCACGTTAATAAACGCATAAACTCCGCCGGAGCGTCGATAAAAAAAAGCGTGATCGATTTCGCCGGCTCTCTGGCTTCCATGAATCAAAAAACTACCATGGCCGGTTTGTTTTCGCTCGAATCAAGGCCCGCCCTTATAGCGTCAAACCTGATACTTACCAGCACCGGCGCGGGTCCGGCGAGAGGCTATATCATCTATGGCCATTACATAGACAACGGCGATATCGAAAGGATCAACAAACTCTCGGGGCTTGAGCTCGCATACGAAAAACTTGATGAACACGATAAATCCCATCCCGAAGTGTGCCCGAACCACAACGCGGCGGGGCTGAAATATTCCTTCGGCAAGGTTATAACGCCCGAATTTATAACCTGCGTTCTCACCGTCAACTGCGTCGCCGGCCGGCCTCTTTTTACCGTTAAATTCAGCGAGCCGAGAATAATTTATAATCAGGCCGTCGCAACGGTCGGTTATTTCATTCTCGCCCTTTTAATCTCTGGCGCGGTGTTTTTCATTCTCGCCATTTATCTGATCGACAGGTTTTTTGCCGTGCGTATAGTGAAATTAAGCGCGGAGGTAAAAGGCATTTCTCTTGAAAACAATAACCACAGGCGAGTTTCTGAAAAAGGGACGGACGAGATCTCGATGCTCGCCTCTGAAATCAACCTGCTTCTTGAAAACATCGAGGGCTCGAATAAAGAGATGAAAAAACTGCTTAAAGAACTCGACGCGGCCGCCAGGGCGAAGAGCGATTTCATAGGCAACATCGGCCACGAGCTGAGGACGCCAATAACCTGTATAATAGGTTATGCCGATATCCTCGCCGATATAGTGCCGGAAGGCGAGCCGCGCGAATTCGTCAACCGCCTCAAGCTCAGCGCGCATATGCTGATATCTTCCGTCAACGACATTCTCGATCATATAAGCCTGGAAGGCGGCGAGCTGAAGCTGAATTCTGACGAGTTCAGCTTCAGCGAAGTTTTCGACGAAATTATAGGCTACGCGAAGTTTATTGCGGAAGAAAAAAAACTGGTATTTAATGCCCGCATCGACGAAAAACTTTCCGGAATGAAGGTCATAGGCGATCAGACCAGGCTTAAGCAGGTCGTGCTGAATCTGACCGGCAACGCGCTTAAATTCACCAACGCCGGTTTTATTGAAATAGGCGCCGACATTTCAGGGGAGACGGAAAAAGAAGTCGAAGTGAGGGTTTCCGTAAAAGATTCAGGCATAGGCGTTTCCAATGAAAAACGCGACGAGATATTCCTTCCCTTCGTTCAGGGCGACAATTCCTCCACCAGAAAATACGGCGGTTCCGGTCTCGGCCTCACCATCGCCGGAAACCTCGTTATGCTTATGGGCGGGGAAAAAATAAACCTCGAAAGCAGAACGGGCGAAGGAAGCAATTTTTACTTTAACGTAAAATTAATTAAAGCTTAACTATAAGCTCAATAATAAGAAAGGTGTGTTTATCAGAATGAACAAGATAATCGAAACCGTGCCCAATTTTTCCGAAGGCCGCGACGAGGCCGTAATCAATCAGATAGCGGACTGTTTCAGAAATACGGCTGAAGTAAAGCTGCTCGATGTGAAGCCCGACAAAGACCACAACAGGACCGTGGTAACCGCCATTGGAGAGCCCGAACCGTTAAAAAACTGTCTTTATAAAGCGTTCGACGTAGCCGTCGCGAAGATAGACCTCAAAAAGCATAAAGGTGAACATCCCCGCATGGGCGCCGTCGACGTAGTGCCGTTCATACCCGTCAGAAATTCCAATATGAACGAGTGCATCGAACTGGCGAAGGAAACCGCTAAAGCTATATCATATAAACATAATATTCCGATATTCTTATATGAAGCCGCGGCTTCGTCTCCTGACAGGCAGAACCTCGCCAATATTAGAAAAGGCGAATATGAGGGCTGGCTCGAGAAGATAAAAGATCCGAAATGGAAACCGGATTTCGGTCCCTCGGAAATGCATCCCACGGCGGGCGCTTCGGTTTTCGGGGCCCGTGAGTACCTGATAGCTTTCAATATCAACCTTTCGACGGGCGACATCAAGATCGCCGATAAGATCGCGCGCGCCGTCAGGGGCTCTTCGGGCGGCTACGTGAACGTGAAAGGCATGGGCGTCGAGCTCACCGGCCGCGGTATCGTGCAGGTTTCGATGAACCTTGTCAACTATAAAAAAACACCGATATTCAGGGTATTCGAAACCGTCCGCCTCGAGGCTGCCAGATACGGCGTGAACGTGGTCGGTTCGGAACTTATCGGGATGGCACCTATGGAGGCGCTGCTTCAGTGCGCGGACTATTACCTTCGCATCGAGGGTTTCGACATGAAGCAGGTCATCGAAAACAATCTGTGAGCATGTCACGATTCAATAAAAATGTGACGGAATAAAAAAACGGCGCCGGAAGAATATCGGGCGCCGTTTTTTTGAGTTTTTTCAGATTTCAATGTTTTATTGATTATAACGAGCAATGGCTTTAACGGGATGAATGCTTCTGAAAAGGCGGTCGCGTCAGGCGCTTAAATTCACCATCATGCCCCGCAGGGACTCTTCGATCATGCTGATCATGTTTTCCGCGGCAGACTTTCTGTCTGCGGGCCTTGCGGCGGCCCGGTTCAATGATGCCGGCGACATCGGCGCGCCCTGGGAAGACGCGGCCGCTGCGATATCGGCCCCGCCGGCCAGTGCGCCGGCTCCGGCCACCGCCTGAAGAATGCCGTCGAGCATTTTGACGCTTTTAACGATGCTGAGAGAGGCCATTATATTCTCGATCTTGGATATTTGCTGTTTTATGCGCATAAGCCTGTTGGAAGCCTGACGGCGGACTGTTTCGTCGGCGGCCGCAACCGGATCGAAGGCCTGAGCGGTTTGTCCACCGGCGCTTACGGTTTCGCCTTCGGCATCGGTCGCGGCGGGGGTGTTTACCTGCTGCGGTGCGGTTGCCGTTCGCGATAAAGTACCCAAGTCGGTAAGCTGCTGCAGCTTGCTTTCGAGTTTCTGCTTCTGCATTGAAAGTAAAGACGATAATTCGTTGACCTTCGCGTCGGGAGTTTCTTCGTTTTTGTCAGCGCCGGAAGGCCTGAGCGGATTGGCTTCCTTCATTTGCGCGGCGCTCGTGATCGGTTTAGTGGAATTGGCTTTCTGAGTTTTATCGAGCTCGAAAGCGGCCATTATATTTTTATAACTTGACGAGGGATTGGAAACGCGTGCAGTAACGGTCGTAGCCTTTCCGGAATCAGCGATAAGACGGGAGCCTTCGAATCTGACGCTGATCTGTATGTCTTCTGATATGACTGATTCGCCTGCGGCGAGAGCGAGGCTTCTGGCCTGATTGACATGGCCGAGCTCATGGCCCATTACACCGGCGATGGTCAAACCGGCAGGATGTTTTTCGATCATGCCATGGCCCGTATATGGACGCATTGTGCCGTCGTTTTTTATCTCGACGCCCATCATATAAATCACAGCCTTTGAAACCTAAGGCTTGGCCGATGTTTATGTAAAAACAAAACTTTTGCAAACAATAAACCTATTCTATTATAATTATACCACACTTGGGTAAGATTTTACAATAGTTTTGAATGTAATTTTTAATGTCGGCAAATTATTTTTAAGAATTAAGAAGGTTTTAGTGTCCGGCAATGAGCCATTTGCGGAAAGCTGTTTCGATCTTGGCGGTGACGACCGGTTTGGACAGGTAGTCGTCCATTCCCGCATTAATGCATCTTTCTTTTTCGCCCGTGACGGTTTCGCCCGTCAGTGCTATGATCGGAACTCTGGTAATAATGCCGGAATTTTCTTCGGCTTTCCTGATTTCAGATGCGGCCGTATAGCCGTCTATTTCAGGCATCTGGACGTCCATGAAAATAAGGTCAGGCAGAAAAACGCCGTAGGCCGAGACCGCCTGTCGTCCGTCCTTCGCCTCCGCAATCTCGGCGTTCGGGAGCAGAGTTTTTATCATAGATCTGGCAAGAATGAAATTTATCTCATTGTCTTCGGCTACAAGTATTTTATATTTGCGGACGCTTAAAGCCGCGTTGTAGATGGTTTGGGCGGATTTGTCTTCGTCGTTGCTTTCCGGGAAGTTTCCGGCTTCGATTCCGGTTAATAATAATGACAGTTCGCTCATTTTTACGGGCTTGACGAGCCTCGCGCGTACCTGCAGTTTTTTACACGCGGCGGCTATCAATTCCGTTTCTGAAGAACTGTAAAGAAGAATTATCGCCGGGCATTCCTTTTTATAGCCGAAAAGGTCCCTTATCTTTTCTATGACTTCCAGTCCGTTCATGAACGGCATGTTGTAATCGGAAATGATCAGGTCGAACGCGCCTGATTTCTGAAGCATTTCCAGCGCCTCAAGGCCGTTTTTTGCGATTTCGCAGGATACTCCTCTATGAATGAGCATGTCGCGCAGAATGATTCTGTTGGGCTCGTTATCATCGAGGACCAGCACTCTTTTTATTTTGTTCAGTCTTACTTCGGCGAATGAATTGTCGTTTTCGAATCTTAATGTGAGTTTGAAAGAAAAAACGCTGCCTTCCTGCGGTTCGCTCTTCAGAACGAGAGAATCGCCCATTTTTTCGAGTATCTTATTAGATATGGCCAGGCCGAGGCCGCTTCCGCCGTATTTGCGGGTAGTCGAAGCATCCGCCTGGGAAAAAGACTTGAAAAGATTTTTTTTTTGTTCCGTGGAAATGCCTATGCCTGTGTCTCTTACGCTAAATTCGATATCGACTTTTTTATTTTCGTGGTCGAAACACGCCGGTGCCGCCTTAAGTTCCACTTCTCCATGTTCGGTAAATTTGACGGCGTTACCCAGGAGATTAGCCAGAACCTGCTTCAGGCGGACAGCGTCGGTGTAAACGAAACGCGGTATGTCGGACGAGAGTTTTAACAGGAGCTCGATACCTTTCTGATCGCCCTGGTACCTTACGATATCGACAGCGGATTCGCACAGCTTGATCAGGTCGGTCTTTTCTTCCTCGAGCTCGAGTTTGCCCGCCTCGATCTTCGAAAAATCGAGAATGTCATTGATCAGCTCCAACAGAGAATTCGCCGAATTGCAGACGTTTTTCATGTACTGGCTCTGTACTTCGTCGAGCCGCGTTTTGATAAGCAGGTCGCTGAAGCCGATGACGCCGTTCAGCGGCGTTCTTATCTCGTGGCTCATATTGGCCAGGAACTGGCTTTTGGCTACGCTGGCCGCCTCCGCGAGTTCCTTGGACTTTTTCAATTCTTCTTCGATGATATTTCTGGCTAGCGCCCGATTGACGGAAATGCAGAAAGCCTTTAAAATAGAGTGCTCCGATTCGGTAAAAGGCTTTTCGGTCCGGCAGTCGTCAAATCCTATGAATCCCCAGAATTTTTTTTCGACGAATACAGGGAAGACGAGAATTGATAAAATGCCCTGAAATTCTAAATGGGAGCGGAAAGAAACGTCGCCGATCGCGCGGGTGACCGCTTCGTACGGAAGGCCTGTTTGGAGTTTTTTTATGACCGGCTGTATTTCGGCGAAGGGAATGTCGCGAAACGACGGGTCGCCGATAAATTCTTTAACGCCTGCCGCGCACCATTCAACCGTAAGACTTGTAGATCCGACGCCGGTTTCGTCGAAATTATTTTTAAAAAGGTAAACCCTGTCGACTTCGGTAGAATTTCCGAGATATTCGAATCCTTTTTTTACAGCTTCATAATAGTCGGTATTTAACAGAAACTCATCGGCGGCCATCGTTATAGCCGAAAGCATTTTTCCCTTCAGTCTCAGTTCGTTCTCCAGTTTTTTGCTTTCGGTTATATCTATGCGCGTTCCGTACATTTTAAGCGGTTTCTTGTCGGCGGTCCACTCCAGCACCCGGCCGCGGTCCGCTACCCACACCCATTCGCCGTTCTTATGCTTAATCCTGCATTCACAGCAGTATTGGGCGGTTTCGCCGGCGAAATGATTCGTAAGCAGCTGGCCGGACAATTTAAGGTCGTCCGGATGAGTTAAATTAACCCAGGTGGTTATGCTGACCGGCGCTAGTTCATTCAGCGTGTAGCCGATGATCTCGGCCCATCGCCCGTTGAATATGACCTCGCCCGTCTGGATATTCCATTCCCAGGTGCCCGCATTCGTGCCATCTATTACGTTGTTGAGCCGTTCGGACTGCTCGCGCAGATAATTTATCGCATTTACCTTTTCAGTCACGTCGGTCGCCGCGGCGTATATGATCTTGCCCTGCGGGTGCGAGCGCCATTCGATATGCCGGTAAGAGCCGTCCTTGCAGCGGTAACGGTTTACGAAACGGATGACGCGTTCCTGTCCGGCCAGCTGTGAAACGGCCTTCAGAGTGGGCTCAATATCGTCTTTATGAATGAAATCGAAGAACTTTTTCTTTTCAAGTTCTTCGGCCGTGTATCCGAGCGTATCCTCCCAGGCTTTATTGACCTTCAGGAAGTTTCCGTCCGTATCGGCTATGCATAAAAGGTCCAGATTGAGAGAGAAAAAATTGCTTAACTGTGCCAGGTCGGTTTTTTCAGAGGTGATGTCGGTGAACTGGGTGACGAAATAATATTTTTCGGGTGAAAACGCGCTGCCCTTGAACCATTTGTCCAGCAATTCGCTGTATATTTCAAATTCTTTGTCGCCTCCGCCGAGGGCGATCTCGCCGAAAAATGCAGCCCGGCTTGATTTGACTGCGGGGTTTTCCGGATATATATCGCTTAGTTTCTTGCCGGTGATCTCGCAGACTTTTAATCCGGTGAGTTTTTCGAACGCGCCGTTGACTTCGATATATTCGTAATCAATGGCAGCGCCGGAACCGTCGAGTAAAATCTTGCAGTAAGCGCAGGCGAGCGGAGAGTATTTGAAAATATTTTCGTAATAATTTCCGGGCATGTCATCACCTTTACACAATTGAGCGTTATTCTAACAATTAATGTCCGGTTTGTCAATAATTCACTGACGTGATTCTCCGAAAATTTTTATATGGAAAATTCGTATAAAATATGTTAAAATATGAAAAAAATAATAAACCATCCGGTGCTGATTTTTTATTCAAGGAAGGCGATCGAACCATGAAAATGAAAGATTTTTATAGCATTCTCGGCGTACCTCAGGACGCGTCAAAGGAAGATATCAAAAAAGCCTATAAAAATCTGGCTAAAAAATATCATCCCGACAATAACAGCGGTAATAAAGGCGCCGAAGACAAGTTCAAGGAAGTTACCGAAGCCTTCGAAGTGCTTTCTGACGAAGAAAAGCGCTCAAAATATGATCAGATCAAAAGCAGCGGATTTTCAGGTTTCGGAGACGGAAATTTCGATTTTTCGGGCGCGGGCGGCGGTTCGGGCGGCGGAAACGCGAATTTCGAAGACATTTTGGCTTCGATATTTGGCGGAGGCCGGGGGCAGCAGCCTAACGGCGGCGCCGGGTTCGGCGATGTCTTCGAGAGTTTCTTCGACCGTGGTGCCGGCGGTTTCCGCGCCGATTCTGATAGACCTTCGCGCGGCGAAGACATCGAGGTCAAGCTCGAACTCACGCTTAAACAGGCCGCCGGCGGCGGAAATTTGAAACTTAAAATCAACCGGCACGATATGTGCGATTTTTGCTCGGGCGAGGGCGGCTCGGGAAACTCCGTGTGTCAGTCGTGCCGCGGAACGGGTTCACTATCCCGTAGCCAGGGCGGATATGCTATCAGCCAGCCGTGCCCGCGCTGCTCGGGACGCGGAAAAATAAAGATGAATACCTGCGCTAACTGCTCCGGGCACGGATTTGTAAACAGCGTCAAGCAGATAAAGGTCAATATACCCGAAGGCGTCGGTGACGGCCAGATAATAAGGATAGCCGGAGAAGGGCACGCGGGCGCCCGCGGCACGCCGCGCGGCAATATCATAATCACCGTTAAAATAAAAAGCGACGAGCAGTTCGTGCGCTCCGGTGAAGACCTTCACTACGAACTGGTTCTTAAATTCACCGAAGCCGCGCTTGGAACGGTTAAAGTGGTTCCGACCATCCGCGGGACCGCCAAAGTCAATATTCCGGCCGGCTCTAAAAGCGGGTCCAAACTTAAATTAAAAGGCCAGGGCATTAAAAATCATAAAACCGGTGTTACTGGCGATCAGATCATTTCCATTAAAATAGACGTGCCATCGGTTTTAAACGATGAGGCTAAAAAATTATTGAAGGAACTCGAAAAGCATTTGTAAAAAGAGAAATAAAAAATATAATACTCTACGAAAGGAATTTAAAAATGATCGATGTCAAACAGCAGATGGAAATCATAAAACGAGGAGCGGTTGAGATAATATCCGAAGAGGAACTCATCAAAAAACTCGAAACCGGAAAACCTCTGGTAATAAAGCTCGGCGCCGATCCTACCGCGCCCGACCTGCATCTGGGCCATACCGTTGTGCTTCGCAAAATGAGACAGTTCCAGGACCTCGGGCATAAGGTGGTATTTCTGATAGGCGATTTCACCGCGTTGATAGGCGATCCTACCGGCAAGAGCGAAACGCGCAAGCCGCTCACCGAAGAAAAGATACGCGAAAACGTCGAAACCTATAAATCACAGGTGCGTAAGATCCTCGACATGGAAAAAACCATCATCGATTTCAATTCGCGCTGGCTTTCGCCCATGACGTTCAGCGACGTGCTCAAGCTAGCAGCCAAATACACCGTCGCGCGCATGCTCGAACGCGACGACTTTCTCAACCGATTCAGGGCACAGCGCCCCATATCCATACACGAATTCATGTATCCGCTCATGCAGGGCTACGATTCCGTCGCGCTCAAAGCCGACGTCGAACTCGGCGGCACCGATCAGAAATTCAACCTGCTAGTCGGCCGCTCACTGCAGAAAGAACACGGCCAGCCTTCGCAGGCGATCATCACCATGCCGATACTCGAAGGCCTCGATGGCGTCAATAAAATGAGCAAATCCCTCGGTAACTACATCGGCATCAACGAAGAGCCTAAAAATATGTACGGCAAGGTAATGTCGATATCCGACGCCATGATGTTCAAATACTACGAACTGCTCACCGATACGCCGGTCGAAGAAATCGCTAAAATGAAGGCCGACTGCGAATCCGGTGCCGTCAATCCCAAGAGCGTTAAAATGAAACTTGCCCACCTCATCACCTCGATGTACCACAACGCCGAAGCCGCCGACCACGCTCGCAGCGAATTCGAGAACGTTTTTGCGAATAAAGGCATACCCGACGACGCGGTCACAGTGACATTCGATCACGCTAAACTCAAGGACGGCAAGGTCTCGATGATAGGCCTTATAAGCGATCTCGGATTCGCCGAAAGCAATTCCGCCGCCAAAAGACTCATCCAGCAGGGCGGCCTTAAACTCAACTCCGAAAAATGCACCGACGAATACGTTGAAATCGCCAGACTGAACGGCGAAGTCATCGTCCAGGCCGGCAAACGCAACTTCGCTAAAGTTAAATTTTAAGAATTCCGATTACATAGCACTTTCATTAATACTTTAATTTTCAGTTCATTTTTGATGAGGGGAGGTCAGAGGCCGATGGCCCCTGCCTCCCCTCAAACTCCCCTCCTACCCCTTAATAGCCTGACGCTTTAAGTTAGTTCTCGTCCTTTCTTCCCCCTTATCCACTTTCGCATTCACTATTAATTAATCGATGATCTCTTCGCGCCATGCGCTGAAGGCTTTGAAGTTGTTCGTGGCGGAGGTGTATACGGTTTTTTCGGCCTGGTCGGCTGCGTGGATGAGGTATTTAGCGTCTTTAAATTCGAGCGAGTATGTGATTGTTTCTCCGGGCGGGATTATGAAGCCTTTGCAGAGGAGTTTCCATGAAATTTTCGACGAGTTCTTTTTGATCTCGCCTTCATAGAGGGTGTCGGAGTCGCGATCGAGGCAGACGGCGGTGATGGTTTTAGAATCTTTGGCGCTGATGAAGGCGGTCGTTAAGCGCGCTGACGCGTCGGGCGGCGCGTAGAATTCGGCGCTGACGAGTTCCCAGTTCGAAAACGATTTCAGGCCGGCCGATTTGGCGGAATATAGTTCGCCGGATTCTTCGTTGAGGCAATAGATTGTGTAGAAGCCTTCGTGGCAGGCGAATGAGAACGAGCCGCCCTGGAGGTTTTCAGGCGCTACTATCGCCGATTTGAGAAGCGGGGGTTCGCCGGGGTCGCGGTATAATTCGATGACCAGCTCGTTGAGGTTGAATTTAAGAAGGTGCGGCGATCCGTTGTATGGCAGGGCGTAATAGAGGTAGTCGAACTCGGCCGCGGCGGAAAGTTCGCGTGCGGCGGAAGCGTTGCCGTATGCGTCGAAGGCCTGTATAGAGTAGGAATAGTTTTTTCCGCTTTCGGCCGAGAGGTCGGTGTAAGAAGCGCGGCCGGCTGGAATTTTAAACGTATCGCGCGCGCCTGTTTCTTTCGATTCGCGCGTGATGGAGTATCCGGCGAGGTCGCTTTCGGCGTTGCCGGTCCAGGAGAGTTCTATTTTTCTGACTCCCGGCGCGGCGCGGAAACCCGAGACCGGCGCCGGCGGAATATCGTCCCCGCCTTTTTTGACCTCTTCGACTAGTTTAGAGATCTTTTTCAATTCGGCGGTTTTCCGGTTGTCCTCGTCGGCCTGGATGTCGCGGCGGATCGTTGAAAAGTCGATATCGGCCCTGGCGGCCTTTTCGCCGAGATCGATCCTGGACACTTTAACGGCGGGCGCGGCGGAATTTTTCGAGCTGAACTCATATTTGACGACATAGGGTTTTTCAATGTCGACCGGTTTTCCGGCCGAATCGGAACCGTCCCATAAAAGCGAGCGCGTTCCGGCGAAATCTTTTTTATTATCGGCGAGCGTTCTTACCAGCGCGCCTTCGGCGGAGTATATTTTAACGCTGACGAGCGTATCGTCGTCTGGCAAGCTGTAATTGAGTTTAACCGATTTCGAAGTCGCGCCCGAAGCGCCGTCCGGGGTTTTAACGCTGACGATCTCGGTTTCGGCGGGCGGTGAGTAGATAAGGCTGAAAAGCGAGATATTCCACAGTCCGGTCTTAGTGGATTCGTAAGCCAGATAACGGCCGCCGGGACTGATCGCAGGGCGGCGTGCCTGGTGGAGCGAGTCATTGATGAGTTGTGTAATTTGAGAGCCGTCGGCGTTGACGGAATAAATGGAAGAGATTTCTCCGTCGTATCTGGCGAATACGAGCCGGCCGCCGTCGGGCGAGAACGCCGGGCTGAATTCGCAGCCGTCGAGCGTGAGGGCGCGCCGGCCCGATCCGTCGGCGCCGCAGATCCATAAAGTATTGGTGTACAGATCTTTTCTGAATGCGATGGTTTTTCCGTCCGGCGATGCCGCGGGATCGAGCATGAAAGCGTTCGGGTCCGACAGCAGTTTTTTATTTTTCGCGGTTTTAATGTTGAACGAATAAATATCGTTACCGGCGCTGAAATAAATATAAGGTGCCGCTGGCGAAACGGCGGGCGTTAGGATATCGATTCCCGCGAGGGCGAGCAGGGTCTTTTCGCCGGAGCCGTCAGGCCTCATCGAAACGAGTTCGTAGTGAAATTTGCCGGACGGCTTTTTGCAGGCGATAATCGTGCCGTCGGACATGACGCGCGGCGATGCGTAATCTGCGCCGTCCCCGCCGGATAAAAGAACCGGCTTTTTCCCTCCGATATCTATCGAATAGAGTTTCATACGCCCGTCCGCGGGCGCGCAGTAAACGACCGTTTTCGAATCTGGAGTGAAGCAGGGCGAAAATCCCCCTGCGGTGGTGAGCATAGCGTCGCGGCCGGCGGTCATCGAGGCGAAATCGGCCCTGAATGTGAAGGAATAAGGCTCTTTCATGGCATTTCCTGCGTTATCGCGCACGCCGAAGATCTTTACTCTTACGCTCTGGCCGCCGATGAATCCGGGCGGCGCGGGCGTTTTCCGGAAAGGTTCAATTTTCATGAGTTTTTTAGAAGTATCATATGTGAGCGCGCCGTCTCCGGCCTCGAACAGGAAGCCGTCAACCTCGCATTTAATGCTCGCCGCGCTTACGCCGGAGCCGTTAAAATCGTCTATGACGGAGGTTATAACAAGGCTCGCCGAAGACGAGCCGTCAGACGGCGTCGTGGAAGTAACCTGCGGCGGGGTGTTGTCGATTTTAACCGCGTAATGCGAGGGGGCGGTAAGTTCTTTTCCGTCGGCGCCGCGGCCGGTAATATGCAGGTATCGCATATCGCCGCCGCCAGAGGCGCCGGCGTTGAAAGAGGCATCCGCGGCGCTTGTGACATCGGCGCTTGGCGCTCCGTAAGGATTATCGTCGATGGTAAACGAGAATTTTTTGATATTATCGTCGTTAGTCCGCCAGCTGAATTTAATGGTTTTATCGATAGAGCCGCCGGAGGAGATGATAAGATTGTCAATATTGAAGGCGGCGCCGGCGGGGTTGCGGCCGTCTGAAACTTCGGCCCAGCCTTCATAATCGTAATCGCAAAAAAAGATCTCTTCTATTATCAGCGGTTTGTTTTCTTTCAGGTCGTTCGTGACGTTTTTAATGAGCCCGTAGAGATTGACCGTGAAATTATGCCAGCTGCCGTCGCGGATGAAATTCTGCCTGGGAAGGCAGGTATGTCCGATGGAAGAACCGGCCGTGGGAGAGGAAAGCGGAATTTCAAAATATCTGCCGCGCGCTTTGAGCATGATATTGACCTCGACGGTCGCGGGGCAGTTATAATCGAATGACAGAACTGGAAATTTCGCCGCGTCGAACGGCTTTGGGAATATATTGACGGCGCAGTCAGACGGCGAGGTTTTATTGATGATCTTAAGCGAGTGCGAGCCGCCGGCTTTAATGTCACTGTCAAAAGTGAGTTCGACGTTATTGTGAATCGAGCGCGGCGTCATTATCGACGCTCCGTTTTCGAAATCGCATTGAACTAAAAACGGATGGGATTGCGAAGATACTTCGATCGGCGGTGGCTTTACGGCGGGGTCGGCGATCTTTTCAATGAGCGCGGCTTTTTCGCGTCTTATTCTATCGATATCGCCCGCGAAAGCGGCGAAGTAAGTTTTCTGCTTTTCGTTGAAACTTGCGACCGGCGAGGTAAGTTCGCCTTCGCGTTCGATCAGGGTATCCAGCGGGAGCCAGCCGGATTCTTTACCGTACTTGAATATGGCCACCGAGCCGGTTTCGAGTTTATCACCGGCGGCGATCAGCCTTAACACGGCCGGCCTGTCGAATTTAAGCCCGCGCGGCCTGGCTTCGTAAACCGGGGATATGAGTTTCATGCCGGCGTTAGCGTAAACGGGCGAATCGGGTTTTAAAAAAGTCGCGGCGTCGATAAGCGAGCACATCGTAAATCCTTCGGTAATGCTGTAGGGTGCGACTATAAGGGCAGCGCGCCCGTCGGCCGATTCGACGAACTGTTCGGCGGTATTTGATATCAGCCGGCCGACGATGATATCGCGGGAGTCCGAGCGCATATTGCCGCGCGTGTCGTAAACTTTGAGCACCAGCCTGTATAATCCGTTGTATGCCTGCTGCGCCGATATCTTATTGCGGTCGTATTTATATCCGAAATTAGTGCCGGCGTTGAAGGATGCGAGGTTTCCCATAACGCTCGCCTTGCCGCCGAAGTGGAGCGCGCGGTTAACAAGAAATTTAGGCTCTTTGGATTCGATCAGTTTTATCTCTTCGCTTTTACCGGCGTTAAGGCAGACGGCGCTGAGAGTGTAGTGTGAAAAATCCATGCCGAGCGCGTCGCCGAAAATCGGAACGGTAGCGTTGACGATGGAATTATTCCAGGGCAGCTGTATATTTGCTATCAGCTGCAGTATGTCGTATTGCGCAGACGCGGTAGCGGGCGAACCTGCCGCGCCGGTGTATTTAAGTTCTACAACGGCCGCGCCGGATGGAATGACGGTGCCGTTGTCGTCGATGAGATCGAATATGAAAGCTGAATCGTATCCGGCCTTCAATTTTTTCGAATATATTTTTCCGTTAGAATGTTTGAGCGTTACTTCGCCGGACGAATCTGGCGCTGCGTTATCGGGCGTAAGCAGCAGGCGGCTGAAGGAATTTTTATAAATCGTGAGAATGTTTTCGACTTTTTCGAACCTGAATTTCTGCGGGTCGTTGATGATCTCCGAGCGGGTTATCTTATCGATGAACATGGCGCCTGAATTTTTAGCCAGCAGCACTCCGCATAGTTTATGGCCGCCGAGGCTGACGGCGGCTGCGGGGATGATGATGCGGTGCCATACGCCCGGTTCCATGGCGAGGCCGCCCGCGTCGAAGCCAGAAAAAGTGCCGTCTATTCCGCCGAAATCGAAAACGTTAGTGCCGAAGCAGGCGCGGTGTTCGCTGGAGCCGGTTTCGTCGTAAAACGCGATCAGGAAAGAAGAAGGAATTTCGCCGGCCGGCGATTTAGCGTAAAAAACTATATTTTCACCGGTAGAGATTGAATATTCCGAGGCCGGCTGGACATAATAAGCGGTCTCGCGTCCCGCTTTTTTAAGCGCAATTGACCTGGCGCCGGAAAAGGAGAATTTATCGTCGAAAGTGACGGGCAGTATAACTTTCGCGCCGGCGGGAAGCGAATCGTCGATAAGCGTTTCGTTATTATCGCAGCGCGAGCGGTCGAGCATGATCTCGCTGGTTATCTCTTTTTTGACGCCGGATTCTATTTCGGCCAGCGGATAAATTTCTTCGATGGCGAGTCCGGCCGCGTGCAGGCCAGGCGCGCAAACGAACTGAAAAAAGAGTAGAAGAAGGCAGCAAGACAGGCGTTTTAAAATATTACCGTATTCGAATAATTTAATATAATTACGGTTGGTTTTCATACTACTCGCCGCCTTTCATATTAAAATGCGGAGCGGCGCTCGCGCCTGCCTTTTCGCCGGATCCCCCCATGCGGTTAACTGCATATACTTTATAGGCGTAGATCTTTCCGGCCGAAAGTCCGTAGTCGGTATAGCCGGGCGAGGCCGGCGGTATCTTCGCGATCGGCCGTGAGCCGCGTTCCACGACGAAGTGATCGACTTCGACGGCGTTATCGCCCGGCGCCTGGTATTTCCATTCAAGCGTGATGTATGAAAGCCCGCTTTTTAATTTCAGGCCGCTGACCGGCCCGGGCGGGGCCGAAGGCACGGCTGTCGAGGTGGCGCATGGCGCGCCGGTGTTCGAATCCGCGTCCACGGCTTTCAGGTAATATACGTAATTTTTACCGTTCTTAAGGTCTTTGTCGGTATATGAACAGCCTGACGGTTTAGCGTCTATGGGCTTGCCGTCGCGGTAAATTTCGTAATATTTTACCGTTTTATCCGGCGGCGCCTCCCAGCTCAATTCAACGGCGCCGTCGAGCGGCGAGGCTTTAAGGCTCGCCGGCGGCCCGGGAGCGCAGTAGCGCGAAAAATTATCGCCGGCTATAATTTTAAGAGCGAGCGCAGCCGCGCTCCGTACCCGTTCGGAGTTATCAGCCGTGGCGAGTGAAAGCGATCCGATGAATTTATTCGATTTAATGGCGGCTGCCGCCTTTATAAGTTCGATCTTTTTGAATTCGCCAGCCTTTTCACCGGCGTTTCCGACGGCGTTTTCAAGCGCGGCGTTCAGCGCCTCGACGGAGCCTGAGTCGCTGTAATATGCTAAAACTCTGGCGGCATAGGCCTGATTGATCTCTTTGGGCGACTCTTTTAAAATATTTTTAAGGTTGGCCCTGATCGAATCCAGGATATCGAGCCTGTAGAGGGCGTTGCTTGCCGCATCTAGCAGTACAGCGCTTTGCGAGTTTTTGACGGCTTCGAGCATTACCGCCGAAGCAGGCGCGTATCTAGCTTTCGCAAGTGCCCCTGCAAGCACGGCCTTTATCTCGTCCTCCAGTCCGCCGTGAAGCAGTTTAAGAATTTCGGCCCGGCAGAATTCGTCGGTTCCGGTCATTTCCGCAAGGCATTTTGCGGCGCCGAGTTTCAGCTGATAGTCTTTTTCGCCCGATAGAATGTTCAGATATGTCATGACGCTGTCTTTCGATATTTTAGAAAGCACTTCAAGCGCGCGCCTTTTTATATATTGCTCGCCGGGAGTTTTTAAAAAAGCGGCCAGCAGGGGCGCGGCCTTCGTGTCGCCGGTTTTTTCGATAATATCGAGTATGTCGTATCGCAGTCTGCTGCGGCTTTCTACGGATTTGGCGAACAGGTTCATAAGTGGCGTGGTGGCTTCGGCGCCAAGTTTGATGAATTTATCGCGTCCCATATAATTGAAAATGTCTTCGCCGGCGAGCGTTAATATGTCGCCATCGGCCGCCATCGATTCTTTCAAAGCTGCTTCTTCGTCGAGGCCGGCGAGTAAAAAAGCAATTAACAGGGAGATTTTTGGATTTTCTTTTGAATAGCGCGCGTATTTATCCTGAAGTGCCGCCGTCATTTTATTTGCGTCTCCGGTTTCAGCGCCGCGCGCGGCGCCGCCGATAATGCGGCCGAGCGCGGAATAAAGGCCAATGGTGTTTCCGCCGGCCGCCATGGCGTCGATCAGCGGATCGAACGATTCGAAGCCGAACGAAGCGAGGCTGCCCGCCAGGTAGTAATCTTCGCCGTCGGCTGATGCGAGGGCGCTTACCATGACCGGCACGGCCTCCTTTATTTTGAATTTTGAAACGGCTTCCAGCGCGGCGGAGAATAGATCCCGATCGGCCGAGGACAGCGCCTTCAGATATATGTCTCTGGCGCCTGATACATTCTTAGCCGTCAGTATGCCGATAAGCCTTTTTTGAAGTCCGGCCGGGTTGCCCTCTGCTCGCGCTGCTTTCATCAGTTCATCAGATGCGTCCTGCGCTGATGCGATAAGCGTGCGCGCGGAGTTTGGCGCGTAATTTTCGTCGCCGAGAAGTTCGATCAGAAGTTTTATATCTTCCGGATCTTCCGAACAGGAAAGAAAGAGGCACAGATATGAATAAAATTCGATCTTATCCTTATCGGGTTTCGGATCCTTCGCCGCGGCTTTTTTCAGTTCGCCCGATACCGCGGCTATAGCCTGTTTCAAAAGCGCGGGCGGCATCGCGACGTCTTTCGAAGAGCTTTCGAGCCGGGAGGCCGGCGGCCTGAAATCGCCGCCGATCTCATATACAAGGTTCAGCTCTTTCGCCATCAGCTCCAGGAAAGGCTTTTGTATCGAATTCTGGAACAGTATGGAATCGATAGCGGCGCGCGTTTTGCCTGAAGCCTTTTTTTCCGCCTCCAGAAGCTCGACCGTCATTTCATAACCCATACTTATAAGGGCGTCAAAAACGCGCCGGCTCTGCTTATGTGAGAAAAGTTGGGATATCAGCCAGTTAAGGCTTTCCGCGGTTTTGATCTCGCCGATCTCGCCGATGGCGCGCTCGTGGTATTCGCTGAATTTTTCATCCACGGCGATGGATCGAAGATATTCAAGGGCGGATCCGCTGCCCGTTTCCGCCATGGCGCCGATATATTCGTTCGCCGGATATTTTCGGTCGCGCTCGCCGGCCGCCGCGCTTTCAAAGAGCGATTTGAGTATCGCGAAGCCTTTTTCTCCGCTGCCGCGAAGCGCGCGCAGTGAATTATTTTTGACCCTGTAATTGCCGGAGCGGCAGAACGCCTCCAGATATTTGTACTTATCGGGATCGTCCCCGGCGGCGTATGCGTCGAAAACGCACCGCGGCAGGTCGTAAGCGTTTTCTTTCGAAGCGGCGTAAGCGTTGATAACGCCTCGCAGCGTTTCGCCTTTCAGACTTTTCGCCGTCATTTTGAGCAGGCCTTCGTTATTTTTAATTTTATCGAGTTTGTCCGAGTAATGCATGGCGAAATATTTTTTCAGCTCTTCGCCGCTGTAAGTTGAAAAATAAATTTTAAAAGAATCCAGAACGTTATAAATTTCGTTTTCGCCGGCGTCCGCGATCGAATCGATTATGAATTTAAGTTTATCTTCGGCGCTTTTTGTTTTGACCAGCCTCAGCGTGTAGATATCATGGATATAACCGAAGCCTTCCTTTTTTTTCGTAGCGATGAGTTCGTCCAGAAATTTTACATCGGCAGCTTCCGCCGAGCTGAGCAAGTTGAAATCGGGAGCGTAGAGGTATGCTTTTTCGCCGAATAATTTAGCGGGATCGAAACAGCCGCTCGAAAGCATCGCATTAACTAGCTTGCTTTTATCCGCTATTGTGAGAGCCCGCCAGCCGGCCGCTTCGGCGTCGAAGGGCGTAAAAAGACGCCATACGGCCCCGGCGTATGAAACCGGAGTTATCGCGCGCGCCCTGACGGCGTCTCCGGCGAGTGCCGCGCAATCTTCGAAATCGGCAATGTCCGAGCAGTCTATCAGCGCATTAAGGGTATCGTCAAGATCGGCGGCGTCCGTTTTCTTCGAAACTGAGGCACCGGCCTTGGCTACGGCGTTTTTGAAGGTTTCTTTCAGCCGGCTTTTAACCGCTGCCCTCAGTTTCAAGAAATTTTCCTTCAAAGATATCCGCGTCAGCTCGCGCAATTCCGCATCGTTGATTCCGGCGTCCGCGAGCGTTCCTATCATCAGGTTTTCCTCGAAATCGTATAAAGTTTTTCCGCCCGACGAAAGATATTTTAAATATTCGCTTCGCCTGGTTTTATCAGAGATGACGGTCTGGCGGGCTTTTTCATCGAGAATTCGTCCGTCGGCGAAAAAGATGACCGTCTGAAGTGGCTTTTCCACGTTGAACGGATCTTCGAACCGGTCATTATATCTGTTTATAACTCTTTCGGTTTTATAAGCTGATTTACCCGTTCGTCCGCTCAGCGCGTCGATATATTTTTCCTTCGCGCCGTAAAAATCGGTTATGAAATTATAGTCGCATCCAGCCTCGAAGAGTTTATTCAAAAAAGCTGTATCGATGGCGTCTTTGTTTTCGATCTCCGCCGCCGCGGGGCCGGGGATATTATTTTTACAGAAAAGCGCCGCCGCGAAAAGCCGGGCATATCTGTCAGATGATCTTTTAGAATAAAATTCTTTCAGACGGTCTATATTAGATTCGTTGACGTTTCGGCGCAGAAAATCGAGGCCTTGGGCCGGCATTTTTTCAGCGTCGAAGTTATCAAGGTAATATTTAACGGCCGCGTCGTCTTTGAAGCCATGCAGGTATTCCAAAAAAATATGCGCGGCATATGGTTTTTGCTTGATAAGGCCAAAAACGGCGGATTTAGAGAGATCGTCCATCCGGAAAAGAATATCTCTGGCGGTTTTAAAATCAGGTCCGCCTTTTGCCGCATCGCCGTTCACGTTTCCAGAGGCTCCGCCGCCTTCTTTTTCATTGACGATAGGCACGAGCGCGGGCGAGATGAAAGTGTCCACCAGAAATTGGGCGCATTCGGGAGTTTTAATCTCGCCGCATGCGCCAAGAAGCGTCTCTTTTCTGCTCTGGTGGCAGGCCGGGTCCGCCATGGCCGTTTTTATCGAATCGAGCGCCGCGCTGGCGTCGATGCGCGCCAGAAGAGAGCATGCGCCCGCGGCGAGCCGCGCGTCGGAAGCGGCCGATACGATAATTTCTTGCAGGCGGGCTTTGCCGATAATATCTTTCAATTCAGCCGCTCTTTGCGAAGCGGCTCCGATCAAAAGCAGTTTGGATTCAAGCGGATAGCAATCATCCATGAGCGTTGCATCGAGTTCGCCCGGCGATTTTTTTATCATATCGCCGATCGCCGCGGAAGCGTATGAGATCTCTTCGCGGCTTGCGTCTTTAAGCGCCAGCATATATTTTTTCAGACTGCCGCCGGCCGCGTCCCTTCTTTTTTTTAATTCAAGTTCCAGAAGGTATTCACGGCTCGTTTTATATCCGCTGAATTCGACCAGGAATTCGTCGGTTGAGATGCCGGGCTTTTCGATGTTCAAAATAATATGTCTTTTGATCTCCTCGATAAAATCTAACGAGCATTCATGTGAGAATTCGGCGAGTTTTCTGATAGCGGCGGCGTCGCCGGTCTTTACGATCTCGGCGATAATGTGATCGTAAGAAGTGCCGTGTTGAAGTTTAATGAACCTGAATAAAGCAGCGAGTTCCGCGTCGGTTTTAAATTCCGACGGATCGAAAGCGAAGTTGTAATACCAGCCGCCGCCGAAATCTCTGTACGCGACGGCGGTCTCCAAGGAAACGCCGGCTTTGATACGATCTATCAGATGAGATCTTTCGCCGTTCAAATAAAAGGCGAGCGGCATTAAAAATTTATCTTCGCCGATATCGGCGGCCGCGAGTTTTTTGAAATCTATATTGCTCAGATCGCGCCAGATTATTCCAAACGCTTGTTTTACTAACGCCGGATCGCTTCCATTCAAAGCGTCTTTCAAAATTGAATAGGTCGCTTTTATTTCTTCTGCCGGCGCGTTGAGATGCGCCAGGTGTTTAGAACCGGCGAGACCGATGAGATTTCTAAAAAAGAAATTTTTGCGGCTTCCCCCGCTTAATTTGCCGTATAATGACAGCGCGGTGGTTGCGGAGATTTTGGAATAACGGCTCAGATATTCGAAGCCCTTTGTTATTTCAGCGGCGTTTTCGGACGATATCATCTTTTCTATCACGGGAAGGAACCGCATGTCTGCGCACGAGGCAGCGATGTCCGTTATGTGATTATAAAGCGGGCCTTTCCGCCCTGCGGTTTCGGCTTTACGCATAAGCTCGCTCAGATAAAGGAACGCATCGTCGCCTTTTATGTCTGCTAAAACTTTTAAAACCGCCATGCGGTAGATCATATCGTTTTCAGCCGATGCTTTTTCATACTCTTTTTTCAATATATCGAGGCCGTCGCTGAATTCGGCTATTTTATCAAGCAGCTGAAGCTTCACTGCGGTATTTTTTTCCGCATCGAAGTGCCGCATGAAAGCGGTTTCGGCGTTTTTATCTTTCTTCGCCGTCATAGCCTTGAGGCTCGCGATAAAAAGCCGTTTTGAATTTTTGCATACCGGCGATCCGACGAAATTTTCCAGGATATTTACGGCGCGCGCCGCGCCCGGGCGTTCAGCTCCGGCAATGTAATTTGAAAATGCCGACAGCGCATCCATTTTAACGATATAGCCGAACTTCGGGTCTGAAAGGACGCGCCCGGCGATGTCGACCGCCTTTTCATTGCCGCTTTTCAATAAAAGCCTGACGAGAAAGCCGAGTTCTTCTTTGGTAATGTATAAATAATAAATTTGATTTTCGATCGCGGCAAGATCGGTTTCAGTGAGGTTTTTGAATTTAAGTTCTATTTCGGCCGAGGCTGTCTCCCATTTTTTCGCAAGTCCGTCGAATGCAGGCTCGGGCGAGTTGGTAAAACCATTCGCCGCGCACGGCTGAGGCAAAAAAAATAAAAGGCCGGCGGCCGGGATGATAAGAGCAAAAAGCATGGCGGCAAAAAAGCGTCTTCCGACGTCGGCTGATCGTATATATTTAATCATAAAAAACAACCTCATTATTCATTTTTCAAATTTTTTTTTTTATACTAACAAAATTTGTCAAATTTGTCAAAATAATACCGAAAAATAAGATACGATATGAAGACTTTAAAATACGATACTCAAATTTTACCGAAGGCCGATAAAGCGTCTTCAATATGCGATAAGCCACATGGCGGAGGGTTATCGTGTATGGCGAAGCGCCGCGGCCGTTACGGTCGGCCGTTGAAGAACCGCGTCTTTTTAGCTTTTACGCTTATATTGTTTCTTACTGCGGGATTTTTTTTCACCGGCGCGGCTTATGCTTCGCAGGAGGCCTCGCTGATAAAGGGGCCGGCGGGGCTGAACCTCTCCGCTATTTATGAAGGGCGCTTCAACATAGTCGATCCCGGCGATTCGACCGGCCGGCACGCCATTTTCAACATTGTGTGGCTAGACGTCAATAAGATCGACACCGGCGGCGTCAATATTTTCGCGCGGGCGAAAGCGCTCGGTTTCGAAGGCGATTCATACGTCAAGCAGCACAGCGGCATCAACGAATTGGAAGCGCTCACCGTCAACGAGGCTTATATTAACAGGTCGTCGAAAAATTATGATTTTAATTTTGGAATGTTTCACGATCGCGTCAACGCCGCACGGCCCGAACCTTTATTTGACATCAAAGACGTCACCTACGGCTTCGATCTGATGAATCCGATCCGCGATAAGAAGGCCAAAGGCAATTTTTATTACCGTAAAAATTTAAAGGAAAAGTACGGCGCGTTCGTCAATTACCAGTTCAACGTAGATTACGCCAGCTCGCTGAAGTCATACGGCGCCGATTATGCCGGGTTTTCAATAAGACGCGCGTTTAACGACATGCGCGATTATCTGATAATCGATTACGCAGGCGCTGAAAGCCGCGAGGTAAGTTTCAGGGCCGGGTACAGAAACAATAAATTCAATTTTTTAAGCCCGTTCGTTCAATTCCGCTCTGGCGCCGCCGTTAAGATCGGCAGGTCCATAGCCGGATGCAAAATAACGCGTCTCACAGCCGAATTGCTGTCTAATTCAACGAGCGACGGATATTATCTTCTGAAGCGCAATGCCGCCGATCTGATCTCGGGCAACGTCATTTTTTTCTATCAGAAATATGTCGGCGCCTTAAAGATCGAGTCTCTTTTAAACGACAGGTTCAACACATCGCTTTCGCTGGAAAGTTACTTCGCCATAAAGCCGCAGTTCGGCCGCGAGGACGGACTGACGGAAGATATCGGCAAGCTGCGCACATACAAAATGGCCGCCCGGTCGCATTACGGAAAAGCGACTGTCGAAACGGCCATTTTAAGTACGTCGAATGACGACGGCTCTTATCTTTTAACTGAGAAACTTAATTTAAGGCTCAGGGTTCTATATCCATTTTAATATCCAGTTTTTTTATCAGCACATAATTATATAGCGTGTTGTACAGCACCATGGCTATTGTCATCGGGCCGACGCCGCCCGGCACCGGTGTCATATACGACGCTATTTTCGAGACCGATTCGAAATCGCAGTCGCCGCAGGTTTCGTGCTTTCCGTCGGGTTTTTCGATATGGTTGATCCCGACGTCCACGACGACGGCGCCAGGTTTTACATAAGAAGAGTCGATCATTTTCGCGCGCCCGATCGCGGCTACCAGTATGTCGGCGCGTTTCGCCACTTCTTTCAGATCGCGCGTTTTAGAATGGCACATGGTGACCGTCGCGTTATCCTTGAGCATCAGAAAAGCAAGAGGCTTGCCTACTATGTTCGAGCGGCCGATTATGCACACTTCTTTGGAAGCTACATCGATCTTATAGTATTTAAGAAGTTTCATCACGCCGAGCGGAGTGCAGGGCAGGACGGTCGTTTCGTCGCCTAAGAACATGTGGCCGATGTTCTGCGGCAGAAAGCAGTCGGCGTCCTTCGACGGCTCGATATATGACAATATCTTCTTTTCATCGTAATGTTTAGGCAGGGGCAGCTGGACGAGTATTCCGGAGGTCTGAGGGTCGGCGTTCTCGTCTTTTATCAGTTTAATGATCTCAGCCTCGGGCGTTTTGGCGTCGAGAACATGCGTTCTGGTGAGTATCCCGACCTCAGCGCAGGCCTTTTCCTTCATTTTTATATACATCGCGGACGCTATATTGTCGCCTATCAAAAACGCGGCGAGCCGCGGCGCCGCGATTCCGTTTTTTTTGAGTTCTTCGACCTTCAGGGCTACTTTCGAGCGGTAATAAGCGGCCGTTTGTTTTCCGTCAAGTATCTGCATACGCTCTCCTTTGTTTTCGTAACGTTATTTTTCAAAATTATATCAGATTTCGAAGTAACTTTCAACATTTGAATTTGCCACCTTAGAATTTGCCGGCTCTTATAATTAAGTTTTACTTAAATTCAGTTGACAATTGAAATTTTATTTAATATAATAATGTCAAAAATGGTTTGATATTTACCCAATTAAGTGTGTAACGGAGATAAACATGAATATAGGCTTTTTTTTAAAAAAGATCAGAAAAGAGAAACATTTTACGCTCAACGAAGTCGCTAAAAGCACCAATCTGACGGCGAGTCTGCTTTCTCAGATAGAAAACGATAAAACCTCGCCTTCGCTGAACTCGCTTGAAACGCTATTGAAATATTACAAGGTCAATATTTCCGATTTTTTCAAACAGGTGGAGCAAAAAAGCCATATTTTCATCAAAAATATCGAAACCGAAACTCTCGAAGACGCAAATTTAGGCGTCAGGCTTACGCTTCTGGCATCTAAACTTGAAAATAACGTGCTGGAGTCTTTCGTGGTTTCTCTGAACCCCGGTTCGTCAATAAGCTCGGCTAAATTAAAACCCGACCTCAGCGCCGAGCGTTTTTTATATATATTAAAAGGTTCGGCTGCGGCCTCTTTGACCGGCGATCTCGAATACCGCATGGTTCCAGGCGATTCGCTTAATTTTAAAGCTTACGTATCCTGCGTGATTAAAAACGATTCGCCGTCGGAAGAATTACAGTTTCTTGTATCAGGCAATCCTCCGATTTTTATATAAGTCGCCCGGCCGGATTTAACTAAAAACCTGTAATAAATATAATTAGAACCCCCGTGTTAAAACTTCACGGGGGTTCTGTTTTTTTATCTCGGCGCAGGGATGGATCGCTTATTAGATCGTGAAAAGAAGGTCGTAAGTGTCTATGGCGATCTGCAGTTCTTCGTTGGTCGGTATCACCGCGATTGTGGTCGGCGAATAATCGGTAGATATTACGCCTTCAACCGCGCCGACCTCGGCGTTGCGCTGGTAATCCATAACTATTCCGATATTTTCAAGCCTGTGGCAGATGCGTTCCCTCATTTTAACGCCGTACTGGCCTATTCCGCCCGTGAAGATGAGCACGTCCACCTTGACTATATTCGCGGTATAAGCGCCTATATATTTTCTGATGCTGTGGGCGTAAACTTCGAGAGCTTCCTGGGCCAGCTGATTACCTTCCTCGGCGGCTTTTTCGATGTCGCGCAGGTCGTTGGAGATGCCTGAAAGGCCGAGCAGCCCGGATTTTTTATTGAGGGTATTGCTGATTTCCTTTACTGAAAGCCCCAGATTTTCGGCGAGATAAATAACTATCGCGGGGTCGATGTCGCCGCAGCGCGTGCCCATTACGAGCCCTTCGAGCGGAGTGAATCCCATGGAGGTGTCGATGGATTTGCCATGGAAAATGGCCGTGATGGAGGCGCCGTTGCCCAGATGGCAGGATATCGCGTTTGTGTTATCGGCGGAGCGCTTTAAAAACCGCATGGCTTCATTGGCCACGAAACGATGGCTGGTGCCGTGAAATCCGTATCTTCTGATCTTGTGTTTGTCGTAATATTCGCGCGGGAGGCCGTAAAGGTAAGCGCTCGGCGGAAGCGTCTGATGGAAGGCCGTATCGAAGACGCCGACCTGTTTTTTATCGCCGAAAACTTTTTCGGCGGCCCTTATGCCGATCAAATTCGGCGGATTGTGAAGGGGGGCGAGATGGATATTATCTTCGACCGCTTTTATGACCTTGTCGTCGATGACGACCGATTCGCTGTACTGCTCGCCGCCGTGGACGACACGGTGGCCGATGCCGTCTATTTCGTCGATATCTTCTAAAAATCCTTTTTTCTTGTCGGTCATGGCGTTTACCATGAGCAGCATGGCTTCGTTGTGATCGGCGATGCGTGTTTCGAGTTCGTATTTGTTGCCGTTGCCGTTCTGGCTTATCTTTCCGATCTGTTCGCCGATGCGTTCGACCAGTCCGCGGCCGAGGCTGAATCTTTCAGGCATTTTATAAACTTCATACTTGAGCGATGAGCTGCCGCAGTTTATTACCAGGATCCTTTTAACTGTTTCTTTCATTGCAATCCCCCGCTTCTTATTTTTTTCAGGCCGATTAATTCCAAGCGTCATAATTATAACCTTAATATATTTTTTTGTCTACTGCATATGTAAAAAGATTCAAAAAATTATTTTTGTTGAAATCCGGCGCAAATAAGTTATATAATATAAAATCGAAAAAAAATGAAAACCGCGCCTTTATGATTTATGAGTAAAATAATAAAAGAACGGATGGAATAAAATGGAAATGACCATATTGAGGCGTAACGACCGTAACGGCGTCGTGGTCGCTTTTTTAAAGGGAATAGTCGACGGCGAGTCGGCGCAGATGTTCGAAAAGAAAATAATCGATCTGATCGCTCAGGAAGATAAATTTTTCATAATCAATATGAGCGAAACTGAATATATCACAAGCGCCGGGCTCAGGAGTTTTCTGGTGATCGGAAAGCTTCTGCGCGGCAGGCGCGGCCGCATAGCCGTGTCCAATTTCAACGAAAGCGTCGGGGAGGTTTTCAAAATGATGAATTTCGACAGTCTTTTCGCCATGTATACGACCGAAGAAGAGGCGCTCGGCGCGATCTGCTCTCCGGGGCCGGAAACTACCGTATATTAATATTTCAGCATATTTGAAAATCGGAAAAACACTTTAGTTGTTAGTGGAGAGCTGAGAGTGGAGAACTAAAGGATTTTTTGATATTTTAAAAAATCCCTTCTGATTTATGATTTTTTACGATTAGTTGCCGATGCAGATGTTAATTTTTTTAAATCACATTCTAAATGTCAAAAGTCAACAACTATTCACTATTCACTATTCACTGTGCACTATTCACTG
>Ga0209212_1001471_pt1 | contig 37877 bp, 43 predicted proteins | sample RifGroC2_FD_183996 | JGI IMG/M metagenome (GOLD analysis project Ga0209212, IMG submission 183996) | Groundwater microbial communities from Rifle, Colorado, USA - Groundwater C2 (SPAdes) (version 2) | ecosystem: Environmental > Aquatic > Deep subsurface > Groundwater | place: Rifle, Colorado...
CGGGCGCGAGCAGCGACCAGAAGCTTGCGGCGATCATGACACCGGCAGCAAAACCGAGCATTGAATCCATGAGTCTCTGGTTGACCGCCTTCGCGAAGAACACGAGGGACGCACCGGCAGCGGTGACGCCCCAGGTGAAAAAGGTGGCGATCAGCACCTGCACGACTGGACTGTATTGTTGGAAAAATTCGATCATGATTTCTTACCCGGAAATTTATTATTGATCACTACGACGTCTTCCGGTCCAGACTCCGGTACTGGATCGCCTCGGCGATATGCTGCTCATGAATGGTGCTGCTTTCATCCAGGTCGGCAATGGTGCGGGCTACCTTGAGGATGCGGTTATAGGTGCGGGCGGAGAAACCGAGACGGTCGGTGACCAGTTCCAGCATGCGGTTGCCGCTGGCGTCCAGTTCGCAGAATTTCTTGATGAAGCGGGGCGTCATCTGGGCGTTACAGTGGATTTTGGTCCCTTTGTAGCGATCCGCCTGAATGTTGCGGGAATGTTCCACCCGCGCGGCAATGGCTGCGGAGCTTTCGGCTTCACTCCGATCGGCCAGGTCGCGATACTTGACCGCCGGCACCTCGATGTGGATGTCGATCCGGTCCAGGAGCGGCCCGGAGATGCGCGAGCGGTAGCGGTGAATGGCAACCGGTGTGCAGGTGCAGGGATGGATCGGGTCGGACAGGTAGCCGCAGGGGCAGGGGTGTGTGCACCTTTCTCTACTATTCTGACTCAAGACGGCACTTGTTCTCAATTCAAATTCCCCTCGAAAAACAACCTGTTCCCGGTTATCCCGAATTCCCAATCACAGTTGGTGAACACATCCGCAAGAAACGGATGGATCTCGGTCTCCTCCAGAGAGAAGTAGCAGAGATCATCGGCGTCACCGAATCCTCTATCTGGAACTGGGAGCATGGCACCGAACCAGAACTGCAATATAATCCAAGAATTATCAAATTTCTAGGTTATATTCCGTTCGACTGCCCGGATGACACTGTGGGGCGGCTTGCGTGGTATAAGAGAGCTATGGGAATGAACCTGGATCATCTGGGTGAAGCTATGGGCCGTGATCCTGAACAATTATCTGACTGGCTGAGTGGAAGACATAATCCATTTCTGAAGAACCGGGAGAAGATAGAGCAGTATCTGAAAAATCAAGAAACCTTCCTTCTGCCAGAGAAGAAATAGTTGATTGTTTCTTCCGCAAAGGGAAGCTTTTCATAATTGGAACTTCCGGTACAACCCTTCATCAAAAATCATCATTGACCTTTACCAGTCCACGAATCCGTTTGGGTAGCAGGGCCAGCTTATCATCGATGTGCCTGCCGAAGGTGTAACGAACTGAATTCTCCTCGTCGTTGAAAAGTTTCACTCCGACTATGTTGGCAACCTCAAACACCAGGCCGATTTCACATTTCGGATCGCCGCGCTCGATCTTCTGCAAGGTTCTTCTGGAAATCCCCGCCCGTCCGGACAGCTCTTCCTCGGTCATCTTGCGCTCTTTCCTTCCAAGCCGGATGAGCTTGCCCAGCAGTTCTGCTGCATCTCGGGTCTGACGGAGATATGTACGGTTCACAGGAGAGGCCATAAACCACCGTTAGGCTATTATCTTACTCATAATAATACTTATTGAGTACGATAGTAACCAAATGGTGGTAATTAAGTCAAATGCTATACATTCCACAGTTCGCTTTCGCTCTATCAACACAATTGAGGTTGCAGGACATTTTTCAGTTTTACTAACGCTCGCTCTTCAATCTGACGTACCCGCTCACGTGAAATGGAAAAGTGGTCCGCAATATCTTGAAGTGTTAGAGGATCATCATTGGTGATCCTGTGTTCAACAATATATTTCTCTTTTTCGTTCAACCCCTGCAGGGCATGGGCAATTGCTTTCTTCAGTGAATGCTCCTGCTGATACTCACCGAGCATTTCTTCCTGATTCATCCGGTCGTCAGCAATAGTCTCAAGTATCGTCAGGCCATCGCCCTCAATGATTTCCTCATTGAGAGAAACTTCTCCTTTAAGCCGCTGCTCCATTTCTACGACTTCATGATCTGGTACGTGGAGCATACTGGAAACTTCAAATGCGTCGCTATCCCTGCCGGTTAACTTAAGTAGTGCTTCCTTGGTTTTGCGCAACCCATAAAACAATTTTCTTTGTGCTTGCGTAGTACCAATTTTTACCAGGCTCCAAGCGGAAACAATGTAGTTTTGAATGTAAGCACGAATCCACCATACGGCATAAGAAATCAATCGAACCCCTCTATATGGATTGAATTTACGAACCGCCATCATGAGCCCAATATTGCCCTCCTGAATCAGATCGAGCATTTTCAGGCCGTAATGACGGTATTCGGAAGCGACTTTAACCACATAGCGAAGATTGGAAGTAATGAGGGTATGAGCAGCCTCCAGATCCTTTTCCTCAAAGAACTTGACGGCGTAGTCCCTCTCTTCATCTTCTGTAAGTAAATTGAATTTGCGGATTTCGGAAAGATAGAGGGTAAGACTGTCGGAAATGATTGGCAGATTGGTAACCATGACGCACCTCCTGAAAACTTGTATCATGATTAGCACTCTATGGTGCTGACTGCTAAAAATGTAGCAAATATTTTTAGCAGTTTCAAGTAGAAAATCAATATAAGCTACATAATATCAGCGTGTTAACCTTACTAAAAAAACATCTCTTCCCCCCTTGATTTTTTGAAAACAGGAATTATTTATTGATCAGAAAGTCACACATCGAAAGGAGGTAATCCACATGGCAACCTGGGATGTATTCAAAGAACTGGACACACTGAGAAGGGAGATCGATGAAGCTTTTCGTGGCGCTGGTTACAGCCGTCCATTTGGCCCGACATTCCTTTCGCCGGTAACAACCCGCCGCTTCCCGCTGGTTAACTTCAGCGAGGACGAAGGGCATGTCTATATTGAGGCACTGGTTCCCGGCGTAGATCCAAAGGATGTCGATCTGTCCGTACTACGGAACACTGTCACCATTAGTGGCGAGCGCAAACCGTTTGTCGAAACGGAAGGCCAGATCGTGCATCGCTCGGAACTCGGCTCCGGCAAGTTCTCCCGCACGTTGGAACTGCCGGTCGACATCGACCCTGAGAAGATTTCGGCCCAGTGCAAAGACGGTATCATGCAGATAACACTGGCCAAGGCAGAACATGCCAAGCCGAAAAAAATCGAAATCAGACTTTCGTAATCACACAGACCACTTGGAAAGGAGGTAATTATCATGGCAGCAAACAGCTTGACCGAAAGAAATGATGAACGGAATGTTCAGGCTCGTGAAGAAACACGGTCGAATGAGAAATATATCCGCCCGGCGGTGAATATCATCGAGACCGAAGAAGGACTTGTCCTTACCGCAGATATTCCCGGTGCATCCAAGGAAGCTCTCGATGTCAACGTCGAAAAAGGCATCCTGACCATCACTGCGCCGGCCCAGCATACCACGCAGGGAACCTCTGCATATCGTGAATTCGAACTGGCCAGTTACTACCGGCAGTTCACGATTCCTGAAAGCCTCGACCATGAAAAAGCAAAGGCAGAGTATGTCAACGGTATTCTGACCCTGAAGGTGCCTAAGGCGGAGGTCGCCAAACCAAAACGGATTTCCGTACAGGTCGGGTAAGGAAGGAGCATTAACGGGAGGTGATCACAATGTCTAACCTGTTGCCTGAAAGATGGAGTGAGGCGCTGGAGCGGGTTAACGACAAGATCGGCCATTTCCTGACCAAGGTGGCGCCATGGAAGAAACAGGAACAGTCACCTGAAAGGATAACAACCGATACCCTTCCAGCATTCCTGAAACTTGGTGGTCCGCTGTTGGACATGCATGAGACCCCTGAAGAACTGATTATCAGGGCAGAAGTACCGGGACTGAATAAAGATGACTTTTCAGTTGAGCTTGTCGGCAGGCGGTTAACAATACATGGTGATAAAAAAATCGTACGTGAAAAGAAAGGAGGTGATGGGTGCCTTATTTCAGAATGCAGGTACGGCAGTTTTTCGCGTAGTATCCAGTTGCCGTACGAGATAGATGAGAAGTTTATTTCGGCGGACCTCAAACACGGGGTTCTCACGATCCGGCTCCCAAAGCCGGAAAAGGCACAGCATACCCGCTATCGGGTGCCTGTCTCCTGAACCAGCAGATTGTACCGAGGGCCGCTTCAGCGGCCCTCACTATTTCAGCAGGGTAATAATGGCAGGTGAACGTTATGAACAACTACCAGGACTACTACAAGACACTCGGCGTCGAGAAAAAAGCAACTCAGGATGAAATCCAGCGGGCGTATCGCAAGCTGGCTCGTAAATACCATCCTGACATAAATAAGGAAAGCACTGCCGAGGAAAAGTTCAAACAGCTCAATGAAGCCTACGAGGTCCTGGGTGACCCGGACAAAAGAGCCAAGTATGATCAACTTGGCAGCGGTTGGAATGGGCAATTTTCCAATCAGAGCTATCAGGATGGCGAAAATGTCCGATACCATTTTTCCAATGCCGACCCGGGTCAGTTCAGTGACTTCTTCCAGAACCTGTTCGGTGGTGGCGGATGGAACTTCACGGAGGAGAGCACTTTTCCGGGTGGCGGAGTCAGGCGACGTCGAGGGCGCGACCATGAAACCGCCATCAACATATCATTGGCTGATGCCTATCATGGCGCAAAGAAGAGCATCGAACTGGAGCGGGCTGAACCGGGCGGTGACGGCAGGCCGACCAGAACCAGGCGCAGCTATGATATCACCATCCCCCAAGGAGTGACTGATGGCTCCTTGATCCGCCTGGCTAACCAAGGCGGGAGCGGGAGCGGTGGTGGAGATGCAGGAGACCTGTTTCTGCGGGTGAACATACTTCCCGATAGTCGCTTCACGCTCAACGGACACGACCTTGCCACTACCGTTGATATAGCTCCCTGGGAGGCTGCCCTGGGAGGGAAAGTCTTGGTGCCTACTGTCGATGGGCGCATTAACCTTTCCGTGCCCGCCGGCACCCAAAGCGGTCAGAGCCTGCGGGTGCGTGGAAAGGGAATGCCGGTCGCCCCGGGCAGGTTCGGCGACCTGCTGGTAAATGTCCGCATTGTTGTGCCACAGCATCTCACAGCCAGGGAGCGGCACCTCTTTGAAGAACTGGCAAAAGAATCACGATTTGAGCCGCGAAAGTAACTGAGGTACAGCCATGACAGTCCAACACTATGAAATTATTATCAGCAGAAAGCATGAACTGGTCTCCGTGCCGGGGATAACCATCCATGAGTTGAGCAGGCTGTGCGATTGTCACCTGACGGTGGCGAGACGGCTCTTCTCAATCGGCCTCATTGAACCGTTGACTGCCGGAGATACTCCGCTGTTTGATCAAAGCGCCGTGGTTCGGGCACGCAAAGCACTGCGACTGAAACGGGACCTGCGGCTCAATTTCGATGCCATTGCCCTGGTAATGGATTTACTTGACCGCATCGACGAACTGGAACGACGAATATAAGCAATACCCTGACAGGAGCTCAACCATGATACAGAAAACTGCCGATCCGTTCCTGCGCCGCCTGCGTTGGTTGACCATCGCCGTTATCACCGTACTGTTTGCCTGGCATGCCCTGTCATGGGCAGACCGGGCTTTCCAGAAAGAATCGGCAACCCCACGTGCGGTTACCGCCCGCGGCGATCTGGCTGCCGATGAGAAATCGACCATTGAACTGTTCGAGCGTTCACGAGATTCGGTCGTGTATATATCGACTTCGGAACGGGTCATGGACTTCTGGAGCCGCAACATCTTCACCATCCCCCGCGGGACCGGATCCGGGTTCATCTGGGACGACAAGGGGCATGTGGTCACCAACTACCACGTGATCGAAGGTGCCTCGGAAGCACGGGTCAGATTGTCGGACGGCAAAGAGTACAGAGCAAGCCTGGTGGGCGCAAGCCCCATGCACGATCTGGCTGTGCTGAAGATCGGCAGCAGCTTCAAAGGACATTCGCTGCCTGTAGGGACCTCGCACAATTTGAAAGTCGGCCAGAAGGTTTTCGCCATTGGCAACCCCTTCGGCCTAGACTGGACCCTGACAACCGGTGTTGTCTCGGCCCTGGACCGCTCGTTGAAGGGAGAAACGGGAAGCGTCATTGAGCATCTTATTCAAACTGATGCTGCCATCAATCCGGGCAACTCCGGAGGGCCGTTGCTTGATTCCGCCGGGCGGTTGATCGGCATTAATACCGCTATTTACAGCCCTTCAGGGGCGTCAGCAGGGGTTGGCTTTGCCGTGCCGGTGGATACGGTCAACCGGGTTGTGCCGCAATTGATCGGTCGCGGCAAGTACCTGCGTCCTTCCCTTGGCATCGAAATAGACCAGGACCTGAACGAGGTCATTACGTCACAGCTGGGTGTAAAAGGAGTGGTCGTACTCAGAGTTACCCCCGGTTCACCGGCTGCACGGGCCGGGCTCAAGGGGAGCAGGGTTGGCCGAGATGGTTCACTGACACCCGGAGACATTATATCCGCCGTGCAGGGCAAACAGGTAGAGACGATCCCCAAACTGCTGGCCCGGCTTGATGACTTCAAGGTAGGGGAAACCGTGACCATCACTATTCTCAGGGATGGTAAAAAACAGCAGCTAAGCATACAATTACAGACCGAATAACGGAACACAAGAAAGGCAACCATGCCCCAATCAATTGACGATCTCATACTGCGGATTAAAGAACTACAGGAAGAACTCGAAGTTGAGTTTAAGAAGAAACGGGACGAGTTTGAGTTCATCATCGAAAAGAAGCGGGTCCGTTTTGCCGAGGAGGTGGCGAGACAGCAGCGACGCCTGAAAATCGGCTGGTTCCGCTATCTGGTCAAGGCCAGACCGCTCAACATACTGACTGCACCGGTCATTTATGCCGGCTTCGTACCGTTCATCCTGCTGGATCTGTTTCTCTGGTTGTATCAGTCGATCTGCTTTCCGGTGTACCGAATCCCCAAGGTAAAGCGATCCGAGTATTTGGTCTTTGACCGTGAGGATCTTCCCTACCTGAATATTATTGAGAAGTTCAACTGTTTTTACTGTTCTTACGGTAACGGTCTGATGGCATACGGACGGGAAATCGCCGCCCGAACCGAGCAGTACTGGTGCCCGATCAAGCATGCCCGCCGAATCAAGGCTTCCCATGAGCACTATCCCCGGTTCTTTGAATATGGCGATGCGGAGAGTTGGCAGAAAGGGCTGGAACGGCTGCGTCGGCAATATCCGAAAGAAGATCCTGGCGTGAAAAAAGAGGTACGCTGACATGAATACTGCAAGCTACATCGTGAAATGTCCATCGTGCGGCACCGGCAACCGCATCCCGGCAGATAAAGAGGGGCTCAGGGGACATTGCGGCAGTTGCAAGACAACCCTGCCACCAATGTACTGTCATCCCCAGCAATTGACCGACCGGACGTTTGACTCATTCGTCAGTACTTATCCCGGTGCGGTACTGGCAGAGTTCTGGGCACCTACTTGACCGCATTGCCATACCTTCGCACCGGTGGTGCGAACCGTTGCTGAAAAGCTGGCTGGTCAGGCGGCTGTATTGCAGATCAATACCCAGGACAGCCCGGCGTTAGCAGCTCGCTTCGGTATCCGCGGCATACCGGCTATAGTACTGTTGAAACATGCCCGCGTTATCGATCAACTGCCTGGAGCGCAAACGCTCGATACCGTTCTGGCGTGGTTCCGACGAAAGACATAATGAATTAGATCAAGACACTTGATATGGTCCTTGACCCGGGACAACTTTCAGATTGGTTGAGTGGCCGCCACTACGCGTTCAGAAAGAACCTGGAAAAGATCGAGCTGCTTTTGGCAAGTCATAAAATGTTCTCCTCTTGAGAAAACATTACGAAATTCAGTTCTTTTGATGGATACTACACGTCCCACTCTCGCATTCATGCCGTTTCGGCAGATAAAGGCGAACGCGGGCAAACAGCCAGTAGCCAATGCGAGCTAATCGATTTACCACCGGTAACTGGATGATGCGCCCCATGATGCCATAGACTGTCGAGGCCGGGAACGCCTGCCAGATTGCCCAGAATGAGTCAACCCCTTTGAAAATCTGTCCGTCCTGATCAATCGCATGCAGTTGATGTATGAAATCGGCAATCGAGATTTGGTACGGAACCGCATCGAAATCAGGGCTGCTGATGTCTACTGCCACCAGCTTTTCACCATGATCTTTCCGCAGGTAGTGCTCAATCTCGGTAGCACAGACAATGCATGCCCCATCGTAGAATACTTTAAGAGGAAACCGTGGTGGTCTCATCAAATAAGGGGGCGCACTTCGGTAACCGTGAACCAGGCCGCGTGGGTGACAGCGGCACCGGTGCCGGGGCCGACGGTGGAGTCTGCGTTTTCCTTGATTTTTGCCAGCATGGGCCCGGACTCTTCTGTCTTTACCAGTTCCAAAGCCAGACGGACGCCACTGAAACCGGGACCTGAAGCCTTGAACAGGAATGAGGCCTGCGGATTCTCGGTAATATTCCGATAGGTCCGCCCCTCGGTCATTCCCCATACCATGGTTTGTTCATCTATGACATGCGGTCGGGCATAGATGGCCGTGTTGACACCGCCATTCTTTGATGCTGTGGCCATAATCCCCATGCCTTGCTGTTGGAACAGTTCGTTCAAGTTCATATCATCTCCTTGAAGACAATCTGGGTGTGTCATTCCGAAGCTATTGGAATCAATATCTCGTTCCGACGCAGGAACCAGAGTGTGAACGGTGGGTTGTAGCGTGCCCAGACCGGCTCGCCAATGACTTTCAGGTTGTTGGCTGTTATCCAGTTATCCAGTTCCTGCTTATATTGCAGAAATTTCTTCTCACTCCAGAATCCGGAATATCGAACAGCAGCCACCCGGCGGGCAGGAACCTGCCGCAGCTTAATATTTGGATCATCGGGAGTCGGCAGGTTTTCCATAGTATATGTAGCCGGCATCATAAAGCTCACAGCCCACTTTCCCTGTACACTCTGCTGACTGACAGGAGCGGTCATGGATATTTTCTCCCCCCTCTGTTCCTGCGAAACAGGAGCTGTCATAGCAATCTTGCCGCGTGATTTGTTATCACCGGAGATGTATCGAAAAAGCGGTCTGAAAGCCTTGCTACCGGCACTTTCCAGGTTTCCGTCAACAATGATTTCGGCGAGTACCTGAGGCGCGTACTCGCGCAGTTCGAAAATATCGTCGGTTTTAATAACCGTGTAGGGTGCTTCTTCGGTTGCCATAGCAGTAGTCGCTCCTGTGAGCAGCAGCAATAATATTGCAGTGATCAGTCCGAAAAGTCTCATTTACTGCTCCTTGCGCGGCAGTGTAAATAAGTGCAGGCGGTCTATATTTGCTGCTGGTTCAGAATGAATTTTCAATAAATACTTCTGCCAGCGGCAGCTTGCCCGTCCGGGGGAACGATTCCTGCGAGCGACTGCCCACCGCAATCATCATGCTGACGACATGGTCGTCTGGAAGATTGATCAGTTTCCCCACGGCATCGAAATCAAATCCGTCCATTGGACAGGAGTGCCACCCCTGTTCCTGCGCCAACAGCATGATGCTCATGGCGAGCAGTCCACATGAACGCATCGCTTCGTCCCGTTGTACCAGCGGTTTTTCTCGATAATATACATCAATTGCAGGTATGAGCATGTCTTGGTACATCTGCGGCGCTCCCGCCCAGTAACGTGCTGGTTCTTTTGCCCAGGCATTAAGATCAGCACAAAGGACAAACAGGAGGGATGCATCAGTGACCTTGTCCTGGTTCCAGGCAACTTCACGAATCTTCTGACGCAAAGCAGGGTCTTTGACATTAACAATACGCCAGTTCTGGATATTGAAAGCCGTTGGCGACAGCATGGCCTTTTCCAGCAGCTCAGTTACCTGCTGTTCGCTGATTGTAAATGCCGGGTCAAACATTTTCTCCGCGCGTCTTTCCTGTATTGCTGTTGATACATTCATGGTTATTCTCCTTTAAATTGTGGGTTTGATATGTTGAAGCTCTTGGAATCGTCTATGCGCCTTTATGTTGAAGAACTACATCATGCATTTCCGTAGTCAGTGTTTCTATCCGCTGACTCAACTCTTTCACGATTTCGGTCAATTGCGTATTTTGCTGGAGCAGTTCCATTATCTGCTCGGATTGCTGTGCAGCCAATGCTTGTCGCTGCTCAGCAGCCAATGCAAGGGCCTCCCGATGTTGTGCGTCGGCATCTGCATGTGCCTTATCTCGATCAGCCTGCCGTGTCTGAGCAAGCAGGATGAGAGGTGCAGCATAAGCTGCTTGGAGACTGAAGGCAAGGTTGAGCAAGATAAACGGGTAAACATCGAATTTGGTATATCCGGCAACGTTTAACCCGATCCAGATGGCTACAATAACCGTCTGCGCAACAAGGAAAACCGGTGTTCCAAAAAAACGCGCAAATCCTTCCGCCTTAAGGGCAAACCAGTCATTCCCGAAGACAGTACCAAGATGAACATGAGGGAGATGGAAGCGGAAGTAATCATTAGGTACATTTGAGACCGGGACGGGAGCCGGTATTTTTGATTCTGCTATCATATCATCTCCTCAATGGTTCAGATTCTTTTGCAAAAACTACAATGTTTCATGATGTTTTCTTCTCGCGGTCCTTGATAAGTACAAACAGCAGGTAGGATACAACACCAAGATTTATAACAAGAACAGTGATTCTCGGCCATGTAACTTTAATAGCCACCTCATAGATCTCGACTGGAATGTACATACCTCCGGTGAGGACGGCAAACCACTCGGCCCAGGTCTTTCTCAGCCAAAGTCCAGCCGCTTCAATCATGCGCACAATAAAGTACATTGCAGCAGCAAGAGCCATGCTCCAGAGTTTGGTATCGTCTATATGTTCCATCAGGTCGAGAAAGATTCGCGGATAATGGCTGGCAGGATTAAGGTGAAAGTGTTTTACCAGATGCATGGCGGCTTCATTGATGTCCTTGTGGATGTAGGTCAATAACTCGAAACCCACAAGGAGAACCAGTAGCCCCTTTGCTCCTTCAAAGAGCGCAACAACGTGCAGCCCGCGTGCGTGTGACTGTTTGCTAAGCTGTTTTGGGACTTTGGAGTGGCTCTTTTTCATTCGTATGTCTGCATAAAATCACTCCGCAGACCCAACTATTTTACAGGGTATAAGTTCATCCTCATTGAACGAGTAAACAGCACACATCCGGTGATAACCATCAGCAATAACGACTTTGCCAATGCGCTCGTCTCTCACCAGAAGTATTGGTGAGATTGATTTTCCGTTCTCGATCTTGTTTCGGTCTTTCTCCACATGGGAATTACTGACTCCAAGCAAAGACAGTCCCGATGCTCGAAAGATGTCTTTTGCTTTGAACTGAGCTAGCTGGGCACTCTTCAGGTTATTTACGATCATCTTAACTGTTGTGCCATTGTAGAGCAGCCCAAGGTAAGATTCTGCTGCCGGATAATTCTTGTCCTCAGGCTCTTGCAACCATTTGATCTTGATTTGTTTGACCATACTGATACCCCATACCTTACCCAATCCATACCCGTTTAGATGTCTGGATTATGATCGCGTTATCGCCGGTCACCGGTAAACCGTAGCAACATGAGAAAAAGGTTTATAAAATCAAGATACAGTGTCAATGCCCCGAGAATAGCAGGTTTTCTTCCTTCAGTTCCCTGAGCTGCCATTGCTTTGATTTTCCAGGTGTCATATGCAGTAAGACCTGTGAAAACAATCACGCCGATACCTGATATGACCCACGAGACCGCACTGCTGCCAACGAAGATGTTGACGACCGAGGCGATTACCACACCTATCAACCCCATGAACAGAAAACTTCCCCACGACGTGAGGTCACGTTTGGTCATAAATCCAAAGAGGCTCATTGCGCCAAACATCCCGGCAGTGGTAACAAAGGTGGATGTAATTGAGCTGGCAGTATAAGCCAGAGCCACGCTAGAAAGAGTGATTCCGTTTAGTGCGGAGTAGACAATGAATACTAAAGTCGCTGTTGATGCACTCATCTTGTTTATTGCACCTACAAGAGTGAATACCAGAGCCAGTTCTCCGATCATTATTCCGTAAAAGACAAGCCTGTTTCCCAATACGGCATTGAGTATTGCCGGTGAGGAGAGTGTGATGAGCGAAACAAAAGCTGTAATAGCCAATCCTGCTCCCATCCAGGCGTATACCTGTCGGATAAGAGAGTTTTGCCTTACAACTACCTGCGTTGCAGTACGTGGTTGCATGGTACTAAAGTCATTCATAATAAAGCTCCTCTTTTCAAGATTCTAGGGGCACGATCACGTCAGATCTCTAAAGTAAGATTGACTGTTGATCGACGCCTTGGGAAATATACTTTTCTTGGCTTGACATATAGAGTTAGTTTACCATTTCCAGCAATCCATTAGGTGATTGTTTCGGCTACTCAAATAACTGCGCCAAAGAACTTGCCAACTCCGGCGGTTAGTCCCATTGCAAGCACACCCCAAAATGCAACACGAATAGCACCCTTAGCAATGGGAGCACCACCGGCGTATGCTGCGGTAGCCCCCAAAATGGCTAGAGTAATCAGCGCGGTTGCAAATGAAACCTCGGTAACCAAGGCTTTAGGAGCGAGTATTACGGCCAGGATTGGAACAACTGCACCTACAACAAATGCAATTGCAGACGCAAGTGCTGCTTGAAGCGGTCGAGCCCGTAAAGTTTCTGTAATGCCAAGTTCGTCTCTGGCGTGAGCTCCAAGAGCATCTCCGGACATCAGTTTTTCTGCCACTTGGCGTGCCAAAGGTTGGTCGAGACCTCGGCTCACGTAAATTGAAGTGAGTTCAAGTAGTTCGTGTTCCGGCTGAAGTTCAAGTTCACGCTTTTCTCTGGCAATGTCAGCATGTTCAGTATCTGCCTGCGATTGAACCGAGACATACTCGCCTGCAGCCATTGACATTGCTCCAGCGACAAGACCGGCTATACCAGCAAGCAGAATGCTATTTTGTGATGCTCCGGAAGCTGCAACTCCAACGACAAGACTTGATACCGAAATTGTTCCGTCGTTAGCGCCAAGCACTGCTGCTCGAAGCCAACCTATTCTTTCTGACCTGTGAGATTCGCTGTGAAATTGTAGCATTAACAGAATCTCCTTGAGATCCAACTTACTACTGGACGGTCACTACAGACTGCTGATACATCCTCATCAATCACCCCATAAATCTAGACGATATCTTCATTCCTGAATCGCTTGAAAAGCAATGCTCCAAGAATAAGACAGTAAACAAGGACATTGATGAGTGGATAGATAGGTCCGAATCCATGGCTTGATTCGCTCTCGATCAACGAAGAGGCCAGCTGCTGAACTCCTAAGAGCTTCGGCCAGAAAAAATAAACTACTTTCCACCAGGTCAGGTCTGACTGTGGCTGGCCGACCGATTGCTGCACTATCGCCTGCCCTATCTGACTCTGGCTGGCAGCAGCTATGCCATCAGCTACAAAGCCGACGGCACCAACGCCAAGAACACAAAGAAAAGCGACAATGTCGGACATCATAAGCGACAAAAGAAGCACAGCAATAACCACAAAGAGCAGGTTGATCGAGCATAGCAGTGAGGCAACGAGGTATTCCGGCATGAAAACCTGCAAATTGATGGAGGTGATCAGGAAGACAATACTATGCAAGATGAGCATAAAAAGTGTCGATAAGACCCATAATCCGAGGATTTTTCCCATTACATACTGCCACCGCGCTATCGGTTTTGACAAAATGCACGCTTGCATCCCCTCATTTCGGTCACGCCTGAAGATTCGCATCGAAAGTAAGGCTGCTATGACCATCACACCAGCACCAATTACGTGGAAGGTCGCTTTCGATAATGTCCTGACTATGGTTCCGGCATCAAGAATCTGTCCGTTCACCATGTAATTACCTTGATAACAGCCACGAACAAGAAATACACAGAGTGCGCAGAATACGAACATGACGACGAAACTTCTCTGCTGCACTTCGTCGATAAGCGTATATTTTGTAATCCTTGTAATGGGGGGTAGTGATTTTGAAGTTTCCATGTCAACCTTTCACCAATCGAACAAACACATCTTCCAACGTCTCCCCGTCTTTTACAATGGAGGAAATTGTGTCTTTTACCAAGAGCTTGCCTCGGTTGATGATAGCTGCGGTATCACAGATTTTTTCAACTTCCGACAACAGGTGTGAATTTAAGAAAATAGTCATGCCTTGATCTTTAAGCGACTCCAGGAGTTGGCGTATTTCCCTGATACCAATGGGATCTAAACCAGAGGTGGGCTCATCAAGAATTAACAGTTTGGGATTTCCCATGAGTGCGGCGCCTAATCCGAACCGTTGGACCATGCCCTTGGAATATGTGCTAACCTTTGTATTCTCCCTGCCTTGCATTCCAATCAGCTCAACAATACGCCTACAGTGATCTGCAGCCTCGGACCGGTTCATATCCAATAGCTCAGCACAGCGTAGAAGGTAGTGCCACCCTGAAAGAAATGGTGGAACATGGTGGTTTTCAGCAAGATAACCGACCGATTGTCGGCATTCTGCCAGAGTACTTGGAATACCGCTTAAAGATAAGCTGCCCGATGTCGGCCGTGTAAAATCGAGCAGCATCTTAACGATGGTCGTTTTTCCGGCACCATTGGGTCCAAGCAGAGCAAAGCACTCACCTGGCTTTACCGTGAAGGAGACATCATCAACAGCCGTAAGCGATTCGTATCGTTTGGTAACATTTTTCAATTCAATCATATTATGGACTCATGAAATCTCAGAAAACTTTCCATCTGCAAGGTATTCGTGATTAATCTGGACGTTGTTCTCTATCAGTTGTTCGTACGGATCAGAAATCGCGGGAATGGTAACAGGCAATAAGTACGCTGACTATTAACCCAGTTCCTGGCATGATTCAGAGTAGACCTCCCCAACCTTTGGACACTCCACAGCACATGTTTCACACTCTCCCGGACAGGGTTCGATATGAACAAGGATATGGCTGTGAGCGAGGCAACTCTCGATATCAGCTGTAATCTGATGGGTAAGAGCGTGCCCCGCCTCCACGGTCATCTGTTTCGGAACTACCAGGTGCATGTCGATATGCCTGATATGGCCTGACTTGCGGGTGCGAAGCTTGTGGTATTCGATAATCCTGTTGGAGTATTTCTCCATCACTTCATGAATCAGGGACTCTTCATCGTCAGGCAGTTTTACGTCAAGGATATGGAAGAAGGCTGCCTTGGTTAAATCCCAGGCTGCCTTGATAATCATGAGTGCCACAACAATGGCAATAATCGGGTCGAGCATGGCGATGCCGGTAACTTTGATGGCAACTAAACCGCCAAGCACGCCAACCGACGTATAAACATCGGTCCTGAGATGCATGGCGTCAGCTTCCAGCGCAACGGAATCAGTCTTTATCGCTACATTGAGCAGATAGCGTGAGACAAAGTAGTTGGCTACTGCTGAAACAAGCATGACCAATGCGCCCAGTCCAAGGCTTTCGACCGCAATTGTTCCAGAGCGTAGTTTGTGTATCGCCTCCCAGATGATATAAAAAGCTGCACCGAAGATAAGCACCGCCTCGATCGTTCCTGCTACGTTCTCAATTTTCCCATGTCCAAAGCGGTGCTCGTCATCAGCAGGCTTTCCTGATTCCCGGACAGAAAACCAGGCGATAATTGCCGCTACGAGGTCAATTCCGGAATGAACTGCTTCGGAGATAACGCTGACCGACTGCATCATGATGCCGACAATCAGTTTGAGGATGATCAGTATGGAATTCGAGGTAATGGAGAATACGGCGGCCTTGCTTTTTGCTCGTTGTACTTCAGGTGATTGGATCATTGCTATACTCCGGCAGCGGTCATAATTTGTTTCAGTTTTTCCGTGGCTCCCTTGAGCAGTTCCTGAGCCTCGGCATTCTTCTTCCGGTACTCCAGAAGCGTCATCGGATTTTTGTCCGTGACAAAGCTTCTGATGGCATCGAACGATGCAGCGTATGTTTTGTAAGCAGCGATCAAGCCCGTTTTCGCATCATCCAGGATCTTCCTGGCTTCGGGCGGCAGGGCTTCCGGAATAGCCTTCTTTGCCAGAGATTCTCCGGCACGTAGACACTCAGACTTTGCTTTGTCGATGATGGAGGGGAGGTTGATGGATATCTCGCCCCCCTTGAGGACACTTTTCAGTTCATCTAGCGCCAGTTGAATAGCCTTGTCCGTGAGGTTTTCAATGCTCAAGACCTCTTTCTGAAATGCCATCAGCTTTTCTTTGTCGGCAGCAGATAGCGTGATAGCGGGGATCTGTTGCTGCGGCGCTGGCGCTTTTTCGGTTGAGCAGCCACATAGTGCCATAACTCCAATTACGAGAGCAACCAATACGATATTTTTCAAAATGTATCCTCCAGTAATAGTTCGTCTCAAGGGGAATTTTTCTCTTTCTTCCTACTGAACATCTTAAACAACTCGAACCAGACAATGCTCGATATGCCGGCAGACACACATATGACAACATCGAGCGGATGGATCACTGAGAACCTGAATACTTCTCGAAAAATAGGAATATTAAGCGCCATACCGAGGAAGATTACTGCACCGCCTGTTACCCACCAGAGAGCGGAATTCGGAGCCCCTAATATCCTGCCAATTGTGTTGCTCCAGGAACGGTTGGTCATCATCAGGCCAAGGTTGGCGATTATCAGGGTAGTGAATGCCAGGGTACGGGCCTCAAGTTCTCCATGCCCACGAACAAGACTGACGCCAAACACAATTAGAAGTACAACCAGGACACTCACACCTTGAAGTGTGCTTAACAACAAGACGCGCTTACTGAACAACGGTTCCTTTGGATCGCGGGGTGGCCTGTTCATCGCATCCATCTCCGCCGGTTCGACCTCGTACACTATAGAACAGGCAGGATCTATGATCAGATGGAGGAAAGCGATATGGATCGGCATGAACAACAGCGGCCACTTGAAAAGCACCGGAATGAGGGACATCCCGGCAATCGGAATATGTATGGCCAGAAGATAGGCCATAGCCTTCTTCAGGTTGTCAAAGATACGCCGCCCCATTTTTACGGCCCGGACGATGGAGGCAAAGTCATCGTCCAAGAGCACGAGATCGGACGCCTCGCGTGCTACGTCTGTCCCTCTGCCACCCATAGCGATACCGATATGAGCTGACTTAAGAGCCGGCGCATCGTTCACCCCGTCTCCAGTCATGGCAACAACCTCGCCATTGCTCTTCAATGCTTTCACCAGACGGAGCTTCTGTTCCGGTACAACTCTGGCGAAGATGTTGACTGTTCTGATCCTCTCCTGTAGATCCACTTCACTCATGTTTTCCAGTTCAGGACCGGTTATGACTTCATCCGGTTGAACAAGCCCGATCTGCCGTGCGATACTGCGCGCCGTGCCGGGATAGTCACCGGTGATCATCACCATTCTTATACCAGCACGGTAGCAATCCTGGAGTGCTGCAGCCACGGTTGGTCTGACCGGATCGGCCAATCCCACAAGCCCTAAAAACTCGAAGGTGAAGTCGTGTTGTTCACCCGGTAAACCTACTTCACGAAAGTACGATCGCGCTACTCCCAGTACCCTCAGGCCGTCATCAGCCATGCGGGTCACCGCCGTCATCATCTCCCTATGTTGGCTATCACTGAAATGGCAGAGGTCGGCAACCGCTTCCGGTGCGCCTTTGGCGGCGATAACGTACTCATTCCCCTCCGGAGCCCTCCAGACATGGGACATGGCAAGAAGTTCAGGAGATAACGGGTATTCCTTTTCAAGGCGCCAATCACCGTGGAGATGCTCGGTATGGGCGAGATACTCTTCGCCAAAATCCTTGATGGCCCGCTCCATCGGATCATAGGGATCGCGCTGGCTTGCGAGAATGCTGAATTCCACCAGATCGTGAAATGTATCAGGGGGTGGGTCATTGCGAAAGTCACCAATTTTGTACAAAGTCCCATCGGTGTTGAGCGCAGAGACTGACATCCGGTTCAACGTAAGGGTACCTGTCTTGTCCACGCACAGGACAGTCGCCGAACCGAGTGTTTCCACTACCGGTGCGCTGCGGGCAAGAACCTGAGTCCGGGAAAGTCGCCATGCCCCCAATGCCAGGAAGATTGTCAGGACCACCGGAAGCTCATTCGGCATGACCGCCATGGCCAGGGTGAGCCCCGCCAGTACCCCATCGAGCCAGGCACCGCGGGTGATCCCGTACACCAGAATAAGCAGTGCACAGAGCACGAAGACTGCCGTGGCAAGAATTTTTACCAGACGACCGGTTTCACGTTGCAGCAGGGTTTCTTCGCTGGTCACTGCTTGCAGGGCCTTGCCAATTTTGCCGATGGCGCTCTGTTGTCCGGTAGCAATCACGCGGGCAATTCCCTGTCCACGAACAACCAAAGTTCCCGAAAAAACAAATGGGAGATCATCTCCCCCTGGTTGCACTACAGGTGAAGTAGCATCGCCAGGCACCTTGCGTACCGCAATGGATTCGCCTGTCAGGAGCGATTCGTCTGTAGATAGACTCGTGCAGTCCAGCACCAGAGCATCAGCAGGAACCCTATCGCCTTCTGCTAGAACAATGATGTCACCTCGAACCACGTCTCGACCAGCAATCCGCTGCTGGGCACCATCGCGAATAACAAGGGCTCTTGGGCTGGAGAGATCACGGAGGGCCTCCAGAGCTCGTTCTGTCTTTCTTTCCTGATACAGGGTTATGCCCATGACGAAAAAGACAAATGCCAGAAGCATCATCGCTTCCTGCATATCCCCCACCAGCAGATAGATTGCGCCACAAGCCACCAACAACAGGAACATCGGCTCACGCATTACGTCGAGGGCTATTTGAAAGTTCCCACGTTGCTTTGAAGACGGAAGTTCGTTGTGGCCTTCTTCCCCAAGAATTTTGGCGGCATCCTGTAAGGTTAGACCAACATGTTCATGTATTTCAGGTTTTCGAGCCATAACTGCCACCTTTTTACGGAGAGAGGAGATATCCCCTCTCTCCGAGACTGATATCAGTCGAACAAATCTGACAGCCAGGACTTTTTCTTGTATTGGCCGTTATGACCATAGCCATGATCATCATGATGTTTTCCATACTGCTGCTGAATGTCGCCGGAGTAGTATTTTTGAGGTTCCAATTGTGTATGAGTTGGTGTTTGTGTAGTTGACCGTTCGATGATTTTATCCAGTTCTCCCCTGTCGAGCCAGACACCACGACATTCTGGGCAAAAATCAATTTCTACTCCCTGGCGTTCGGCAATTTTAAGGTCTATTCCTGTGCAAATCGGGCATTTCATAACGATTTCTCCCTATGATTTTGTTCGTTATTGGTTTTAGCGTTGCTAGTAGAGCGTTGTATGCGATCCCTTACAATGTGAAGCATTCTCCTGGCCCAGGCAAACTCGGTGGCAAGAATTCCCAATGCAAGAGGAATTACGACAACTGCCGGACCGGGCAGAACTATCATGGCAATACCAATTATAAGAATGGTAATGCCGACAACTGCCACGAGAAGACGCTTCAGCTTTTTAAGCGACCATTGCTTCATGATAAAGAATGCTCTTGTTTTTGGTAATTACAATGAATTCGATGCAGCCTGAGCCACAAGCGGTAAAGTCAGGCGTGGTTCTGCGGGGGGACAAATATCCTGTCTAATAGACGTGGCAGAGCAAGTTGAGGTTCATATAGGGATGTTCGCTCGATAATTACTTGGGAGATTATTTTCGGCACGATGTCGGCCAATATTTGACCGGCGCAACAACAGGTTGTTTCACAATCATCAGCATCATGATTTACGGGACATTCATGATCTTGGTCAGTAGTCAGATACTCACATGTATCTTTATGGGCCAGTTCGCCAATAGATGAACAAGGATGTGCCAGACATTCCACAGGAAGTATGAGATACAGAACGATCAATATGATGGATACAATCTTCATGAAGTTCACCTAGATCTCAAATTCCAATACACCAAACTATCTACGAACGTCCTATCTAAAATGTTTTATTTATATCATCAATGTACATTTTTAGATAGATATGACTATACACTATGGCGAAATCATTACGAATAATTATGTTCCAACTGCATGATGTCCCGGTATGGAACAATGCCATGAATAGTATCCTCTTCATCAAGCACCGGCAACGCTGAAAAGCCATAACGCTTGAACTTCTCCTCGGCATCGGCAATGGAGTCGTTGCAATCCAGGCTGATGACCTGGGTCGTCATTATCTCGGACAAAGGCGTACTTTGCTTGGCCATAAGAAGCTCAGGCAGGCTGACAACGCCTTTGAGCTTGTTGTCATGATCAACGACGAAGACATAGTCGAGAACATCAGACTCTTGGCTGACCGTGCGATAAGCAGCAATGACCAGGTCGGTATGAACATCAGGGAGGAACCTGATATAGGCATTGGTCGTCAGGTTAGTAATGGTATTAACCTGATTTTCCAGAAGCGCTTCGATCTTCTCTGTTTCGTCATGCTCCATCAGGTCGAGAATCTCTTCCGCTTGGTCAGTCGGCAATACCGAGAGAACATCAGCCGCCTGAGCGGGGGTCATTTCATCTATGAGGTCGGCGACCCGCTCTTTGTTCATGGAAGAAATCAGAATGCGCTGTACCCGTGGTTCCATTTCCTCCAGGGTGTCCGATGCCTGATCCGTTTCAAGTTCATTAAAAATGGCAAGGCGCTGTTCTTCAGAAAGTTCTTCCAGGATATCTGCCAAATCCACCGGATGGATGTCCGGCAGAGCCTCCTTAAGAATTTTGAGTTGCACATTCCCCTTGAAACTGCCTATTTTCTCCGGAAGACGCTGGACATAGGTCCAAGGGATGGTCTCCTTCTTGAACATCTCAGCAAGGTGATATACGAATTGGGCCACATACCGCAGGCCAAGCCGTTTCAGCAGTCCATATCGGCTGAAGTCAACATCGGTAGCGTAAAGGCGGGCATTCCGCAGTAACAGCTTTACATCGTAGACCACGTCGATTTCGTTGCCATCAAGGTCAATCACCTTCTTGTCCAGAATATGGTCCTTGAGCAGAACCTGATTATCTTCTGGTTCAGCTTCGAATGCCTCCAGGTTCTGTAGGGAGAGCTCAATTCCGTCCCGTTTCAATTCATCGATTCTAGCAAGTGGCACCATCAATGACTTGTACCCGAAGGGACGGCTCACGATAACGTGAGTCACTTCGGCAACTTTCTCGTGCTCTACGATTAGCAGGTCATCGAGCTTGCCGATTTTTTTGCCCTGATTGCATACCGGGATGCCGGTCAGATCACTCAGGAAGAATATATGATCGTTCTGAATATTTTTCATATGGTTCATGGCGCACCTCGCTTTCACAGGAGAGTAATGAACTTGTACAAAAGCAGCCCGACCAGCAGAACGAGGTACAAGCGTAAAAACAGCAAGGAGCCTTTCACCCAGCCTGACATCTCGACATTCGGTTTTGAATATTTTTGATTGATCTCACGCACCTTGGCGAAATTATGGGAAAAGAAATCTCTGATCATGGCTAATTGCCTCCTATTTTAACAAGTTCGGGAACAGCGTGCTGACCGCGTAGAGGGTCGAGAGAATAACAATCGCCACCACGATGCTACAGGTAACGATATTCTGCCACAGCGTATTGGTATATTCTCCCATTGTCTTCTTGTTGTTCAGCAGCAGGATCAGGAAGACCAGTGCAGCCGGCAGCAGGGTCACCGCGATGACCTGCACGAACAGGGTAATCAGCACCAGCGGTGCTTTGGGAATCAGTACCACCAGTCCGGCTGTGATGAGGGTCAGGAAATAGTTAGCGTAAAACCATGGCGCTTCGCGGATCTTGTTGTTAAGCGAGTGCGCCCAGCCGAAAACTTCGCCAAAAGCCCATGAACTGGCCAGTGAGATGCAGATCGCTCCCAGCAGGCCGGCGTCAAAAAGGCCGATGGCCATGAAAGTACCGGCATATTTCTGGCTCTTCATCAGCATGATCGAAGCTTGGGCGGCATCGTCGATATTGACGCCGGGCAGAATGGTACCGGTTACTATCACAATAAAGATCGCTACCACCACGGTAAGAAACGACCCGACTAGGGTATCCAGTTTGCCCCAAGGGATGTCCTTTTCCCTTGTTCCTTTATCAACCACAGCACTCTGCTGGAAGAAGAGCATCCAAGGAGCAATGGTGGTGCCGATGTTGGCCATCAGGAAGAAGAAGAGTTCATTGGTGAAGCCTCCTGGCGGTATATGGGGCACGAAGCCGGTCTGAATGATGTCATGCACAGACGGTTGGACCATGAAGGCACCGGGGATATAGATCAGGTTGACCGCGCAGAAGGCCAGGGCAATCTTCTCCCATGTCCAGTAGCGTCCATTTAGAACCATAATACCCATCAGGACGCAGACTCCAAGTACTGTTAGCCAGGGAGGGACGCCAAAGATTCTGAGCGCAGAAGTCATGCCGATAAACTCGGTGACCAGGGTCAGCCAATTGACAATCATTAGATCGATCAATGAGAACCAGCCCCAGAAGGCGCCGAAACCGGCGAAGATTGCTTCGCCGTGACCCCGCTTGGTGACTGCCCCCAGTCGGACTGTCATCTCCTGAACGTAGTAGGCGACTGGTATCAGGATAAGCAGAAACCAGATCAGGTGGTAGCCGTACTTGGCGCCGGTAGCGGCATACGTTGTTATGCCGCCGGCGTCATTATCGGCTACCATGACGACAATGCCAGGTCCGGAGATGATAAAAAAGAGCTTAATAGCCTTCCAAATACGACGGAATTCGTAGTAGAGCTTTGAAATACTGAGCACGTGAAACCTCCTTCAGCCAGAAGTTGCGCAGAATTTGTTAAACCGCGAACCAATATTGTTGATCAATTTTGAATCAATCTGCAGACGCGATTAGGCTTGGGGAGAGAGAACGATAATGAGGAAGTCTCTCCGCTGGCCGATAGATGCATGGCCCAGCGGAAAAACCTGAAGAAAGAGTCTTGAGGAAGTTACCGACTGGGTATCGATGCGATTGAATTCTTACTATGACTGTCCAATTTGGATAACCACCACCCTTCGCTTTTGACATGGGACAACAAAAAAGGCCACGGAAAACCGTGGCCTGATACATAACGTGCCATGATTCCCCTCTCGTAGGTTTTCGGCAGTGCACAACGTAGGTCGGTTGACCAGCTACCTTAAGTCAAGCCTTAATCCGGCAAGACCTGGTCTACCCATTGGCGTCTTTCGACGTTTCCGGGCAGTAGCCTGTGTTTGTGCAAACGCCTCATGCTAACGAGGAATTCAACCCTTTCCACATACGCCTTCATAAATAGTATGTCAAGAATTTTGTATCCACACCACTGACACGTTGACTCTTGCTCTCATCTCACATATATCCGTTGGTGAAATAATGAGGTGACCATGAAACGTGTCAAATTGGAACACAAAAACTCACAACTGATGTCAAAGCGTGATTTTATAATCCGTATGGGGTGGTATGGTTTTTTCGGGTGTCTGTTTTTGGTGTTTTCGTTAGGTGTCGGGACGGTTGGATATCATATAACGGCGAATCTGGGCTGGATAGATTCCTTTTTGAACGCATCGATGATCCTGACCGGTATGGGACCAGTTGATAAACTTGAAACCGATACAGCTAAGCTTTTTGCAGCTTTTTACTCAATCTTCAGCGGAGTGGCTTTCCTGACTTTTTGCGGAGTTCTATTTACCCCGGTCTATCATCGGTTTATACACAAGTTTCATCTTGATCTGGGGGATAAGAACCTTTGAATGGGAACTGACTGGATCATTGAGGAAAGTTGGAAAGCTTCACACTCAGTCGGAGTGTAACAGCCTGTTATTTAAGGACTACCCGGCAAATTCAGGGGTGTGTTAACCTTTCTCTACTATACTCACTTAAAACGGCACTCGTTCTCAATTCAAATTCCCCTCGAAAAACAGCAGCTTCCCGGTTATCCCGAATTTCCCATCACAGTCGGTGAACACATCCGCAAGAAACGAATGGATCTCGGCCTCCTCCAGAGAGAAGTCGCCGAGATCATCGGCGTCACCGAGTCCTCTATCTGGAACTGGGAACATGGCACCGAACCAGAATTGCAATATAATCCAAGAATTATCAAATTTCTAGGTTATATTCCGTTCGACTGCCCGGATGACACTGTGGGGCGGCTTGCGTGGTACAAGAGAGCGATGGGGATGAACTTTGATCATCTGGGTGAAGCCATGGGCCGCGATCCCGAACAATTGTCAGACTGGTTGAGTGGAAGACATAATCCGTTTCGGAAGAACCGGGAGAAGATAGAATTGTTCCTGCAAAACCAGAAAACTTTCCTTCTGACAGAGAAAGAACTGTGATTACCTTCTTCCCTGAAAGGAAACATTCAGTGCCTTGATCTCTCGCACTACCTGTCGTCAAAAATCATCATTGACCCTTACCACTCTACGAACCCGCTTGGGCAGCAGGGCCAGCTTATCGTCAATGTGTCTCCCGAAGGTATGCCAGTTCGAATTCTCTTCGTCGCTTAAAAGCTTCACCCCAACCAGGTTGGCGACTTCTATGCGTCAGACAAGCGAGTTCTCTCCAAGCTTTTTTCTTCCTCATGATAATTCAAGCGAATCTCTTCCAGCCTATGCGTTACGAGTTTTATCTAATCCCATTCAACAAATTATATACAAACACTATTTGACCTAGGTCAATGTTTTAACTTCGGGTAAGTGTAATGATATACTACATTTATTTGTGCAGGTATTAAAGTTAGTGTCCCAGTAACTCCTTTAAAAGTCAGCTTCAAGCATATTGTACGGAAAATTTAAGTAATAAAATATCAATTTTTAAACAGTGTCTCATTTATGACGGCGAGAGGGGAAAGTGTATGGCAAAATCAGGCAGGCTTATGAGCTGTTTCATTGTATTGCTGGCTCTATTGGCAAACAGCTGTCCCGCACAGGCAGATCCCGGTAAAGATCTGTTCGACAAGCAGTGCGCCAGTTGCCATTCCATAGGCGGCGGAGACGGCGGCGGTCCCGACCTCAAGGGGGTGGTCGGCAAGCGGACACATGAGTGGCTCGAATCACTCATCATCGAACCGGACAAGCTGACGGCAAAGAAAGACCCGATTCAGGCCGAACTAGTCAAGAAGTACGGCTACGAAATGCCGAACCTGGGTATCGGCCATGATGATGCCCTGAAAATAATTGCCTACCTTTCGGGAGCAGACGGCGCTGCAGCAGCTGCCCTACCGAACGGCGAACAGATGGCAGTGGTGGTGACGCCGGAACTGATCGCTCAAGGCAAGGCACTCTTCATTGGGAACAAGCGCCTAACCAAGGGTGGCGCACCCTGCCTTTCCTGCCATCCATTTACCTATCCCGGTATTGAGGGTGGCAACCTCTCTATTGCTGATTTGAACAAGTCCTACCAGAAAATGGGTGATACGGGCATGCAGGGGGCGCTCAAGGCGCTCAAGTTTCCGACCATGAAGAAGATCTATGCCGAACGTCCGCTGACCGATGATGAGATCACGGCCCTGATGGCCCTGTTTAAGGACTCTGCGACACAGAAAGTGGGCGGCGCTCGCGTATCTTTGCCCCTGATTGGCGGTGGCCTGTTTGTAGTGCTATTACTGGGATTGGCTCTCTACAAAAGGAGGATCAGATAATGTCGAACGAGCGAATCAAGGACGACCATAGCCCCTGCAACAGGGGATGGGAAGAGTTCTACCGGAATCGGTGGCAGCACGACAAGGTGGTGCGCAGCACCCACGGCGTCAACTGCACTGGCGGCTGCAGCTGGATGGTACATGTCAAGGACGGTATCGTAGGCTGGGAACTTCAGGCCAACGACTATCCCCAGTTCAACGGCGACCTACCCAATCACGAGCCACGCGGCTGTCCGCGGGGAATCAGCTTTTCCTGGTATCTCTACAGTCCCCTGCGTGTCAAGCATCCCTATATGCGTGGTGTGCTGATCGACCTTTGGCGTCAAGCCCGCATAGAACATGAAGACCCGGTCGAAGCCTGGAAGAGCATAGTTGAGAACCCTGTCTCACGTGAGAGTTATGTCGGCAAGCGCGGCATGGGCGGCTTCCGTCGCGCTTCATGGGATGAGGCAACCGAACTGATTGCCGCCTCCTCCCTCTACACGGCCAAAAAGCATGGACCTGACCGGGTGATCGGTTTTTCGCCCATCCCGGCCATGTCGATGATCAGTTATGCGGCCGGCACCCGTTTCCTTCAGCTGCTTGGCGGCGTTGCCATGAGCTTTTATGACTGGTACTGCGACCTCCCCCCGGCATCTCCCCAGGTATGGGGTGAACAGACAGATGTGAACGAGTCGGCCGACTGGTATAATGCTTCCTACATAGTTCTGTGCGGTTCCAATGTGCCGATGACCCGTACCCCTGATGCTCACTTCATGACCGAAGCCCGCTACCGCGGCACCAAGGTGGTGGTCATGTCTCCCGATTACAGCATGGCCAGCAAGTTTGCCGATGCCTGGCTGCCGGTGGAACAGGGGCACGACGGCGCTTTCTGGATGGCGGTCAACCATGTGATCCTGACCGAGTTCTATGCCAACCGCCAGGTTCCCTTCTTTGACGAATACGTGCGCAAGTACACCGACCTGCCGTTCCTGGTTAAGCTGACCGAGAAGGACGGCGCATTGCGACAGGGAGAATTTCTGCGGGCGTCCGACCTGGAGCGGGGCGAAGGTATCGAACATGCCGACTGGACCCTCTGCGTCGGCGACAGCGCCGGAAATGTCCGATTTCCCCATGGCAGCGTCGGTTCACGCTGGAGCAAGCAGGAGGGGAACTGGAACCTGGATATGGTTGACATGGTGGACGGCTCAGATATCGACTGTAGCCTGACCAACCTGGGCCAAACTACAGGTACGGTCCGTTTCTCCTTTGAGGCCGATGGTGATGATCTCCGGGATGTCCCGGTCAGGCGTGTCATGACGAAAGATGGGGAGATTACGGTTGCGACCGTCTTCGACCTTCTCATGGGTCAGTTCGGAGTTTCTCGCGGCCTGGGAGGCGATTATCCGGCAAACTACCAGGATGACAAACCGTTTACACCCGCCTGGCAGGAAAAATATACGGGCATCGCCGCCGAGACCCTGATAACAATTGCCCGCGAATGGGCCGTGAACGGCGAACAGAGCACCGGCCGCAACATGATCATCATTGGCGCCGGCGTCAATCACTGGTATCACAACGACTTGATCTACCGGGCCGCTATCACCGCCCTGATCCTGACCGGGAGCGTCGGACGGAACGGCGCCGGTCTGGCCCACTATGTCGGTCAGGAAAAAGTGGTGCCACTGGCACCCTGGACCTCCATTGCCATGGCTCAGGACTGGACCAAGGCCTCGCGTCTGCAGAACACCCCGAGCTTCTGGTATATGCACTCGGACCAGTGGCGTTATGATCGCAATTTTGTCGACTACTTCAAGCCGGAGACCGGCGAGAATATGCCGATGCACACCGCCGATTTCAACGCCAAAGCAGTTAGACTCGGCTGGCTTCCATTCTCCCCGCATTTCAATGAGAGCCCGATCCGCCTGATGGAGCAAGCAGAGGCGGCAGGAGCTACCAGCGACGATGAGGTCCGCGCCTGGCTGATCGCCCGCCTGAAGAGCGGCGAGACCCGTTTCGCCATCGAAGACCCGGACGGTGAAGGGAATTCCCCCAAAGTCTGGTTTATCTGGCGTGGCAACGCCATCTCTTCCAGCGCCAAGGGACACGAGTTCTTCCTCAAACATGTCATCGGCGCTCCCAACAGCAGTTTTACCGCCCGGGAGGCAGCCAAGGGGCAGGTTAAGGATATCGTCTGGCATGAGAAGGCTCCCACCGGCAAGATGGACCTGGTGGTGGATCTCAACTTCCGCATGGACACCTCGACCCTCTATTCGGACATCGTCCTGCCGGCAGCAACCTGGTACGAAAAATCGGACCTGAACACCACCGACATGCACTCCTTTGTCAACTGCATGGATGCCGCCGTTGATCCGGCCTGGGAATCAAAATCCGATTGGAATATTTTCGCCGGGATCGCCAAAAAGGTCAGCGAACTTGCACCGAAACACTTCCCCAAACCATTCAAGGACATCATCGCAGCGCCTTTGCAGCACGACACACCGGGTGAAATTGCACAGCGGAGTGTGAAGGATTGGAAGCTGGGCGAGTGTGAAGCCATTCCGGGCAAGACCATGCCGAACCTCCCGATCGTCGAGCGCGACTACGTTAATATCTACAACCGCTTCATGTCTCTTGGCCCGCACATCGGACATTTGCATGCACACGGAGTCAGCTGGGAAGCGGACGACGTTCACGAAAAACTCCTTACAACCATGCCGACCCGTTCGTGGGGGGATAAGACCTTCATCGATATGGAGGACGTGCGCAACGTCGCCGACGTAATCATGGCCCTCGCTCCGGAGACCAACGGTGAACTGGCACACCGCGCCTATCAGAACCTGGAGAAACGGGTAGGCAAGCCTTTGGCTCAGATATCCGCAGGTGACCGCAACTTCCGTATCACCTGGGAGGACGTAACCCAGAAACCGCGCCGCCACCTCAGTTCCCCGGTCTGGAGCGGACTGGTCAACGAGAACCGTCCCTATGCACCATTCACGCTGAATGTGGAGCACGGCGTGCCCTGGCGAACCCTCTCTGGTCGGCAGTCGCTTTACCTCGACCACCCTTATTACGGTGAGTTCAACGAGGGACTGCCTACCTTCAAGGGTAAACTCAACCCGGCGATCCTGGACGAAACCGAGGGAGAAACCGGGCTGATACTCAACTTCCTGACACCCCATGGCAAGTGGAGTATTCACTCCACCTACAGCGACAATCTGCGCATGCTGACGCTCTCACGTGGCGGTCCTGTCGTCTGGCTCAACCACGAAGATGCGGCGAGTGCCGGGATCGAGGACAATGAGGAGATCGAGGTCTTTAACGCCAACGGCGTGGTGACCAGCCGGGCCGTGGTGTCATCCCGCATTCCACGCGGAGCGGCGGTCATGTACCACGCGCCGGAGCGCACCCTCAATGTCAAAAAGTCCCGGAAAAGCGGCAAACACGGAGGCGTACACAACAGTCTCTCCCGCATACGCCTGAAGCCGACCCTGATGCTCGGCGGTTACGCACAATTCAGTTTTTACTTCAACTACTGGGGGCCGACCGGCGTAAACCGTGACAGCTACGTGGTAGTCAGAAAGTTGAGGGGGTGAGGCAATGGACGTCAGAGCACAACTGGTAATGGTTTTCAATCTGGACAAGTGCATCGGTTGCCACACCTGCAGCATCTCCTGCAAGAACATCTGGACCGACCGCAAGGGCGCCGAGTACATGTGGTGGAACAACGTCGAGACCAAGCCGGGCGTTGGCTATCCCAAAAAGTGGGAGAATCAGGAAAAATTCAAGGGGGGATGGCTTCGCGAGGGAGGCAAGCTGAAGCTGCGGGCCATGGGCAAGGGGCCGACGCTGTTCAATATGTTCTTCCAGCCGAATATGCCGAAGCTCGACGACTACTATGAACCGTTCGATTTCGACTACAGCAACCTGTACAAAGCCCCCCCCGGCAGCGACCAACCGGTGGCCGAAGCATTCTCACAGGTTTCCGGTGAGCGGATTGAGAAAATCACCGGCGGTCCCAACTGGGATGACGATCTCTCCGGATCGCAGGTCTATGCCGTCGAGGATTCCAATCTGGAAGACAGTACCCTTGTGGCGGACTACGGACGCATGTTCATGCACTATCTCCCCCGTATCTGCAATCACTGCCTGAACCCGGCCTGTGTTGCCTCCTGCCCATCCCGGGCGATCTACAAACGGGGTGAGGACGGCGTTGTCCTGGTGGATCAGGAGGTCTGCAAGGGGTGGCGTTTCTGCACCAGCGCCTGTCCGTACAAGAAGGTCTATTTCAACTGGCAGAGCGGCAAGGCGGAGAAGTGTATCTTCTGCTTCCCGCGCACCGAGACCGGCCAGTGCAACGCCTGCGCCCATAGTTGCGTCGGCCGGATCCGCCACGTCGGCGTATTGCTCTACGATGCCGACCGGGTGGAAGAAGCGCTGCTCAAGCCTGACGACCAACTGGTGGCTGCTCACCGTGACGTCATCATGGATCCACACGATCCGGAAGTCAGGGAGGCTGCCCGCAAGAACGGGGTCTCGGATCAGTGGCTGGAGGCGGCCGAGAAGTCGCCGGTATACGCCCTGGTAAAGGAGTTTGCCGTGGCACTACCGTTACATCCTGAATTTCGCACCATGCCGATGGCCTACTACATCCCCTCGCTCTCCCCGGTAATTTCAAGCGGTGGCGATCTCCATGAACTGGCCGACCATGGCACATTCCCGCTTCTCGAAAAGATGCGGGCACCGATCAGTTTCCTGGCAAGCCTCCTCTCCGGCGGTAATCAGGAAATTATTGTTGATATTTTGCGGAAACAGATCGCCCTACGCCTCTTTAAACGTGCTGGTAACCTTGGGCAGCCGATCGAAGAGTCAATCCTTAAAAATGCGGGATTGGATGAAGCGGGAGCAAATCGCCTCTATCGCCTCTTCACCATCGCCTCCTACCGTGAGCGGAACGTGATTCCGACCCAACAGCGTGAAGAGCAGGACTCATACCAGCGCAAAGGCGCCAGCGGTTTCGGTATCCTGAAGAAGACCAGGGGGGCGAAATGACCATTGCCACCAGCTACGAAGCCCTTGCCCGGATGCTCGACTATCCGGAGGAAAAGCAGCAACTGCAGGACGATTATAATCTAGTCAGCACCTTTTTGAACAAGCGGCGACCAGGTGCCCCAATATCAGAATTTGCCGAATTTGTCGATGCCTCCTCCCTGGCAGCGCTACAGGAAGAGTACGTCGCCACCTTCGACTTCAATCCGGCCACAGCGCCCTATCTGGGACACCACCTCTTCGGCGATAACCAGAAGAAGGGCGGCTACATGATCATGCTGAAACAGGAGTTCGAACGCTGCGGATACACACCCATCGGGACCGAACTTCCCGATCACCTTTCGGTGTTGCTCGGTTTTCTGGCCCATCTGGCACGACAGGAGGGGCAAGGGACACGACAGCCCTTCATCGCCGAATGTGTGTTACCCGGAGTTGAAAGGCTAAGTACCGCCTTCGACGCCCGGCAGGATTCGCACTGGAAAGTACTGGTTGAAGCTGCCCGACTGCTCTGCGCTGAAGATTGTAAGGAGGTGCCATCATGTTAAACAGCTTTATCTTTATCGTTCTGCCCTACGCCGCTTTGGCGCTGGTTATTTTTGTAACGCCCTATCGTTTCTTCAGCAACCGCCTGACCTGGTCGGCCTACTCCACGCAATTTTTGGAGAGCAAGACACTCTTCTGGGGAATCAATCCGTGGCACTACGGCATTATCCCGGTGTTGGCTGCCCATTTTCTGGGTGTTATTGCCCCCGGTCCAATTAAGGTTTTTCTCGGGAACCAGACCAACCTGGTCGTTATCGAAAGCATCGGGCTCGCGCTGGGTCTCTTCGCGGTTTTCGGCTGTCTGCTGCTCCTGCTACGCCGCGTCAACACGCCGCTCTTGAAACGGGTGACATTTGCCTCGGACTGGGTATTACTCTACCTTCTGCTTGCTCAGGCACTGACCGGGGTCTATATCGCAACCTTCATGCGCTGGGGTTCCCAGTGGTACCTGCATACAGCGGTTCCTTATCTCTGGTCGCTGGCTTCCTTCAATCCGCAAATTGAGTACATGACCGATTTTCCTTTGGTCTTCAAGCTGCATGCAGCCTGTGCCTTCCTGATTGTAGCGCTGCTGCCTTTTACCAAGCTGGTGCACCTGCTCTATGTCCCATTTGACTTCCTGAAAGACCCGCCGATCCTTTATCGCTGGCGGACGAAATAGCACGGCACAGGGAATGCTTAACAGGCTGACCAACAACAGCGCTGACATCGAGGGGTGGTGGCAGCATCCGGGGAATCTGCAAGGCAGCGGTATACAAGCTCATTCCTGCTCTAATACCATTGAACATCAAGGAGACAAGCATGGCATCTCGCGTATTGACAGAGTGGAACCCGGAGGATAAGGCATTCTGGGAAAAGGAAGGAAAGGCTATCGCCAACCGCAATCTCTGGATATCGATCCCGGCGCTGTTTCTCTCCTTTGCGGTCTGGATGGTCTGGAGCGTTGTCGTGGTCAACCTTCCCAACATCGGCTTCAAATTCGATCCCAACAAGCTGTTCTGGCTGGCTGCGCTTCCTGGTCTGACAGGTGCCACTTTGCGGATATTCTACTCATTCATGGTACCGATCTTTGGTGGCCGGAAATGGACCACCATCAGCACGGCAACGCTATTGATCCCGGCCCTCGGCATCGGGTTTGCCGTCCGCGACCCGCACACCAGCTATACCATCATGCTGATCCTGGCGCTATTGTGCGGTTTCGGGGGGGGGAACTTCGCGTCGAGCATGGCCAACATAAGTTTTTTCTTCCCCAAGGCGCAGAAAGGAACCGCTCTGGGGCTGAATGCCGGACTGGGGAACCTGGGGGTCAGCGCCATGCAGTTCCTCGTGCCGCTGGTGATAACCACCGGTATGTTCAGCGCACTGTGCGGTGACTCGCAAATATGCGCTATCAAGGGTCAAACGACATCAATCTGGATGCAAAACGCCGGCTTTGTCTGGGTTCCACTGATCCTTGCATCCACCATTGCGGCATGGTTCGGCATGAACGACATTGCCAGTGCCAAGGCCTCTTTCAAGGAGCAATCGATCATCTTCAGGCGCAGGCATAATTGGATCATGTGCTGGCTCTACCTGGGTACTTTCGGTTCATTCATCGGCTACTCCGCCGGCCTGCCACTCCTGATCAAGTCTCAATTTCCGGCTGAAAACCCCACGCAGTACGCTTTTCTCGGTCCCCTTGTCGGTGCACTGGCCAGGCCGCTGGGAGGCTGGGTGGCAGACAAACTGGGCGGTGCGAGGGTAACATTCTGGAACTTTATGGTCATGGCTGCAGCGGTCTTTGGCGTACTCTTCTTTCTACCTTACGGGGGTGTGGGCGGCAATTTTTGGGGTTTCCTCGCTATGTTTATACTTTTGTTCTTCACAACCGGTATTGGTAACGGTTCCACCTTCCGTATGATCCCTGTTATCTTTCTCACCGAGCGGCAACGTGATGCGCAGGGCAAGGGTGCGGTTGCTCAGAATCAGGCTGTCAAGGATGCCGGCAAGGAAGCTGCGGCAGTGCTTGGGTTTACCTCCGCTTTTGCAGCATACGGAGCCTTCTTCATCCCCAAGGGTTTCGGTTCGTCAATTGCCGCGACCGGAGGACCACAAGCCGCTCTGTACGGATTTGTCTTCTTTTACGTAACCTGCATCATCATGACCTGGTGGTATTATTCACGCAAAAATGCCGAGATGCCCTGTTAAGACTGTTAGTTGCCTCAACGTAAAAAAATCGACCCTACATGTGAAAAACAATCTAAAGGAGTAAATCATGAAAATTACCAGTAGGTTTTCCGCCGTTATTACGATGTTCGCCATCTCTGCTTTTACTGGGACGATCTTCGCCGCCGATGTTATTGAGCTGCCTGCATCCATGGGTAAGGTGATCTTTCCACACAAAAAGCATCAGGAAATGCTGAAGGATTGCAAAAAATGCCACGAAAAAAATCCCGGCAAGATCAAAGAACTGGGTAAAGATTGGGCGCATAAGACCTGCAAGGGCTGCCACAGTGAAGGCAAGAAAGGTCCCACTGCCTGCAAGGATTGCCATAAGAAATAAAATTGTGGCTATGTCTACACGGCAATGAGTTCATTGGCTGATTGGAAAAGAACAGCCTATCTTCTATACTGATTTTTGACTATGATCAAACGAATGTCAGTAAACGTAGTATAAATTACCGTCATTCAGCTTATTAACGCTCAGTTCAATCGTCTAAAACAACAAACAAAAGGAGTAACACACATGTTCTGTAATCAATGCGAGCAGGCAGCAAATGGAACCGGTTGTAACATCTCTGGCGTATGCGGCAAGAAACCTGATGTGGCGGCCCTGCAGGATCATCTGCTCTACGGCCTGAAAAGTCTGGCGCTCTACGCCGACAAGATCGGCCGCAATGCCGAGATCGATCGTTTCACCATCGAAGGGCTTTTCAGCACCGTCACTAACGTTGATTTCGAGCCGGCCCGTATCGGCGGCCTGATCAAGCGTTGCTATGAATTGAAAGAAAAAGCCAAGGCTGCTGCCGGTACGGCAATCAGCGGTCCTGTGGCCGACTGGAAACCGGTCGATGATCTGGCTGGCATGACCACGCAGGGTGAAACCCACGGCATCAATACCCAGCATGTTAATGAAGACATCCGCTCCGTGATCGAGATCCTGATGTACGGCCTGAAGGGTATGGCCGCCTATATGGACCACGCCATGATCCTGGGCAAGACCGATGACGAAGTGATGGCATTTTTCCAGAAAGCGCTGGCTGCAACCACCGACGCCAACCTGGGATTGATGGACTTCGTCGGCCTCTCAATGGAGTGCGGCAAGCACAACCTGACCGTCATGGGGCTCCTCAACAGCGCCCACACCGACACCTATGGCCACCCGGTACCGACCCAGGTACAGCTCGGCACCAAGGCCGGCAAGGCCATCCTGGTCTCCGGCCACGACCTGAAGATGATGGAGGAGATCCTCAAACAGACCGAAGGCAAGGGGGTCAATGTCTACACCCACGGCGAGATGCTGCCGGCCCACGGTTACCCCGGCCTGAAAAAATACAGCCACCTGGTGGGCAACTACGGCGGCGCCTGGCAGGACCAGGCCCAGGAGTTCGCCAAGTTCCCCGGCGCCATCATCTTCAACACCAACTGCATCCAGCGCCCGGCCGAGTCCTACACCGACCGCCTCTACACCTGGGGCCTGGTGGCCTGGCCCGGCGTCAAGCACATCGACGGCTGGGACTTCAGCCCGGTGATCAACAAGGCCCTCGAATGCCCCGCACTCCCCGAGAATCCGGGGCAGGAAATCCTGACCGGCTTCGGACACAACGCTGTGCTGGGTGTAGCCGACAAGGTCATCGACGCGGTCAAGTCCGGCGCCATCAAGCACTTCTTCCTGGTAGGCGGCTGCGACGGCGCCAAGTCGGGTCGTAACTACTACACCGAGTTTGCCGAGAAGGCTCCCAAGGATACGGTCATCATGACCCTGGCCTGCGGCAAGTACCGCTTCAACAAGCTGGAGTTCGGCGATATCGGCGGCATCCCGCGTCTGTTGGATATCGGACAGTGCAATGACGCCTACTCGGCCATCCAGATCGCAGTTGCCCTGGCAGGAGCCTTCGAGTGCGGCGTCAACGACCTGCCGCTCTCCATGGTCCTCTCCTGGTACGAGCAGAAGGCGGTTGTCATTCTGCTGACCCTGTTCCACCTCGGTATCAAGAACATCAAGCTCGGTCCGACACTGCCGGCCTTCATCACCCCTAACGTGCTCAACTTCCTGGTGGAGAACTTCAATGTCGGCCCGATCACCACGGTCGATGCCGATATGAAGCAGATGCTTGGATAACTGAAAAATAACTACCTATGAACAATGAGTGCCTCGCGGTTTACTGCGGGGCGCTCATTGTTCATAGGCAACCGTATTATAGTCTATGTTTTGGGCCTTATTTTATGTGGGTCAAACTGCCACAGGTGACATTGTTGTATTGTTAAGACACAAGATAAATCCGCCAGGTATCATCGAAAGAGGGTCTATTTATAGACTTTTGAATACAGATGGCTCTTATAAATTGAGAAGGGATGTTTTAAAAAATCGTTGAGAAAAATTTCAAATTTTGACCTAGGTCAAGGTGCGAATTTGTTTTATATTGTTCTATGTAAGCAAATGCTCACTTGCACACAGTGAAAGGAAATGTGATGGCAGTCAGAATAAGGGAAACAACTGAGGTTAGGCAGAGCCAGATTACTGAGGCTGCTTTGAAAGTTATCGGGCAGAAGGGTATAAACGGGGCGACTACAGCGGAGATTGCCTCTGCCACTGGTATTTCTGAGGGCAATATTTACCGCCACTTCAAGAACAAGGAAGAAATTTTTATTGCTGTGATTGATAAGATAGGGAAAGACCTGGAATCGCTGCTTGATACGGTTTCAGATATTGATGATCCGCTGCAAAAACTGGCTGAAATCTTTAAACGCCACCTGTCTTACATAGAAGAACATATCGGTATTCCCCGCATAATTTTTTCCGATGAGGTACTGGTATTGAATATAAACCTTCGGACGAAGGTCAGACACAGCATTTCACAGTACTCTAGTGGTGTTTGCTCCATCATTTCACAGGCGCAGGATGCCGGGATTATTAACCGGAAACTGGATCCCGGTGTTGTGACAAGCATGTTTATTGGTACAATTAACTTTACTGCTATCCAGTGGGTCATGAACGACTTTTCCAATTCTTTGACTGCTGATGTAGAAAAACTTTGGATGACTTTTGCTGCTGCCATAACAACAAAATACTGAAGTATAAAATGGTAAAAAATTTGCGATATAAGTAAGTGAATATTTACTTGCATGTGGAGGGTGTATGTCCCATATCGTTTCAAAAGTTCAAAATAGCGCACGACGGGAGCAGATCGTTCGTGCCGTATTTAACATCCTTTCTGCCGGCGAAGAGGTAAATACACTAACGATAGGCGCCATTGCACGGGAGACCGGAGTGTCAACGGCTGATATATATCGGCATTTTAAGAGCAAGGATGAAATCATCGAAGAAACGGTTACGAAGGTCCACCTAGAATTGATGAAGAACCTGACGTATCTCTACGACAGCGATCCTTCTCCACTTATCAGCCTAAAGCGGTTTTATCTCCTCCATCTTGATTTCCTGGAGACAAGGAAAGGGATTGCCCGTCTAGCTTTTTCAGGAGGAATCCTCAAAGCCGGAAGTGCGTCGCAGAGAAAGATTGATTACCTGCTTGATACTTATTCTGCCGGTCTGGTAAACGTCATCGAAAAAGGGAAGAAAATCGGCGACATCAGGAAGGCTGTGGACCCAAAGGCCTCCGCCATGGTGCTGATTGGAATGGTGCAGGCGATAACTTTAAAGTGGCTGGTAAGCGACTTTTCCTTTCCTCTCGTAGATGAGGGGATGATGCTGTGGCATGGTTATGAGAATTTTTTGACTTATGATAGCAATATCGTGGGGAGGCAGAAATGAAAAAGATATTGGCTATGATTGGAATTTTTCTATTACCGTCAGCGCTTTTTGCGGAAAGTAACCTGCCATCCTACAACCTTCCACAAGTGATCGAGTTTGCCCTGAAGAACGAACCGAGGCTCAGCGGGCTCGGGAAGGATGTCAAAGCGACTGAATATGCTATCGACGCTGCAAAAGGGGAGCGGTGGCCAAAGGTTGATCTGGGAGTCGGCATTACGCGTTACCGTTACCCCACCGCCATTTCCCCCATAGCAGGCTCGCCGCAAAACAGTAGTTTCCCTGACTTTGATAAAGACATCTACGATGCAGGAGTCTCACTTAAAATTCCCCTTTACCGGGGCGGACGACTCGAAAAAAACGTTGATATAGCCAAGATCACCAAGATGGTCACTGAGGGAACCTTTCGCCAGGGCAAGCAGGAACTCGTCTACAACCTGACAAGCACGTACTGCAAGATACTGGAGTTGGAGGCGCTTCTCAAGGCGCGCGAGCAGATGGTAAAGCAGCTTGAAGAGCATCGCAGGGTCACTGATCAATTTGTTAAGGCCGGCAGGTCAGCGCGGGTGGATCTCATGAAAACTGATGTGGAGTTGGCCCATGCCAGGCAGCAGGCGTTGGCAGACA
>Ga0209212_1001474_pt1 | contig 37826 bp, 36 predicted proteins | sample RifGroC2_FD_183996 | JGI IMG/M metagenome (GOLD analysis project Ga0209212, IMG submission 183996) | Groundwater microbial communities from Rifle, Colorado, USA - Groundwater C2 (SPAdes) (version 2) | ecosystem: Environmental > Aquatic > Deep subsurface > Groundwater | place: Rifle, Colorado...
CCTGCAATCTTTATGACCGTTATGATGCTCCGACCCAAATCACTTCTATGGCTCGCACCACCGGATATACCGCGACCGGCGCAGTGCGCCTCATTCTTGACGGTAAATTTAAGTGCCGAGGCATAAATCCGCCCGAGTATATCGGACGTTCCGTAGAAAATTTTACTTTCATGCTAGATCATCTGAAGCAACGCGGCGTATGTTATGAATTCCGCAAAGAAAATCTTAGCTAGTGGAAAACCTGTGAATGAATTATTAGATCAACGGCTTACCTAAGCCGTTTTTATTTTTAGTAAAGTGTGTTGACACTATTGCCTAATGTATCAAAGTGGGATAATATATAAGTGAAGTGGGGAAAAGTGGATAAGAGTGTGGATAAATTCAAGAATATGGGGATAAGTGATCCGGTTATATGCATTTTAGACACGATTCGGTCGCTCCTGCGGCGGCCTCACTAAGGGTCGGCGCGGTTTCTGCGCCAAGCGCAGACCAAGCAAACCGCGCCTCCCATTGTCTAAAATGCATATAACCGGATCAGAAAGATGATTTGAATTTATGGAGCGGGTATAGAGATAAAAGTAATTGCTTAAGAGCGCAACTCTACAATCTTACAATAAGAAAGGATTGTAAGCGAGTATACAGGCGGTTTAAGCAATATAATTTTGAAACAAAAACCCCCAAGTGAGTGACTGCGGTTTCATATATTGTAATTTCAGACAATGGGAGGACGCGAAAGCTCGGTTTTCGCGAAGCCGCGTTAGACGCGGTAAAGCGAAATTTCGCGTCCGACCCTTAGCGAGTCCCGCGCTGGACGGGACGAGGCGTGTCTGAAATTACAATATACGAAATCCGCATAAGCGAGGATCAGTGTTTCAAAATCATGTTGTCGAACCGCTATAACGAGTCAAAATGCTCATTGGTGAATATCTTCATAATATTGACGCAAAGAAACGCCTAGCGGTGCCGGCTAAATTGCGCAAGGAAATAGGAGAGAAAGCGATTTTAACGCGGGGTTTGAATAACTGTCTGGTGTTATATCCCGCTACGCAGTGGGCAAAAGTCAGCGAGAGACTTGAACAACTCTCAACCGGACAAGCGGATGCGCGAAGTTTCCTGCGTCTGCAATTTTCCGGGGCCGTAGAAGTTGAGCTTGACCAGCTAGGACGGATACTTGTTCCGGATTATTTGAAAGAATATGCCGGGCTTGCGCAGAAAGTAACCATAGTGGGAGTGCAAAATCGGCTTGAGATTTGGGATACCGAACGCTGGGAAAATTATAAAAAAGAAGTTGAGAAGAAGGCGGATATGATAGCGGAGAAATTGGGCGAATTGGGACTGTATTAACTTTACGAATTACGAATTACGAATTAGTACGAATATACTAATTCGTACATTCGCAAAAATTCGTATTTCGTAAAGATATGCATAAGCCGGTTTTACTGAACGAGGTTTTAAAAATATTTAATCCTCAACCTGGTGAAATTTACATTGATGCCACCATAAACGGTGGGGGACATGCAAGGGCGATTGCCGAGAGGATGGGAGAAAAAGGATTGGTGTTTGGGATTGATTGGGACTGCGAACTTATAAAGGAATTAGGAATAAGGAATAAAGAATTAGGAATTACTAACATAAAACTTGAGTGCGGAAATTATGCAGATCTTAGAGATATTATACGAAAACATAATTTGGATGCGCCTGGTGGAATCCTTTTTGATCTTGGTTTTAGTTCGCATCAGCTTGAAGAATCTGGCCGGGGGTTTTCGTTCCTGAAATTTGAGCCCCTGGACATGAGGTATGATGCAAAATCAAATGAGCTTACTGCGGAAAAAATCGTTAATACCTGGGACGGCGCGGCAATTGAGGATATCCTTCGCCGCTACGGAGAAGAACGCTTTGCCAATCGAATTGCGGAGGGAATTGAACGAGCCCGCCATCTGGCCAGGATTCAGTCGACAACTGAACTTGTCACGGTTATTTCGCGAAGCGTCCATCCCAAGTACCGCCATGGACGGATTCATTTTGCAACCAGAACTTTCCAAGCGCTCCGTATAGCAGTAAACCATGAACTTGAAAATTTAGAGAAAGTTCTGCCGATAGCGCGCGATATTATAAAAACAGGAGGCAAGATCGCAATTATTTCTTTTCATTCGCTGGAAGACAGGATCGTTAAAGAATTTTTCAGACAAGAATCAAAGACAGGTACGCTTGGGATCTTAACCCCAAAGCCAATTCAGGCGTCTTTAGAAGAAATTAGGGAAAACCCCCGCGCGCGGTCAGCCAAGTTAAGAGTAGTGGAGAAAAAGCTATGACCTATTTAATTTTAGCACAACAAAAAATTTTAACCTTTCCTTTTATCCAGGAACGCTTTTTCCGTCATAAGCCCATATACGAAATAATACGAACGGGCATATTTTCATCAATTCTTGTCGGACTTATTATTATTTCCATGTTAATTTATGCCGTAGCGCTTTACGCTACATTTGATCTTGGGTTTCAAATAAGAAAAAATTCCGTGGATCTTAGTGCGGCGAAACTCGGACTTGAAGAAAATGAACTGGAAGTTCAATCACTGCTTTCCTCGTTTGCATCCGAACATAAAATTGTATTAGAATCAATGGAGAAAGTATCAGCCATGAATTTTATAGTTCCATCAAGTTTTGTCGCCTCTCAATTTTCCGGACAGATACCATAATATTTATGCCGCGTACTCCACATTTTGACGCAAATTTAAAGAGGCGGATGAATTGGATCCTCCTCTTTTTTTTCGGAGCCGGGTTAGCGCTTCTGGGCCGGCTTTTTCAACTGCAAATTATTGACCATAAAGAATTTATTAAAGCCGCTTCCCGTCAGCACAGGCAGGTTGTGGAACTTTTGGCCGAACGCGGACCGATTTTTGCGCGTGACAAGTCCGGTAATGCAATACCCTTGGCATTAAGCCGATCCTCTCGCCTAGTCGTCGCTTCTCCGGGAGATATTGAAAATCCCAGTGAACTTGCCGTAAATCTTAGTGCGGAGTTATCTGTTCCGGAGAAAGAAATTCTGGCTAAACTCGAAAAAAAAGGCGATTACTATGAGGTGATTGCCAAAGATATTAGTCGTGAGTCGGCCGAACGTATCACGGCGCGCCGCTTCCCCGGAATATATGTAGAGGAGGAAAAAGTGCGCACTTATCCTCACGGAACGCTGGCCGCGCATCTTTTGGGCTTTGTGAGTAAAATTCAGGCGGAAGCCGAAGGCCGATACGGGCTGGAGCGATATTATGAACAGGACTTGGCAGGAAATAAAGGCATTTTGGAAGGGGTGAAAGATGCGGCAGGTTTTTGGGTTGCGCTCGGGCGCAGGATTATCCGTCCTCCGAAAGAAGGCGCAAAACTTTTTTTGACGATTGACTATAACATTCAGCAAAAAGTTGAATCAGTGTTAAAGGCCTCCAAAGAAAAATGGGGCGCGAACGAAGGATTCGCGATTGTGCTTGATCCTGAAACCGGAAGAATACTGGCGCTTTCCGCTGCCCCCCAATTTGATCCCGGCGCTTTTTCCAAAGAAAAGGACCTTTCTGTTTTTTTAAATCCAACGGTAGAATCAATGTATGAGTTGGGATCGGTTATGAAGCCAATTACCATGGCCGGCGGTCTAGAAGATGGATTGGTTCGCGCTGATTCAACTTATTACGATCCAGGGGAAATCAAGATAAAAGGTTATACAATTAAAAATTTTGACGGCAAATCATATAAAACGCAAACTATGACCCAGGTTCTGGAAAAATCGTTAAATACCGGGGCGGTACATGTGGCGCGGCTATTGGGTCGCGATCGTCAGTGGGAATATTTGCGTAAGTTCGGATTTGGCGAAAAAACCGGCGTGGATTTGCCGGGCGAGGTTTCGGGGAATCTTTCCAATCTTTCCGCGGAACGGGAAATTGAATTTGCAACAGCTGCGTTCGGGCAGGGGATTGCGGTAACGCCTTTGCAAATGGCAATGGCCGTGGGCGCTATCGCCAATGAAGGGAAATTGATGAGGCCGTATGTGGTTGAAAAAATTGTGGATGATTCGGGGAACGAGATAAAAAAAGAGCCGCAAGAAGTGCGGCAAGTAATTTCCAAAGAAACTGCCGAGACCTTAACTAAAATGCTTATTTCCGTAGTGCGGGTCGGGTATGAAAATAGGGCCGGAGTCAAGGGATATTTTGTGGCCGGGAAAACCGGCACTGCCCAGATTCCACGCAAGGACGGCCGGGGATACTCTGATCAAGTTATTCATTCTTTTGTGGGGTATGCGCCGGCGTTTAACCCTAGATTTCTCGTTTTTTTGCAGTTAAACGCGCCTACGGGCAACCGTTTTGCAGCCAATACCCTGACGCCAGCGTTTCATGATTTAGCGGAATACATTTTGAATTATTACCAGGTGCCTCCAGATGAATATTGACTACAGGGATCCGCGATCCCTGAATTAAATTATTTCTTTTAATGTATCCACCTGCGGTGTATAAAAAATCAGTGTCGGAGACGCTGTAGTTAGTTGCCGTGGTAATTAGGGAAAATTAATTTATCGTTGAAAAAGCTTACGCCGATTCTACTGTGGGATATTGTATATAGCATAAAGAAATTATGAAGTCAATTCTGCAAAAAATTCTGGCAACATTGGCGAGGGAGACGATTCGGCGATATAAGCCGATAATTATTGGCATTACCGGATCGGTAGGAAAGACCTCTACGCGGGAGGCGGTTTTTGCGGTGCTTTCCAAAAAATACCGCGTGCGGCAGGCCGAAAAGAACTATAATAATGAAATCGGATTTCCACTTGCTACACTCGGTATCTCTCATCACGGTCGCAACGTATTCGCATGGATATTCGTATTGATTCGCACATTAATTCGCATGATATTTAGAAATCAACCCTATCCAGAAATACTCGTGCTCGAATATGGCATTGATAGACCGGGCGATATGGATTACCTTCTTTCCATTGCCAAACCGCATATTGCGATTGTAACTGCCATCGGCGATATTCCGGTGCATGTGGAGTTTTTTAAGGATCCGCAAGAGCTGATTGCGGAAAAAGCAAAATTGGTTCGAGCGCTTCCAGGCGACGGAACCACAATTTTGAGCCATGATGATTTTGCGGTGTATGGCATGAAAGATAAAACCAAAGCGCGAGTCATTGCCTTTGGCACGGAAGAGCATGCGGACGTAAAAATTATGAATCAAGAATTAAGAAGCAAGAAAGATGAGAATGGAAATAATGTACCAAACGGCATATCGTTCAAGATTGAACATAAAGGAAATGTGGTTCCGGTGCGGCTGCATGATACTTTCGGTACGCCGCAAGTATATGCGGCTGCGGCCGCCGCTGCCGCAGGAATTGCGCTGGGACTAAATTTAGTTGAGATTTCCGAGGCACTGGCGCAATTTAATCCGCCGCCCGGACGTCTGCGTTTGCTTAAGGGAATAAAGAGTTCATTAATTCTTGATGATACCTATAACGCCGCTCCCGAATCCATGCGACTCGCCTTGGATACGCTAAACGCTCTGCCGGGTGAACGAAAGATCGCGGTCTTGGGTGATATGCTGGAAATCGGGATATACTCCGAGCAAGCGCACCGCGCAGTGGGGGACCAGGCGGCTAAATTCGTTGATTTGCTTTTTTGTATTGGTCCGCGCGCTAAATTTATCGCCGAGGATGCACGAATGTGCGGTATGGGGCATGAAAAAGTTTTACTGTTTGATAATTCCGAATCCGCCGGTCAGGCGCTTGATCCTTTGATTAGGGAGGGTGACTTGATTTTGGTTAAAGGCAGTCAGTCCATGCGCATGGAGAAAGCGGTTGAGGAAATAATGGCTCATCCTGAAAAAGCGGCTGAACTTTTAGTCAGGCAGGATGCTCATTGGAGAAATAAAAAATAAGCGGTTATTAAGCCGCTTTATTTACTTGAGCGAGAAGCGGTTTAAAGCAGAGTTCATCGTATTTTTCAATCATGTGAGTAATGTCCACTTCTTCGCCACGGAGATAGTTATTCATTTTGAGTCGCGGCCACCAGTCGTTTTGGTTCAATGTCCAATCATAGAACCATCCGCACGCTTTATCTAGTTGCAGATATAATGTTTCCGGGTTGTACGGCTCTATAAAAAGCGTATCGCCTTCGCCGGTTTGCGGATCAGCCAGTTTGCTATGTCCTTTATGCCCTCCGCCCAAGGTGGCGAGATTCAATATGCCATTTAGTTGGGCAAGCATCCAGCTGGTGCCGCAAGCCTCGCATCGGGGTTGCGGGCACTCAACATGAATGTCGCATCCCCTTACTGTCAGGGTTCGCCACGCTGCGCTGTAGAACGGAAGATAAACAAATTTTCCTTTCAAATTCTGGTCTTGCATCCATTGACGGTAAAGTTCCATATTCTCTTGGCCAGCTTTATAGTTTTCATGAGCCACACCTCCAAATATCACATTTGCGCCAAGTCCTTTTCTGCCGTCATTAAGCGGTTTTCCGCGCGGAGCGCAGATGGCATGGATATTTGGTTCAAACATGGGGCGCCGGTTTTTATAATCAGCTTCTCGTCGGAATAGTACGATGTCCGGACGTTCAGGATCCATCAAAATACCCGTTTCTTTGCGGACTTCTTCATGGAGTTCTGCTCGATCTCCGAGATGCGCTGTCCATAAAGAATATGGGTTAGTGTGCTGAAGCGCCTTGATTCGCGGTGAAAGTAGTGAACTGCGACTGGTTCCGTTTCTAAGGCCAGTTATGTTTGCAGCGTATTCTGGATACATTTTGCGAACCTCGCCGCCGTGCTCTTCGCTAACGCCTGTCACGAGATCGGCCAATCGCACTCCGGCAAGGGTTGGATCCAGAACTCCATCTCGCAAAAAGGCAAAGCGATATTTTTCATCCAGCGCAAAATCGTTGTACAATTCATTCGGTATGGAATCGAGGGCGTCATGCACCGAGGTATGAAGGGTGAAGATATATTTTGTATTCTTGAAAAATGGATCGTCACGTAGATTCGGGATGACCGGCATTGTCGGCCACTCTTGGCACCATACAATTTCTGGTCTCTCATTAAGTTTTTTAAGGAGTGCATGCACCGCTCTTCCAAAGAATGCGGCTTGGCGTATTTTTTTCGGAAGATCTGGATAAATAATGCCGGCTTCGGGATCATTGATGCCATATACTCTAGCGCCAGCCCGATCAATGGTAAATATCGGAACGCTTCTTCTTTGCCAATAGATATCAACATCCAGGCCGTAGTGACAGCGTGCAGGTGTGTTGTTGTAGTCAACCATCTCACCTGTTTGCCAATCGCGCGGATAAAAATAAGTTATGGGAATTACGTGGATACCCTTTTTTATGAAACCTTCCAGCATGTGGCCGAACAGGTCGCCAAGACCGCCTCTTTGGTTGGCGCCGCAGGCAAATGGCCCTAACTCCGGAATCATTGCTTCTGCCGAGACAACACATACTGTTTTATCGGCCATTTTGGGCCTCCTTCAATATCTTTTTTTTAAAGACCACCCTCTTAATACAGATTTCATACATCTATTTTTCACGTCTGTCAAATAGAGACCCACGGGCAAGCCCGTGGTACTCCGTACCTTCCAGTAATTTTGCAAAATGCGTATATGCTTTGCAAAATTACTGGGTCTATATAATCCCCTCCGCTTCGCTTCGGGCTGCCATTCAACCCTGGGCAAGCCCCGTTAGAGAGAAACGTGGGATTGAATATATGGCTAAACGTTGCCAATCTTAAAACCGACAAAATCATGCAAGTTCCGACATCCTCTGTTTCTCTCTAATGGGGCAAGCCCATGGTCTTCTGGCAGGGATTATAAAAAAGCCTTTCCGGAATGCGGAATGGCTTATCAAAATAACCTATGCGTATAGTATAAATCTTTTCATTTCTTCCAGACTTCGGGCTATATCCAAAGAAAATTTTACCTCTTTTCGTTTTTCGGCCAGAGCGATTATTGGTTCATAACATTGGCGTAAAATCTGATTGATAATTTCTTGCGGCTGGGTAGGCGGCTGATAAGCATGCAAAATAAAGGCGACGTTCAGACGCGGATTTAACATCAAAATTTCCTTGTTAAAGTACGGTATTTTTAGTATATTGAAATTGAGTAAAAATGCAATTTTCTATGCCCTCATCGTCTAGTGGCCTAGGACCCCACACCAAAATTTCGACTGCTGCTCCAGTGGCCACTCGATTTAGGATAGACATAATAGCAGTAATACAAAGGTCATCTCGCCAGCTTATCTGTGGCAGCAAAACGAAGGTCGAAATTTGGTGACGGGGCAGGCACTAGGTTCCTTGCCCCGCACTAAAATTCAATTTTTGTAGTCATGCTCCTGTCGTCTAGTCTGGTCTAGGACGCCAGGTTCTCATCCTGGTAACTCGGGTTCAAATCCCGACAGGAGCGAGTATTGAATTTTTAGTGCGGGGTCAGCCTAGGAACCGGGGTTCAATTCCCCGTGAGGGCAAGTACGGCGGGCAAGTCATCCGTGTAACTCGGGCTCGCCCCGTTAGAGAGAAACGCGGGTTGCTATGACAAGGAAAAGTTATTTTATTGAATACACGGTGATGTGGGGAAAAAATATTTGATGTTTCTCGCTAACGGGGTTTAAATCCCGATGGGGCAATTGTAAAGATCCACGGGCAAATTGTATCCATTGTCGTCGCCGTAATTTCTGGCAGGCATTATAAAACTGTACGAAATTTTCGTACAGTTGAATTTTTGCTTACGCGGTTCTCTTATTTTTTCTTCGCGTTTTCAAGGTATAATTTCAGATATGATGAGCGTACCATGTCTGTAACATCAAATCCGAGCGCGCCTGCGACATCAATTAGGTCCGCTTCCTGAACATCTTTGCTTCCGTAAAATTCCGTAAATAATCCCAGATCTTTTACGTTGTCGCGATGAAGCAGTGTGCCGTCTTTGACAAAAATTTCGCGCTCTTTCTCAATAACTGCAATTATTTGAAACTCGCTCAAGAATTCCCCAATACGCTCGGCGGCTAAGGGAATGTTGAGGCGCATTCGGCGATTAAAATCAAGGTCATTGCGTTTATAATCATAATGGCACCAGCGTCCTCCGGTTTCCCGAATGCGAAAATATTCTTTGTCTTTAACCTCTTTGTCGGGTGGCAACAGATAGGTATCGCGTTGGGCGACTGCGGTTTCAAACTGCCAGCCGCAATCGCGTAAAGTCGCGTGAGAGCACACTCTACGCATTTTTATTTCTAATCTGGCCAGAGACGCTTTTTGGCGCATGAGCGCAACGCTCCAAGGAAGCACATCATCCTCGGTGAGCAAAAGGCGCTTCGAAGCCGAACGAAGAAGAAATGCAATCGCTTGATCCCTGACCTCCGGAATGGACAGAGATGACGTATCAATCCGGATAATCGGGAGATTGGGATATTTAGTGCCAAGTTCCTTAATCACATTTTGCGTGCACTCATAGAGCAATTCCAGCTTCTCTGGATTCATTTTGGCGCCATAAATCACGTTTTGCGTATTTCCGTATTCACGTTCTAACGCAACTTTAGGATCTGACATCAAAAAAATAAACGCGTCAACGACGTTAACCCAAGGACCTCCAAGAATAAACGATTTAAACGTGTCAACTTCCTCTTGGATAACTTTTCCTTCGCGCAACCAGGATTCCATCCAATATAGATTGTCCACAATATTTCGGTTGGCAAGAAAAAGATGCGCGTGGCGGTCGGAAATTGCCTGCAGAAGATTCGTGAATTCATACGCGAAATGGCTCATTTGGTGGGTATAAACATCATGCTTAGGCGTGGCTCTGATCCACGGAACTTCCGCGCTTTCTTCCTGGAGGCGCACATTAAATTTTCTACGGCGAAACCATCGATCTAACTCGGTAATCAAAGTATTTTTGCCGGATTTATTCGTACCACACACCTCTGCGACAAGCGGTGGTATGGGGTCTTCACTCTTGCTTCGCGGGGTGTCAAGCCGTTTTAGAACCACTTTAGCCAGGTCATCCATTACTTCCAGATTTGAATAGTCAGAAGTATCCATTTATCAGCCCCATTGTTAGGGAACTAAAAATAGCATTTCAAATTTACTGGCATATGTCAACCCAGTTAGAAAGAAGCGCGGGATGAATGTAGAGCCAAACGTTGCCCGTCCTAAAACTTACAAAATCAAACAAACTCTGGCATCCTTTGTCTCTCTCTAACGGGGTCAAGCCTATCTGACATTGAAAAAAAATATTTGCCACGCTACAATGACTCTGGCTTTTTGAAATATAAGGAATTTATATGTCCGTAGAAATTACAGCCAAGATTACTCAAGATAGGGTCTTGAAGCTTTTTCGGGATCACGGAGCGCTTCTAGAAAATGATCATTTTTGTCTTACATCGGGCCTGCATAGCTCGGCGTATGTAAATCCTGACCCGATTCTTAGCGAACCAGAGGTTCTTTCCGAATTAGGTTTCGCCCTGGCGCAATGGATCCGGGATGTCAACCTTATGATACCCGATACTATTGTAGGGCCGGAAACCGGAGGTGCTTACCTTGCGCAATGGACCGCCTGGCATCTTAGGTCTTTTACGGATGGAAATATACACGCAGTCGGCCTTAAAAAGAAGGGTAAAAAATCTTTCACGCTTTCACCGGCTTTTGAGCAGCACGTGCGCGGCAAACGCATATTTATTGTTGATGATGTGCTTACTTCAGGTAAAAGCATTGGTTTGGCCAATAATCTTTGTCAGAAAATCGAAGGAAAAGTTCTTGGAGTCGGGGTTTTATTGAAAAGGGGGGAACCGCGTGCTCCGGAGCTGGATTTTTACAGGCCGCCTCTTATCGTCTCACTTGCTGTTTTAATGCTTCCGGATTGGAAAAAAAGAGTATGCCCCCTCTGTAAACAGGATGTTCCGCTAAATGAGCAATACGGTCACGGCCGCAACAAAAAAATTAGCCGATGAAAATCGGCTTTTTACTTTACTGAAACTTGCTGGCAGTGAGTGTGATTACAGAAAGTCCAGGGAATTATGGGATTTTCGGCTTTCACTTTTAGTTTTTCCTGTTTGCTTTGGAGTTTACCTTCCCATCCATTTCCACGTAATTCAACGCATAGACAATTTTCAGTGCAGCAGAGTCCAATGATGTTTTTTGTATTTACCGGAATTGAGTGGAAATACCCCGACATTTCCACCTTTCCGTATTCAGATGCAATCTGTTTGATGTCCACGTGCGGCGCAAAAAGCATTTTGAGAAGCGCCATACGAACAAAGATTCCGTTTAGCGCTTGCGGAAAGTGTTGAAATCGATGATCAATTAAATCTATATCTTCTTCGAATTCAGGGCCGTGAGGCAATGGATGCAGAACAATTGCGTCTTTTTTCATCGCGTCACGGAGTTTTTTCGTAGCCCAATACGCTTCCGAGAAAGCAGAACTTTTCCGATCTCCGGTGGTCTTCTTTTTTTTACGAAGGTTATCTTGGCTTCGCGTAAAATACCAAGCATCCACTTTGTCTGCTATTGCCAGCGGATCGGTTACTTTATATATTCTTAACCTGGTATTTTCAGAAGATGGGAGATACTCGCTTGGAACATTTTCCGCTTCAGGCCCAACGAGATACACCGTACCCCCGAAGTTTTCAAGCCCTTTCAAATCCGAGTGGATCGTGCGTGAATGGCTAAGATCGCCGATGAATGCATAGGTAATATCCCCTGTATAAAATTCTTTTGGGCGCCAGCGATAATACGTATACATGTCAAGAAACATCTGGGTGACATGCGAACGCGTGCCCGAACCTGCATCAATCACTATGGGGGAGAGCCCGCGGTCTTCTATCGCATCTGCCATTTTTTGGGCGGCATAATCGTCTTCGTCATAACGCACAATTATGCAATCGCAGCATTCAAAATATCCCAGAATTGTAGCCATGGATTTGGCCGATTCGCCCTTGGAAAGAGATGACATGATGTCGGGCTTCCAGTCATATATCCCTCCCATAACGCGAATTGACGTCTGAAATGAAATCGCAGTTCTGGTGCTGGGACTCATTATTAGCTGGAATGAAAGCGGTTCTCCATCGCGAAGTAGAAAATATTTCAGGAGAGGGCGTATTTTTCTATCAAGATATTTTTCTCTCATATCGTCGGCGGTTCTAAAAACTTCAGAAAATTCTACCGGTCCAAATGCATCAGCATTAATCGGATGTCTTCCGCGATATAAATTAGGGCGCATTTATGCATCCTTTTAATTTAAAGTACCTAGCGTATTATACGTGAAAACTCAAAAAAAGTCCACCCCTTTAAGAGTGGCAATATTACTTAGTGAATCCATCCAACAAAATATGCTAGTTGAAATAGCAAAAGCGTCCCGAACATTAAACCCACGAGAAGCGTCAGTCGGATTATCACCCTTTTCCGCCATTTCTTAAAATCTTCTTGTTTCATTCGTGTAAACCTTCATTTTGGTGATCTGCAAAAAAATATAACAGAAAACTTTATTGCTGTCTATATCAAGTTGCTCCCGATAAAATTTTTGTATCCGCGGCAAAAAGCGTCAAGTGCCATAGATTTTTTACCCGCCGGCGTAATTTTTTTAATGCCTAAGCTCCCGTGGCCGGTTTTTACATAAACTTTTTCGTTTTCGTCTTTCCAGATAAAACCCGGTGAACCATCTGGCGGAAAGGAATAGTTTGTTTCTGCCTCCTCAATGCGCAGACGCAAAATTTTATCATCCGTAGGCCAAAGGGTCCATACCCCGGGCCAGGGATTAAAAGCCCGTATCATACGTTCAATTTGCTCGGCTGGTTTTTTCCAATCAATTCTGCCGTCATCTTTTTTTAGGATATTAGAATATGTTGCTTTAGCATCATCTTGGGGAATCGGCACAATCTCCCCGGCAATCCATTTCGGAAGCGTATCAATAAGCAATTCTATTCCAAGTTTTGCTAATTTATCATGTAATTCTTTGCAGGTAATTCTGCCGGAGGCTGGGAGCTGAAAACCGGAAGCTGTGATAACCGGCCCATGATCCATTCTTTCGTCGGTTTTCATTATGGTAACGCCCGTCTCGCTGTCTCCGTTTAAAATCGCATATTGGATCGGAGAAGGGCCTCTCCAGCGGGGAAGGAGTGAGGGGTGAATATTCAGCGCTCCGAATTTAGGCATGCCCAGAATGTTTGATGGAATAATCTTACCGTAGGCGGCGATGATATAAATATCTGCCTCCGGAATTTCTTTTTGAAATTCCTCGATTAATTTAATTGGTTGGAAAACCGGAATTTTGTGTTTCTGGGCAAGTATTTTGACTGGCGGGGGAGTGATAATTTGTTTTCTTCCTACCGGCTTATCCGGATTAGTTATGACCGCTGCAATTTCGTATCCGGCTTTAAAAAGCGCCTCCAGCGCAGGAAGCGCAAATTTCGGCGTACCCCAAAATACGATTTTGCAGCTGCTATTTTTTATTGTCATTCCGTTTTACCTCAATTACATTATGTGCTTTGTCAATGAAAAGCGTTCCCTCCAGATGGTCCAATTCATGCTGCATAACGCGGGCAAAAAATTTTGCCGCTCCGCGAATAAATTTTTTGCCCGATTCATCATATGCTACGACGGTAATTTTTTCGTGGCGCGCCACATTGCCGAATTTTCCCGGCACCGAAAGGCACCCTTCGGGTCCGTCCAATTTTCTCCGAGAGTTATTTTTAAGTACGGGGTTGATAAAAACATAATATTTCCAGGCGCGCTCCTCGTAAAGTTTCCCCGGTTTTTCAGCTATAGCGTGCGGCGGTAAAAATTCTCCTTTTTGGCTCCTTCCTCCAACACGATCTATTTCCTCCGCCTCTTCCGATACGATGAAAATTCTTAATGGCTCTCCTACTTGAGGTGCGGCCAGTCCCACGCCATCCGGCGTATTTTTTAATGCCTCCTTCATATCAGAAATAAGCCCCTGAATGCGCGAGGATAAAATTTCATTCACGGGAACATCTTTAGCATGACCTCGCAGAACTTTAGCCGGAAGTTTTACGATTTCTTTTGGTTTGGCCATTTTTCTTGGGTTTCTTTTGGCGGCTTTTAAATTTTATACCGATTTTTTTGGATAAACCCTTGAGAGCCGCAAAAAAATACTTGCCGCGGGCCTCCATTGGAAGATTTTCTTTATCACATACGTATCGTACCAGTGCCCGTAGATCAGATTCGTGATAAAGCTTCGCAATCCCAAGATACGCGGCAAATTTTTTCGGTTCCCGCATTATTTTGGCCAAATCATCCGCCAAGAGATGTTCTTTGGAATGAAGATGTCTGTCCGGTGTAAAACGCATATAACTGACGAATTTTTATATGTCGAAGTTTAAATATGCATCTTATCCACGGTCGCGTTTAAGAGGCACATTTATAACAACTGGAATTTGTGCTTCAGATGGAGTTCGTTATCAATGCTGATTGCTTCAATAAAGCGGACATATTTCCTTGCTTGATACAATTCTATCACAAAATCAATCTCATTTCGACACTCGTAGGGATGCACCAAAACACTTTTCTGTAATTCTATAAGGCCCATCTGTTTGAGGCGACGCCGAAGCGTATCGCGAAGATTTTTCATGGTTTCGGGTATATCAAAAATCACAACTCGCCACCTACGGTCCCAACGCGAGGGTTTAGGTATAGAAATATCTTCAGATTGATATTTAAGCGCGATACGGCGTCCATCGCGATTTAATACTACCAAGATTGTGCCATCTTTATTTTCGGCATAATGAACAAGTTTTGATTCATACAGCCGATCAATAGCGTGGTATAAATTCCTGCGGTTAATATTGCGCCATTCTTTGGATATAGATTTCAGCGTACGTCGGTATCGCAATGGCGATCCTGAAAGACCAAGCGCAAAACCTCCGAGCAGGAGTAATAAAACTTTTTGAGCAGTGGGACCAAGTCCTTTCATAATGATTCAAGCATAGCGCGCGGTTTTAAAATGTGCAACTTATTCGCGATCGCGTTTAAGAAGCACATTTGAAAACTCTTTTATTTTTTAAGCCATTGTGTTAATACGATAAGAGCAAATTGAAAATTAAGAACTATGATTATGGATCGTCTTGAGGTTAATCAGAATGGTTTTGAAGTATCCATGTCGGGGCCGAGAATGCGAGAGCGAATTCGTATTAATAGCCCGTATCCAGATGATATCTACTCAAAGGCCCTATTCGGATGGCCGGGGACCATGCATTTAATCGCTCCGTATCTCCCGCAAACTATTCGGACGGATCTTACTCTCTCGCCTTCAATGCGGGGTATGCGTGAAGTGTAAAATAACCAACATAGCACGACTTTTATATGACTCTTCAATGCGAAATGTTGCCGCCGAAGACGTTCGGTACTTCCTTAAAAATACCCTCCTTTGGATGAAAAAGCGTGAAAACAGCCATGACATGATTACGGAAAGCTTTAGGCGGGATTTCAAAAAAGTGGCCGCAAAATACGGTTTTAGTCCGGCAGCGTAAACAGAATAAATCGGCGCATAACTAGCCGATTTTTTATTGAAACAACTGCAATTCTTATATATAATAGAAATATGCACATCCATTTTATCGGCATTGGCGGGATTGGGATGTCGGCGCTGGCCAAATATTATCTTTCGCAGGGGGCCGCGATAAGCGGTTCGGATTTGGCGTCTTCAGAAATCACGGATGAGCTTGGAAAAATGGACGTAAAAATTATAATAGGGACGCACAAAAAAAGTAATCTTCCTAAGGATGTGAATCGTGTAATTTATACAGCGGCAACTCCCAAAAGCAATTCGGAATTGAAAGAGGCAGTCAAACGACGGATAAAGAGGCAGAATTATGCTGAGGCTATTGGAGAGCTTACCAAACAATATAAAACTATTACGGTTTCCGGAGCTCACGGCAAAAGCACCACCACGGCTCTGGCGGCCCTAGTGCTTGAGGAGGGACATCGCGATCCAACGGTTATTATCGGAACAAAAGTAAAAGAATTCGGGAATTCAAATTTTCGCCGCGGCTACGGCCCAAATCTTGTTTTGGAAGCGGATGAGTGGAACAAATCATTTTTGGAATACTCGCCTTGGATTGCCATCGTAACCAACATTGACGCGGAGCACCTTGATACGTATAAAAATAAAAAAAACGTGGAGCGCGCGTTTGCCGAATTTTTGGCTAAGGTTCCGGGGGAGGGAAAGATCATTGCCAATGCGGATGATGAAACCTTGAAATTAGTTACCGAGAAATTCGGAAAAAAAGTGATTTGGTATTCTTTGGATGATGCCGAGGCGGGGATTGTTCACAAAACAATCCGTCTGCCCGGAAAGCATAACATATCTAATGCCTTGGCTGCCTTAAAATTAGGAAGGTTTTTAGGAATACGGGAGACCCACATATTACAGGCGCTTTCGCAGTTCAATGGTACTTGGCGCCGATTTGAATTTAAGGGAATTAAAAACGGAGCCAATATTTATCTTGATTACGGCCATCATCCGCGAGAAATCCGCGCAACCATACAAGCCGCGCGGGAGCGATTTCCCCTGCGCCGGGTATGGTGCGTATACCAGCCGCATCAATATCAGCGGCTGGCATATCTTTGGGATGATTTTATAGGCGCTTTTGACATGGCAGATCGCGTAGTGCTTGTGCCGGTGTATGACGTGGCCGGACGCGAAACCCAAAACGCCAAAACAAAAGTGAATTCCAAGAAACTTGCCGCGGAACTCAAAAAACGCGGCAAAGATACGGAATATTCTGATTCGTTTGCGGCTGCGCAAAATTTTATAGAGTCCGGCATCCGCCAAGGGGATGTAGTGCTTGTTATGGGAGCTGGGGATATTTACGGTTTAGCGTTAGATTTGGTGGCTGTGCAATAATATAGTAAACTAAAAGAAACCGCTTAACTTTTCTAATGGAACAAACCAGAGTAAAAAAGTCCATACGAATTCTTGTCATAATTGCCGCTTTTTTGATTTTGGCGGTAAGTTTTGCCGCGGGCGCGCTTTACGGGTTTAATAACCGGCCAGCCATAGAAAAGGTGCTCAATGTGCTTGGCCAAAAACCGCCGGAACAATTCACGGAAGTTGACTTTAACCTTTTTTGGGACGTATGGTCGCGGTTGGAAGATAAATATGTTGATAAGGATAAAATTGAGCGAAAAAATATTGTATACGGCGCAATTTCCGGTCTAGTTAAATCGTTAAAAGATCCCTATACCGAATTTTTGCCGCCGGCCCAAACCAAACAATTTCAGGAAGATATCAAGGGCTCTTTTGACGGCATTGGCGCGGAAATCGGAATTCGCAAAGGGGTCTTAACTATTATTTCTCCCCTGAAAGACAGCCCGGCTGAGCGCGTCGGATTAAAAGCCGGAGATAAAATTTTTAAAGTGGATGATACGGTAACCGCGGATTTAATGCTGGATGAGGCAGTACGGCTTATCCGAGGCCCGCGCGGCACCGAGGTAAAGCTCTTGGTACTTCGCGATTCTTTTGATCAGCCCAAAGAATTTAAAATCATACGGGATGAAATCCGCGTATCCATACTTACTACCGAAAAAAAAGAAAATGGCATCTTTGTCATAAAATTAAATCATTTTACGGAAAATGCGGCGTATGAATTTAGAAATGCGGTGCAGGAATTTTTCCGTAGCGGGTCTGACAAATTGATTTTGGATATGCGCAATAACCCCGGGGGTTTTCTGGTGATATCGGTGGACATTGCCAGCTGGTTCTTGCCCGCCGGAGATGTGGTGGCGCGAGAACGTTTTGCTGACGGGTCCGAAGAAGAATATCGCTCCAGCGGCTACCGACTTTTGCAGGATGTTCCAACTGTGGTTTTGATAAATGAAGGTTCGGCCTCGGCTTCGGAAATTGTGGCCGGCGCCCTGCGCGATATTCGCGGAATTAAACTAATTGGCACAAAAACATACGGTAAAGGATCAGTGCAGGAAGTTCAGCCCTTGCCGGATGGATCATCCCTTAAATTAACTATTGCCAAATGGCTTACTCCCAAAGGTACGGAAATCAACGGCACAGGCCTTGAACCGGATATTAAGGTAGAACTGCCGCCGGAGAGCGAACAAAATCCAAAAAAAGATCTAATTATGGAAAAAGCCCTGGAAGTGTTAAGAGGCCTATAAAAAAGGCACACAGAGTGTGTGATTATTATTCAATCGTGATAAGGCCAGTCTTGCGATTTGTAGATTTCTACACCTTCGCATAATTCTCTGAAATGTTCTTCTATCTCATCTAACTCTGTTCGTTTTGTTTTTGGAGCTCGTTGCATGCCGGAAATTCGCCAGTGAATCTCCAGATAGCTTGCTTTAATATATTGCATAAGTTAATATAAAAGTCAAATGCCCAAAAAACGTGTAACAATCAGAGTAGTAGGCATTGTGCAGGGCGTAATGTATCGTCAAAATGCGCGGCGTAAAGCCGCAAGTATGGGGCTTTTGGGATGGATAAAAAACGATTCAGACGGATCGGTACAAATTATAGCCGAGGGGAATAAGAATTCACTAAATCAATTTCTTGAGTGGTGCAAACGAGGTACGCCCACAGCCGAAGTTGAAGAAGTGCTTTGCGATTGGGAAGAGGCAAGCGGGGAATTCTCAAAATTTGATATTAAGTAGTAAGCTCGGTATCACTGTTTTGAAACACGATTCGCTCGCTCCAGCGGCTCGCTCACTAAGGGTCGGATGAAATTTTTCTTCGCCTCGGGCGAAGAAAACCAAGCAATTTCATCCTCCCATTGTTTCAAAACAGTGATACGCTCGCATTTAGTATTTTTTCAAGATATATGAATCTCGTTAGAAGCCGTGATCGCGTCTTGCGGGATTATCCAAGTATTAATAAAAAGTTTTGTTTTTCTATGATAATATCAGCAGATCCATTCAAATCGATCGCGATCTGCTTCTAACGGGATGAAAGTAATTTTTCTTAAAGATTCATCTATCGGCAGGAGGGGAGAGGTTAAAAATGTATCCGACGGATATGCGCGGAATTTTTTGTTTCCCAAGAATTTGGCAAAACCCGCAACCGATGCGGCTTTAAAATCGGCTGAAGCGGAAAAAACTCGTATCGAGAAAGAAAAATCGGCGGAGCATGAAAAATCCACCGCACTTGTAGAAAAAATAAAGTCGCTTGTTCTGACGTTTAAGGTTAAATTGGGGGAGAAGGGCAAAGCTTTTGGCTCGGTTACTGCCGTAAAAATACGCGACGCGTTGAAAAGACAAGGAGTAGCGATTGAAAAAGATTGGTTAATGCTGGATGAGCCGATAAAAACCACAGGTGAAAAAATAGTGAGTATAAAATTTCCGCAAGGAATTATGGGTGAGGTGAAGATACTCGTAGAAGCGGAGTAATCAAAACACCTAACACTTAACACCTGACATCTGATTTGTAATTCGTTCGCATGTCATTTGTCAAATGTCAGTTGTCTTATGTCAAAGTATATATTTGTTTGTGGCGGAGTAATCTCCGGAGTAGGAAAGGGCACGGCAACCGCCTCGATGGCGCTTTTATTGAAAGCGCGCGGGTTTCGCGTGACAGCTGTCAAAATCGATCAATATCTTAATGTTGACGCGGGAACTATCAGGCCGACCGAACATGGCGAGGTATTTGTGACGGATGACGGCATGGAGACCGATCAAGACCTTGGTAATTATGAACGGTTCCTTGATCAAGATATCCTTTCGATAAATTACATGACGACCGGCTCTATTTATCTAACCGTGATTCAAAAGGAGCGGAATTTTGAGTATGACGGCGAGGACGTGGAAGTCATCCCGCATATTCCAGAGGAAATTGTGCGGCGCATCAAACGCGCCGCGCACCAAACCAAATCGGATTTTGTCTTTATTGAGATCGGCGGGACCGTCGGTGAATACCAAAATCTGGTATTTTTGGAAGCGGCGCGGATGATGCATTTTGAGGCGCCGCAGGATGTGCTTTTTACGCTTGTCTCCTATTTGCCGGTGCCGGCGATGATTGGTGAGATGAAAACCAAGCCCACCCAGCAGGCGGCGCGGTTTTTGTTTGAAGCCGGCATTCAGCCCGATATCATTTTGGCGCGTTCGGAGGGGCCGATAGATGAAAAACGCAGAGAAAAAATTTCGCTTTTTTGCAACGTGCCCAAAAAACATGTAATTTCGGCTCCGGACGTGAAATCAATATATGAAATACCTTTAAATTTTGAGAAAGAGGGATTGGCAGAAGTGATCCTCAACACTTTTCACGTGAAGGCGCGAAGAAAAAATCTAAACCAATGGACTGCGTTTGTACATACGACTAAAAGCGTTACGCGTCCGGTCAAAATCGCAATCGTAGGAAAATATTTCCAGACCGGAGATTTTATCTTATCCGATTCTTATATATCGGTCATTGAAGCCGTAAAACATGCCGCCTGGCATTTTAAACGAAAACCGGAAATTTCGTGGTTAGGATCGGAAATTTATGAAAAAGATCCGCGTAGAATTCGGGAGCTGAAAAAATATGATGGCATCATTGTCCCGGGTGGATTTGGCAGTAGGGGAGTGGAGGGAAAAATAAAGGCGATAGAATTTTGCCGGAAACAAAAAATCCCGTTTCTTGGACTCTGCTACGGGCTTCAACTCGCGGTTGTTGAGTTTGCCCGCAACGTATGCAAAATGCCCGGAGCGCATACCACCGAAGTCAACCCCAAAACAAAATATCCGGTTATTCATACCCTGCCCGAACAGCTTGCGAATATCCGTGAGAAGCGGATTGGCGGCTCTATGCGGCTTGGCGCATATATGTGCGATGTGAAGCCCGGAACTGCGGCCTTCAAGGCGTATGGCACAAAACTTATCACCGAGCGCCACCGGCATCGTTACGAGGTCAATAACGACTACCGCGAGGCGTTGGAAATGGGCGGCATAGTATTTTCCGGCATCAACTCTGAACGAAATCTTATTGAGATTGGAGAGCTCAAAGACCACCCGTTTTTTGTCGGTACCCAGTTTCATCCGGAATTCAAATCCCGTCCGCTCCATCCGCATCCTTTGTATCGCGAATTCTTAAAGGCGGCCATATCGCACCATTCGTAAAGTAGTCCAGCTAAACTTAAAAATTCAAATATGTCAACTATTCAACGATAGCGGAATAGTTGACATATTTTAGAATCGGGAAATTCGTATGTTGGCTGAATCCAAACAATGCCAAAATTGTAAAAAAGAATTCCGGATTGAACCGGAAGATTTTGCGATGTATGAAAAACGGAGTATTCCGCCGTCCGATAAGTGTCCGGTGTGCCGCTGGAAACATTTGCTATCATTTTGGGTTTTTGGACGATTTAGGATAGGAGAATCTGCCTTGAGCGGAAAGCGGATAATCACTGTTTTGCCGGAAAATACCGCCTTTCCCGTATATGATTACAAAGAGTTTATTTCTGATAAATGGGACCCCATGGTCTATGGACAAAATTATGATTTTGACCGGCCTTTTTTTAAGCAGTTTGCCGAACTTCAAGCCAAAGTCCCGCATCCACATCAGGTTGGTTTGGGCAATACCGACTGTCCTTGGACGGATGATTGGTGGTATTCAAAAGAATGCTATTTGTGCCGTTCCGGAATTTATTGCGAAAAAACAAGTTATGCTTATCGCGTTTCCGGCCTAAAAGATTGCGTGGATATTACGTATTCATTTGACCTTGAACAGTCTTATGATTGTCTGTATTGTTTCAAAAGCTACAAACTACGTCATGCATTTAATTCTCGCAATTGTCTGGAAAGCGCGTTTTTATATGACTGCCGCAATGTACAAAACTGCTTCATGTGTTGGAATTTACGGAATAAGAAATATCATATTTTGAATAAGCCCTATTCTAAAGACGATTATTTTAAAAAATTAAAAGAATTTGATCTACATTCTTATTCAGTTGTTCAAAAATTTAAGGAAGAATTTGCCAGTCATATTGCCAATGACGCTACTCACCGGGAAAATTTTAATACACAGACCGTTAACTGCCGGGGCAATTTCTTATCCGAATGCAAAAATTGCTATAACTGCTATTTTGTAAATAATTCGGAAAATTTACGCCATTCTTTCCGCGCTTATGAAGCCAAAGATGCGATTGATACGATATCGTGTATGAGCGAACATTCGGCCGTAAGTTCTTTGGATCAGCTGGGATATGGAAATGTCGGCCTGCTTTATGGTACGAAGTGCCGCTACAGCGTTTATCTTGATTCTTGTGACGAATGTGAATATTGCTTTGGTTGTATAGGATTAAGGAAAAAGAGTTTTTGCATCTTGAATAAGCAATATAGTGAGCAAGAGTATCATAAGATTGTGGAAAAGATCAAAGCCGATATGCAAAAGCGTGATGAATGGGGAAGATTTTTGCCGCTTTCTATGGCCTATTCGGGCTACAATTTATCTTTGGCCCAAATAATGTTTCCCGAAAAAGAAGATACGATTGCCGAAATTGGCGGTCGATGGGACACTCTTCCGGTTCAAAACTTTGCTAACACCATAAATAGCGAAGATTTGCCGGGCAGAATTGATGACGTCAAAGATGACATAGTTAAGCAACGCATTATTTGCGCGGAAACCGGCCTTAGTTATAATATTGCGCCGCATGAACTTGCATTTTACAAAGAACATGGCATTCCTTTACCACGTCGGCATTTTGATTTGCGCACCCTAAATAGATTCCGTTCCATGACGCTTATGATTTATCCGCAGCGCGGTACTTGCATGATTTGCCAAACGGAAATTGAGCATTATTATTCTTCGAAACTGGGTTATAAAAAAATTGCCTGCGTGGATTGTTATCAACGCGAGGTTGTATAAAAAACCCTCTCAATCAAGCCGGTACTATATTTACTTCTTTAGCATATCTAGTGGTGCCGTCAAAGCGGGTTTTGCGGCGATCGCTAAACTTGACAAGGCCAGCGCGAAGCGCAAATAATGTATCATCGGAGGCGCGTTTAACTCCTTTACCCGCAAGGAAACGGGATCCTCTTTGACGAATCAAAATATCGCCGGTTTTAACCCGTTCCCCGTCGTATTTCTTAACGCCTAAATATTTGGGCTGGGAGTCCCGGCCGTATTTGCCAGCTCCAGCGGATTTGGTATGTGCCATAATTTCCGAAAATTTGGAGCTTCAGCGAACAAATTTCCGCTGAAATTATGAGCATCCCGCACTATTTTTGCCATGTAAACAAGAGGATCCGCCAATTTAAATAGCAACGTAAATTTATGCGAGTTGCGTGGCCGAATAGGCCAATCCTCTTGGGCGAAGCAACGAGCACATGTGCTATATGGCAAAAATAGTGCGGGAGGCCATTCCTTAATTAATTTTAATATCCAATAACTATGTTATCTAACCATCTCCAAAAAGTCAAATTATGGATTAGTACCAATAAATCCGACCTTTACATCGCAAGCATCATTTTTTTGACCGCGGTTGCCAGTTTTGGCCTGGGACGGCTTTCTATATTATGGCCGGAGAAAGAACCCATCATAATTGAGAATCATGAATTAGGAATAAGGAATAATGAAACTGCGGAAAAAACGCTAAATTCAATATCGCCTAATTCATCCTTCATAATTCCTAATTCCAGCCAAAAGTATGTAGCATCCAAAAACGGCGCCGCATACCATTTTCCATGGTGTTCAGGGGCATTACGCATAAAAGAGGAAAACAAAATCTGGTTTGAAACAAAAGAAGAAGCGGAGAAAGCCGGATATAAACCCGCCGGAAATTGCGAAGGACTCTGAAAATGGCTTGCTAACATTACTACTATTGAATCTTTGCCAGAATCGTTCTATAATTTCCCTGGTTCATTGAATTAGGGATTTTATGTCGATTAATATGTATTTTTCCGAATTTCGGGCGCCGGATTTTGAACTTCCCGTGATTGGTTCCGACAAAAATTTTCGCCTTTATGATCTTATCGGCAAAGGTGAGCGATTCATATTTTTGCATTTTGGCTGTGTGGAGCTTTTCCAGAGTGAAGCCGGGGAGAGGTATCGCCTGGAAAATCTACTAAAACATGATGACATTGCAGTAATTTGGATCTATCTTCATAAAACCGTAGAAGATATTAAAAAATATGCGGCAGGAGCCATCTTTCCCATACTGCATGATCCGAAATCCATTATTCCGCGGCTATATTATTTTGATCAGCTTCCGGCAGTGTATCTTTTGGCTCCGGATGGCAGGTTCGCCATGACCGATATGCATTCTTTGTTTCCGCGGCCGATTTCCGCCCTGGAATTATGGAAAGAGAATGGGGCATCCGAAATACTGGATAAAGCTACAAGCATTTGGGAAAATGAATGGCGCAAAAGCATTGACTGGGTAAATCTTCCTGACTATGGATTTCCGATTGAGAAGCGATACTACCATTATGGCTGGACTGATGATCCCCAATGCCGCGTACAAAGGCCGGTGGTAAACGCGCTTGCCAATGCGCGGACATATCTTCGCCATTGGAATTGTTTCAAGGGATATAATTTTCTTATCTGGGACGCGTATCGGGATTACTTTACTCATCAGAAAATGGTGGAAAGTTTCAGACGAAGGATCGCCGAAATGCATAAAGGCGCATCTGATGAGTTCATCAATGCGGAAATTCGTAAATACGCTTCCGCAACAAGCCGAATCTATTTGAAAGCCGGATCGCATAGGCAGGGGACTTCGATAGATCTGACATTGCTAGATGAAGTCGGGAAACCTTTAGATATGGGTACGGACCAGGATGAACTTTCAGCAGAAGCGCATCCGCTTTACTACAAAGATATTTTCCCTCGGTCAAATAGTGAGCACGAATTCCACGAAAACCGGATGCTTTTATGGGAAGTCATGAAGAGCGCCGGATTCACCCCGCACCCGCGCGAATGGTGGCATTTTGATTATATTAGCAAGGCCTCGGATTAATCCGGGGTTATTTTATTAAAAGATGTTGTGAGTGATGCGTATTCTTTGGCGACTTTTCGGACATCCATAATCTGCGTGCGGATTTCTTCGGGAATTTCTTTCATGATTTTTTTGAGTTTTGTTTCATCCGCCTCCAAAATGTCTTCCCATTTGCCAATAGGGGAGAGGAGGGCTTTGATTTTTTCCATATCATATTCGTAGCGCTGAATTATTTTTTTAGAAATCATGCCCCCATCCCCAAATACCCGAGTCAACCCCTCCTGCTCCATATATTTTTTAATCTGCTCCTGCAGTTCTTTAAGCCGTGCGTCATTTTTCTGATCCGCCTTTTTAATTTCAAAATATTCTTTTATTACATTCTCAATTTCGGATTTCGGATTTCGGATTTCGGATTTTCGATAAAGGTGTTTCCACGCCGGACACATGGGCCTATATCCGCACCAATTGCAAAGAGCCGAGGGCATGGGCTCGAATTCTTTGCCTGTTTTAATTTTTTCCTGAATTTCGGCAATGGTTTTTAATATGTGCTCTTTGGTTTTGGCGGTAGTTTCCACGCTGGGCTGGGTGCTTAATTTTTCTCCGTGTTTTAAAAAATACAAGCTCAAAGTTATATCCCCCGGTTTTATATGCGGCCAGCGTTTTTGCAGGCCTAGAGAGTAAAGTGAAAGCTGTAAATCGCTGTTTAAGGCATCTTGCGAGGGCATCCTTTTTCCGGTTTTATAATCAATAATCTCGTATTTTCCATCCGCAAATTTATCAATCCTGTCAATTATACCAGCCAATATGTGGGTTTCGCCGGTTTTCTCATCCGCAATCATGACCTCAAAACGCGACTCAAGGTCAAGAATTATAAAATTCCATGGCGCGTTTTTCTCATAAAATTTTTTGAGCATTTTCACTCCTTCTTCAAAATACGCTTTTTCTCCTTCCCCACTTAAAGCGAGCTTTCTTGGATCATGCTTTGATTCCGCTTCAAATACCTCTCGCAAAGGCCAATTCTTGCGAAAATGGGCAATTACTTCATCCAGGGTGGGAAAAAGGGGATTGGAGGTAAACATGAATTTCAACGTACTATGAATCAGGGTGCCAAAAATCGCCTCCCGGTTTTTTGGCACACGGATTCTGTTAATATTTTGAAACTCATATTTTTGCGGGCACTGCAAATAAGTACCTATTGCGGAATATGAAGTGCGCATGATACTATTTATGATAGCTCATTAAAAAAGATTGGACAAGATATGAATAGGCACGGACATGCATTTATTTGCTCTAAATGCGGAAATATTCTTCATGATTCTGCGGTATGCATTGAATGCGACAATAAAAAATCTGAAAAAGAACAATCCTTTAAGGATTTGATAGAAAACATTGCGGGGCTTATAAAAGCATCCCGAACCCATATGAGAGCCACTCTTAAAAATTCTGGATTCAGGGCTGATGATTTAGATTTAGACCCAGCAGTTAGATCTCTTCTGGGTTTATCCGCTAAGAAAAAGAGGAGAAATAAGACACGCAAAAAACGGAAAAAAAGTAAATCACGCCGATAAGAATATCTTGTCGGCTTTTTGATAGGGGGGCTGTGGAAAAACGGGTTTTGCCCGCTGTATTTATTTATGCTAAATTGAGTATAATATCCCTAACACTCAATTTGTTCTCGTATAAATACGGATACGAGAACATCTAATACGATGGCATCACTTCCATATATAGACGATTTTCTTCTGCATATACGGACAAATAACTATTCGGATGAAACACTCTATAATTATGAGCGCGATCTTAAAGTTTTTGAGGATTTCTTATCCAATGATGTTAAAACTACATTCCCAAAGATGAATCGGCGTACAATTGAACTCTATAAGGCCTATCTTGCTTCCAGAGACCGTAAAACCGCCCTGGGAGCCCATAATACCTCTAAACTCTCCGCCGGCTCCATAAATCGAGCCCTTTCCAGCTTGCGCAGGTACTTAAAATACCTAATTGATATGGAATATGAGGTTCCGGTACCCCCTGAAGCCATTAAACTGATTAAAATGCCTCATAAGCACCCCAGGGTGGCGGAGCTGGACTCCTTAGTGCATTTAATTGAATCCCCTACTGAAATTGAAAAAATAAAAGAAATCGCACTACGGAACCGCGCTATGCTGGAAACGCTGTTTTCCACCGGCATGCGTATTTCTGAATTGGTCTCGTTAAACCGGGATCAGATAGACAAATCCGGACGGATTTTCATTCGCGGCAAAGGCAAAAAAGAGAGATTCGTATATTTGACCGAGCGCGCCAAAGAGCATATAAATAATTATTTGTTGGTGAGAAATGATGATAACCCGGCCCTCTTTATCCCCTATCGCGGGCGCAATGTCGGAACTTCCAAAGCCAGAATTTCGCCCAATTACCTGCAGATGAAAATAAAAAAATACCGCGAGCAACTCGGTATTAATGTTCCCACATCTCCGCACTCATTCCGGCATGGTTTTGCCACATATTTAGCGGAGTCAGGAGCAAATCCGGCTGCAATCCAAATTTTACTCGGACATGAGTCGTTGCAGACCACCACGCGCTATGTTCACGCCTCGGACCGCTATGCGGAAAAAACGCATAAACAATTCCATCCGCTGAAGAAGTAAAAGTGGACTCTTTTTCCGATTTTCCTTTTCCAGATACGAAATATCTTCCGCAATTTTTGAAGCGGTTATAGTTTTCATATAAAAAATTATTTTTACAAATAGTCCATCGGATTCAAATAACCATTTATAGGCGCAATCGGTATAATCATATTACGTCCACAGGTGCGGGAGCGGATAGTTTCAATCCTGACGGCCTGCGCGGCGAATACTCCGAAATGCAAATGCGGACCCGTAGCATATCCGGATGATCCGGAAAAACCGATCCGATCGCCCCTTTTCACCTCCTGCCCTTGCGTTACGCTGACAGCGGATAAATGCGCATATAGCGTAGAAAGATTATTCGGATGCCGTATCAAAATCCATTTGCCGTATGATGCCCGGCGACACGCTATATCCGTATCCCCTACTGCCGTCACTGTTCCATCAGATGACGAATATACAGACGTACCTGATTCGGCGCGGATATCAATGCCGTTATGCCCTTTGCCTCCGTATCCGCCGACTGCCGCAAAAGATGTATAGCCAAAAAATTGCGTGATACAATATTTTTCCGTTTTTCGGTTATTTGTAGCACATGTTCCAAGACGCATGCCTTCTAAAGGAAACCCAAGAGCGCCTGATCCTTTGGCCGGAAGGGATGCCGGATCAATGGTCACGCGTATTTTTTCTTCCAATTCCCGGATCTCACCCTCAAGTATTTCACGCTTGCGTTCGCTGTCCGCCAAAAGTTTAACGTATGCTTTTTCCTGATTTTTGGTTACGGTCAAAAGTTCATTTTTTTCAATGCGCAACGCCTGCTGGACTTTATTTTGCCCATGCAGAGAAGAACGGAGATCAGAAAGCTCATTTTTCTTCATCTCCTCTGACTTTCTTTTTTCTCCAAGCTCCTCACGCAATTTATGCAGGGCATCAAGCGACGAAACCATGCGGCCCTCCACCATGGTCATGTGATCAATATCCCGGAAAAAATCCGAAAGAAACGGATAGCGTAAAAATGCAAACACTAACGGCTCCTGATTTCTCTCAAAAAAATCCTGAATTAACGAGGCCAGACCGCCGCGCAGTTTTTTTATCTCAAATTCACGCATGTGTATTTCAAGCGCCAATTTTTCTATTTCAAGTTCAGTTTTTTGGATTTTTTTCTCGGTAAGCGCGATATCCGTACGAAGTTTGGCAACTGTTCTATCTAAACGGGTAATTTCGCCCTTTAGCGTTTTACCCTGTTCCTGTCGCGTCTCAACCTCTTTACGAAACGCCACCGCCTCCGTCTCGAGTTTTTTAATCTCTTCGCTACGCGCTTCAATCTGGTTTTTTAGATCATCAAGGATTTGCGCCTGCAAGTTTTGTCCGGGAAATAAAGCCAAAAACGCGATTACAAAAATAATCGCGCTTATCAAAATTTTGGGTGTAATTCGCCGCATCACAACTAAATTATATCACATTTTTTTCTGTTTTGCAGCAGCTATTCGTCGGAGTGATTCCTCAATTCCCAAAATCTCCATGATTTCAAAAGGGCCGGGGGACGCTTTTTTGCCGGTTAAAGCCACCCGTAAAGGCCAAAGAATTCGTCCCTTATCCCCTTCCCCGATTTCTTTCAAAAATGCCTCTTCGATTTTTTCTTTGGAAATTGGAGTTTGAAAATTGGAAATTATTTTTTCGGCTGCTTCCAACGATGCAATCAACTCCGTATCACTCATATTTTTCCAGCACAGTAATTCCTTGTCGTATTCGGGCGCCCAGAAAAAGTACTCCGTCCTCTCCCCTATTTCAGCGAGTTTCTTCAGCCGTGGCTGCTCCAATTTAATTATTTTTTCCAAATAATCATTTTGAATTTTGATTTTTGAATTTTGATTTTGCAAAAAATCGGCCAAAAACGGTTGACAAAGTTCCAATAGTTCTTTGGCCGATTTTTTACGTATATATTCCCCATTCATCCAATCCAACTTTGTTATATCAAAAATTGCCCCAGATTTTTGCACTTTTTCCAGAGAAAATTCTTTTATTAATTCTTTCTTGGAAAAAAATTCGCGGTCATTTCCCGAATTCCATCCCAGAAGTGCCAAAAAATTAAATAACGCCTCCGGAAGATAACCTGCCGCGCGATACTCGTTGACTGACGCTGGGCCATGGCGTTTTGATAGTTTTGAGCGATCAGAGCCCAAAATAAGAGGAAGATGCGCATATTGCGGAATTTTGAATCCGAGTGCCTCAATCAGCAATAACTGTTTTGGGGTATTTGAAATATGGTCCTCTCCCCGGATTACATGCGAAATTTCCATGGTCTCGTCGTCAATAATCACCGCAAAGTTATAAAGCGGCACGTCAACGCGCTTGGCAATGGAAAAATCTCCTAATAAGTCGGAATCAAAGGAGACATCTCCGCGGATTAAATCTTGAAACTCGATTTTTCGCCCAGACGGAGTTTTAAAACGTATAATATAATCGGACTTGGCTTGGGTAAACATGGCGGCCTCGGCCGGATCGAGCGTCCGATATTCGCACAAGTGGATCGGCGGATGCTTGGCGGCCAACAATTTTTCCTTTTCCTCCTCAAGCTCTTTTTTGGAATGAAAACAATAAAATGCACGCCTTTCATCCAAAAGTTTTTGAATATATTTTTTATAGATTTTTATCCTTTCACTCTGGCGATACGGACCATGGGGTCCGCTGCATTCCGGCGACTCATCCGCTTCAATCCCTAACCACCTTAATCCCTCAAAAATATCCTCCTCATATTTTTTGTCCGAACGCTCAAGATCCGTATCCTCAATTCGCAATATAAACTTTCCGTCGTGATGCCGCGCAAAAAGATAATTAAAAAGAGCAGTGCGGGCTGTACCTACGTGAAGAGGTCCCGTTGGACTGGGTGCGATACGAACACGAATGTTTGACATGAAATAGGGTATATAAAAAGGGTTTATTTTGGTTTTGGTGCGGTTGGCGCAGGAATATTTTCCGGCGGCGGTAAAACGTCATGCATTCCCAACTTCAAAATTTCGCGCGCAATGAGTTCGGCTGCGTCAATGCGCGCGAATTTCTGCGCCGCCTCTTTCATCTTTTTCATGTGCTCAGCATCCCCGAGCACTTTTTTAATTTCAGCAAGCAGAATGTGCGGTGATAAATTGGTTTCTTCAATGACAATTGCCGCGCCGGTGGCCGCATAATCATAGGCGTTTTTACGCTGGTGATCCTGGGCCGCATTAGCCAAAGGTATAAGAATTGACGGCTTGCCCCAGGCGGCAATTTCGTAAATGGTGGATGCCCCGGCGCGCGCAATAATCAAATCCGAAGCGGTATAAAATTCCCGCAGTTTCCCTTCATCCAAAAAACCAAAAGCATGATAATGTTCTCTATGCCCGAATTCCAAAATAACCTGTGATTCTTGTTTAATGGCCTCAAGATTGGCAGTGCCGGTTTGATGCACCACTTCGTATTCGGAAGCCAGCTCTTTTAATACATCGGTAACGGCGTCATTTATTTTTTCGGATCCTTGAGATGCCCCAATAATTCCAACCACCGGCAGATTAGAGTAAATATTCAGAATCTCCTTGGATTCTGCAAGATTTCCGCCCAGAAGCCGTTTGCGGATAGGCACTCCGACCAGGGCAGTTTTCTCTTTTGGAAAGAAAGAGGCGGCATGGGGAAAAGCAATGCCAATGCGTTTGGCAATCCGCGCCGTGTGCAAACTGACTTTCCCCGGTATGGCATCGGATTCATGCATGATGATAGGAATTCGAAATAGTTTTGCGGCAAAAATAGCCGGGAAAGCCCCGTATCCGCCTTTAGAAAAAATAATATCCGGCAGGATAAGATACATATTCCAGACGGCTTGCAAGACCCCGATAACGACATTGAATATATCTAAAAAATTAGCAAACGAAAAATACCTGCGCCATTTGCCGCATCTTACTTTTACCGGCAAAACACCTTCTTGCCGCAGCGTATTCATAAAGTCGGTTCCGAAATCATCCGGTCCGAGGTAAAAAAATTCCAGATTGAGAATCCGCTCCTCTTCGGCAATGTGCTGGATTTCCCGAAGTACCGCGATAATCGGATAAAGATGCCCGCCGGAACCCCCGCCGGTAAATAAAATCCTCATATATTTTAATAAATGCTTAAAGCGAGCGTATCACTATTTTGAAACAATGGGAGGACGAAGTTGCTTGGTTTCTCCGACATTGCGTCGGAGAAAACTTCGTCCGACCCTTAGTGGGGCGGCCGCAGGAGCCGCCGAATCGTGTTTCAAAACAGTGATACCGAGTCAAATATGTTTCGCTATATTCAATAATACTCCAATTTGAGTTAATGTCACGACCAGTGAGGTTCCGCCATAACTTACAAAAGGAAGCGGAATGCCGGTTAATGGCAGAAGGCCGGAAATCGCCGCCATATTAATAAAGGCCTGTACGGTAATTCCCATGGTGATTCCGGCCGCCAGCAACCGGCCGAAAAGATCGGGCGCTCTATACGCGATTGCGAAACCGCGCCACAAAAAAAAGCCGAAAAGTCCTATAAAAACAACAACGCCCAAAAATCCCGTTTCTTCGGCGAAAATCGCAAAAATTGAGTCGCCCATGGGTTCGGGAAGATATTGATATTTTTGCAAACTCATTCCCAATCCCCTGCCCCAAAATCCTCCAGATCCAATGGCAATAAAGGCCTGATTAATCTGATATCCTATGCCTTGCGGATCTGCGGCCGGATTCAAAAACGTTGTAATCCGGTCTAGGCGATACGGGGCAAGTTGCACAATAAAATAAAACATAACCAGTCCGAAAAGGAACAAAGTGATAATCTGCGAAGTTTTTCCCCCGCCTAAAAAATAAAGCATGCCGGCTGATATCGCAATAACGCCCAGCGTTCCGATGTCCGGCTGCATCAGGAGAAAAATTCCAACGACCGAAAGCATAAGCGTAAAAGGGATCATGCCGCGTGAAATACTTTTAACCTCGTCCTTGCGCGCGGCCAGCCAACCGGCAAGATATACCAAAAATGAAAATTTTAGGATCTCCGATGGTTGAAAACTTAAAGGGCCTATGGAAATCCATCGTTTTGCTCCGCCGAAAGAATAACTCAACTCTGGAATAAAAAGAAAAACGAGCAAGGCCAGCGACAAAAGCATTAAAGGAATTGCTAATCTTTTCCATAACCGATAGGAAATGCGCGAGGCGGCAAGCAGTCCAATGGCGCCCCCGACCCCTCCAAGCAAGAGCTGGCGCAAAACATAATATCCGCTCAAACCGAACGATTTTTGCGATAGCACCATGGAAGCGGAAGCCAGAGTCAAAAGGCCTCCCAAAAAAAGGGCCAGGGTTGTATAAAATAAAGATTTGTCTAAAGTGTGAGCCCCGTTAGAGAAAAACATTGGATGTGTCTAGAAATAAAAAATTGTATTATTGCATTTTTTTAACCTCTTCTACAAATTGTCTTCCTCTATCAAACTCATTCAAAAAAAGTCCAAAACTTGCCGCACCCGGAGAAAGCAATATCCAGTCCCGATTTTTTGCTGATAGATATGCAGATTTTACTGCATCATGCATGGTTTTTACTTCTTTTATAATTATTTCCCGAGTGGCAAGTTTTTGCTCAAGCAACAATATTTTCTTTAATTTTTCGGTCGCATCTCCGGGAAGTAAAATCAGCGTATCAACTTTATACAAAATCTCTTTGGCTAAAACAGAGAAGTCCAGTTTTTTATCAGACCCTCCGGCGATAAGAATGATACGTTCAGCCGGCTTTTTCAAAGCATGAAACCGCCTAAGCGCCGCGACTGTGGCGTCCGGGATTGTAGCGGTTGTATCATTTATAAAATGCACTCCTCTTATAGTTCCAATTTTTTCCTGCCGTCCCGGGAGGCCGCGGAAACCTTTTAAAATTTTAAGCATCCTGCGCAATGGAACACCCAGGTGCGTTCCAACGGCCACGGCCAAGGCGACGATTTGACGATAATGAACTCCGATATTCTTATCAACAATTGCGCGAAACTTGTTTGGCAGTTTTACCGAACGAATGCGGGAATTTATACCATGCGTCATTTTTCGCACCCCTAGGTCAGCGGAATTAACAAATGCATAATCTTCCGGTGTTTGATACCGCACAATTGAGCGTTTGGCCGCGATATATTCCCTGAAGTTTTTATGCCAATTTAAATGATCACGATAGATATTGGTTACAACTGCGATCTGCGGACTTTTATGTTCGGAAGCAAGATCTTCAAGCTGAAAACTTGATAGTTCAAGCACGACCAGATCATTTTTCTTAAGCAGCGGCAGATATCCGAGAGGCGATTTTCCGATATTTCCGCTTAAAAAAACGCGTTTATATTGAATATTCTGCGTTTGTTCTCGTTTAGTCCGCGTTAGTCCGCGCTTTTGAAGAAATTTCCAAATAAGATAGGCGGCAGTTGATTTCCCTCGGGTGCCGGTGATTCCGATAACCGGCGCGGGACAGAAACGTAAAAATATCCCGATATCGGTAAGTATCGGGATTCCAAGACCTTTGGCATAGCGAAGATAGAGTGAATGCGGCGGAACCCCGGGATTTTTTAAGACAAAATCCGTTATCTTAAAATCCGATTTGCGATGCCCGCCTAAAACGTAGTGAATACCGCGGTATTTGCGCAACTGCCGGATTGATTTTTTAAGAACCCAGCGTGAACGCAGGTCGGTTACCGTTATTTTTACGCCGTTACGCCATAAAAACTTTACCGCCTCCAATCCACCGCCCTGAATTCCTAAACCCATTACCAAAACTTTTTTGCCAGAGAAATTTAATGCCACGCTCTTATTCATCAAAAAAATTTCTAAATTAAATCTGGCCGAGGAAACCAGATTAATATATTGTCTTATTATAATCTTCTAATAATTTTTCCGGCTCTCACCCCCAAATATTTCCCCTTCTCCACCGCCACCTTTCCGTTCACCATCACCCACTCCATACCAACCGCATAGCGATACGGATTTTTGTAAGTCGCACTGTCCCGGAATTGTGCCGGATCAAAAATTGCGATATCCGCGAAATTTCCTTTTTTTAGGCGTCCCCGGTCTTTAATACCCGCCACAGACGCCGGACCGGAAGACATTTTCAAAATCGCTTCCTGGGGCTTTAAAACATGATGTTCCGAAACAAAACTGTGCCAAAAATGAGCAAATGCGCCGAATGAACGCGGATGTACAATATTGCCGGATGACGACTCATCAATGGAATAGCCTTCGCCGTCGCTTCCAATAATCGAGTTGGTATGTTTAACAGCTGTGCGCATATTTTCCTGCGAAACAGTGCGTCCGATAATAGATACTTGTCCTTCGTTGGCGCGCACCACGTCTAACAGAACCTCTTCCGGTTTAAGAAGCGCGTGTTCGGCTATTTCGGCAAGCGTTTTGCCGATAAGATTTGTCATTTTGGCTGAGGTTATGAGAATTCTGTCATAATGAAGCGTATAAGCATTTATTTCAGCAATGATACGTGTACGTTCAGCCGGATCATCAAGGCGCCGGAAAAGATCCGGAAATCCGCCCCGACGCGCCCAGGCCGGGATTAAAAGATAAAGAAGCGACCCGGTGGTGGCATAGGGCGACACGTCAAAAGTAATCGGGACCCCGGATGATTCCGCCCGGTCAATCAATTCAAGCGCGCGCTTAAATTGAGGCCGCGCCTTTTTACCGATTGATTTAAAATGGCTGATTTGGACCGCTACTCCGGTTTCACGCGCCAGACGCACCGCTTCATTCACTCCCGCGATTAATTCTTTTCCCTCGGAACGCAGATGTAGTTTAATAATGCCGCCTGTTTCAGACAGCACGGATGCCACGTCAATTACTTCTTCAGTGGTGGAAATACGCTCATGTCCATAAGAAAGTCCGAGGGATAATCCAAATGCGCCCTCACTCACCGCATTTTTCAACAAAAATTTCATGCGCTCGCGCTCGTTTTGCGATAAAAGTTTTGTATCATCCCCTATTACCCCGCGCCGCAGAGTGCCATATCCTACGAATGTCCCATAATTTATTGACGGCTGGAGATTTTCTGCTCTTTCCAGATAATCTTTCATTGTTGCCCAATTTACGCTTGTGCCGGATGGATCCGCCCATTTACGAATCGCGTTTATAGCATCCGGGTTGCCCAAAGGGGCGAGCGATGCGCCGCAATTTCCCCCGATGATCGTGGTAACTCCCTGTAGAATCAACGACTCTAGTCCGGGATACTTAAATATGGTCAAATGAGTATCGGAATGGTTGGTGATATCAATAAAGCCCGGAGTCACATATTTTTCCGAGGCATCAATAATAAGGGGCGCAGTTGCGTCTTTTAAATTTCCGATTTCGGCAATTTTTTCGCCCTGTACGGCTATATCCGCGGATTGGTAGTTTTCATCGGCCCCGCCGTCCCAAATCCGCCCGGACTTTATCAAAATGTCATAGTTAGGCATAACTCCTTTTCATTATATCACTTCCGCCTGAATACGCGCAACTTGCTGTATAAGCCCGGATCTTAATTATAAACATGCAATCCGTCTGCGGCGTAAAAATCTATCGTCTCCGGCGTCCGAAATGGCGTACTCCCCGAAAATGATGCGCGCGCCTGCTTTTCAGATCGGTTGCTTCGTCATGCAAAGAGCGCGGCTCGGGAATAAGACCGGAGGGAAGAGGCACTTTTTCGATATTTTTACCTACAACTCGTTCAATTTGTCTCAAATCATACATCTCCTCCGGCATAACAAAAGTGGTTGCCGTACCGGTTTCCTCCACCCTTCCGGTGCGCCCTACGCGATGGATAAAATCATCAGCGTCTTGGGGCATATCATAATTTATAACGTGTTTAATCCCATGTACATGGATCCCGCGCGAGGCAATATCGGTTGCCACCAAAATCCGATGATGGCCTTTTTTAAATCCTTCCAAGGCCCGGATACGCTGGGCTTGGGTTTTGCCGCCATGCAAAATTCCGGCATCAAATCCTTTTCTCACGAGTTTGCTGAAAATTTTATTCGCTCCGTATTTCGTGCGGGTAAATACTAAAAAGGTTCCGGCATCGGATAGCATAAGGTGAACGAGCAGGGGGAATTTTTGTTCACGGATCACTTCAAAAATTTTAAGGTCCACCCTTTCTGCCGGACGCGAAGATAATCCGATCTCAACCCGCAGCGGATTTTTCAGATATTCGTGCACCAGATGCGCCACAGATTTATTGAGCGTGGCTGAAAAGCACATGGTCTGACGTTCGCGCGGTATGCCCTGCATGATGCGGCGCATCTGCGGCAAAAAGCCCATATCCACCATGCGGTCTGCTTCATCCAGCACCAAAATTTTTATATGCTTCAGGTCCGCGAGTTCCCGCCTGGCATAATCATCCAAACGTCCCGGAGTCGCAATAATAATCCGCGCGCCGCGCCTTATGGCGTCAATTTGTTTTCCTTCAGCCAGGCCTCCTACGGCAAACCCAATGGGTATTCCGGTCCCCTGCCCGATTGTCTTTAAAACATCCAGTACCTGCAGGGCAAGTTCTCGGGTAGGAAGCAAAACTAATGCCTCAATTCCATGTCCGGACTTTGCTAAAAGGCGATTCAAAATCGGCAGGAGAAATGCGAGTGTTTTTCCGGTTCCGGTTTGCGCCGTGCCCAAAATATCGCGTCCCTCAAGCGCGGGTCCAATGGCTGCGGCCTGGATCGGCGTAGGAGTTACAAATTTTGCGCGCGCTAAATTATTTTTTAACAATGCCGCGATTTTGAAATCGGCAAAAGATGCTATCCCTCCGCTTAAAATATTTTTTTCCTCCAAGTGTGTAATCATATGAGGTTGTGTCATTTAAAAAACTGCCGTCTCCCAGCAGTTTTATACCAAATAGTATAGAGTGAAACCGGAGATGCAATCTATTGTAAATCGTAGCATAAGCATAGACTGTCTGTCAACCCGCTAGAGATGCGGAACTCTTCTTAATTTTTTGTTCACAATGCGCGAAATCTCTAACGGGGTCAATCAAAAAAATACCGCACAAAATTAATTGCGGAACGATAGCCGTACCGCGAATACGTCTGCGCGAAACGAGATAATTACTCAACAATCAGCCTCCCTGTCATACCCATCGCTCGATGGCTACCCACGCTACAGTAATATTCAAAGGTTCCGGCCTTGTTTGCGGTAAATTCAATAGTTTCCTCGCCTCCGGCATTTATCTTTTTTGTTCTAACGTTATATCCTTCAAGTGTCCAATCATGATATCCCTCCTTCACCTCAAAAGTTAATTCAATTTTTTCTCCTTTTTTAACGCGGATTTCCGATTTAGAAAATGAGAAATTTTGGGCCGTAAGGTCA
>Ga0209212_1001475_pt1 | contig 37809 bp, 42 predicted proteins | sample RifGroC2_FD_183996 | JGI IMG/M metagenome (GOLD analysis project Ga0209212, IMG submission 183996) | Groundwater microbial communities from Rifle, Colorado, USA - Groundwater C2 (SPAdes) (version 2) | ecosystem: Environmental > Aquatic > Deep subsurface > Groundwater | place: Rifle, Colorado...
TATACCGCGTCCTTCATCGCCTCTTTGAGTCAAGGCATCCACCATACGCCCTTAAATTTCCTATTAGGAAATTTATAAAGTTTGTCTAATATATTTTTTACCTGCGCCCTTTCTCTCTTGACCCCTCGCGAGAGAAAAGACTCACATTCAATTTTTAAATTGCAGGATTTTCTCTCTTTAAATAAAACATCCCGCTCAATAGCGGGACTAGTTTTTGCAAAGAAAAACTTCACTGAACTAGGTCCGCTTTTTTATTGGATGTTTTATAAGTCTTATCATCAATGTTTGGTAGTATATACAGGCCGAAAAATAAGTCAATAGATTTTTATCGTTCTTTTATTTCTTGCCGATCAGCTTGATCAGCCAGATTGCCAAAAGAACGCCGACCGTCACCCAAGCCAGCACGCCTAAAGACATTATCAAAAACCAGAAACTTCCCCAGCCAGTGTCCCAACCGCCCATCATGCCCATATGGCCGTATCCATAACCATTTAAATCCGAACCAAAATTATTCATCATAAATTTGTTTAAAAAACTATTAATTAATGCGACTTTGAAATAATTATACGCCTCTCTTTAAGTTTTACACGCCACACCCTCCTCCGCCGCCTTTGATTTCCGGATTTTTTATTTTTTCCAAAAGCTTCTGGTAGCCGGGTCCGCTGGAATAATTATAGCCCAATATTTCTTTGGGGTTAGTCTTACTCCAATCTTTGCCCTGCGATTTCAGATGCTTGGCGATAGTCAGGTAAGTATCCGGAAACCAATAAGAATTTACGGCCAAAGCCGCTTTGTACATTTCCTCTTCCGAAACGCTCTGCGAGGCCATCAGTTCCAGCAAGCCGAGCATGGCCATGCCGTGATTGCAGTCCGGAAAGTAAACGGAATTCCCGCAACAAGGGCGATAAATTCCTTTGGAAACTTTTTCCACTAACGCCTGCTGTTCGAGCGTCAAAACTATAAATCGATGCTTGGAATAATGATTCATCGCGCCGCCATCAGCCAGTGTCCAACCGCCAGTAGAAGCGAATCCGCCGGCGCCGCCGTATTTCTTATCCGTCATTGGCCCATTTTCCAAAATTTCGTTTTTATTGCCCAGTCCCAGAGCCCACAGCAAGTTCAAAACAAAACCCGAATTTTCCGGCGTGATTTTAAGATAGCCGTTATCAAGTCCTTCCAGCAATTTTTTTTCTTCGCCGTTTAATCCTCCCCTGCCGGCGTACAGCTCTTCCAGTTTGACTTTGTCTATCACGCCCACGCTGGCCATTTTCGCTCCCAAGTCTCCCCATTTTGCTAGCAACACAACTCCGTCTTCGGGAATAACTTTTTTGGAATAATTATCTTCAAGAACTTTTTCCGTCTTGTTGTTTTTGGCGATTGTTTCCACTTTGCCCCTAAGGTCTTTTTTGGCGTTTGCGGAATAAACCAAAGCGCCGACAACAAGCAGAGAAGAAAGCAAAATGCTTATTTCCAATGATTTTGATTTTTTCATAGTTTTAGCGAATTACATTTATGTCCATCATCAGCTGAATTTTTTGCGAATCGTCCGTTTCTATATAGACGACTTTTTTGGCCGGACCAGCGCCTTGCGGGCCGTGAGCGGCCGGGTCAACTTCCACTTCCATTATCGCTTCTTCCCCCGCTCCGATTTCCTGATTGGCAAAAGTTATAAGTCCGCCATGCCCCGGCATTCCAAACGGCCCTTTTTTGGATTTGCCGCTTACTAATGTCGCTTCCGTGCACATGCAGGAAGTGTAGATTTTGGAAATTTTTACCGAGCCTTGACCCTTATTTTTCAGCGTAAAAGAATGCTTGACTTTGCCGCCATACATCGGGACCATTCCGAAATCAAACGCCATTTCTTCCGCCGTCAAAAATCCTTTCTCTTTTTCGGATATCGGCGCAATCAAACCTTCCCCGTAAAACAAACTTACGCCGTTGGGCATCTTGCCCACTTTTATTTTCGCAATTTCTTTTCCTTGAACTGTGTCAATTATAGACAAGTCATCGCTTAAAAGATTGGTCACATAGGCGAACTTTCCGTCCTTGGAAACAGCCACGCCGTGCGGAGCCGTCCCGCCTTTGATAGTTTCTGCGACTTTCATATTTCGCAAATCTATTTTATAAATCAAATCGCTGTTGGGTTGATTGAAGTAATATCCTTGGTCGGCCACATAGACATACCGAGAATCGGGTGTCGGGTAAATCTGCACCGGTCCTTTGGCTTCTTTGGGTAAATCCACATAACTTAATTTTTGGGAAGCGATGTCGTAAACCGCCAGACTTTTGGCATTGTAGACCGAAGCCAGCGCGTATCGTCCGTCCGCCGTCACTCCCGTCTGCACCGCCGCGCCCTTGAGCGGAACATAAGATAAAGTCATTTTTTGTATATCCAGAATGCCGATACTCTTGCCTTTAAGCATAGCGATGTAAGCCGTTTTTCCGTCCGGTGAAATTCTAAGGCCGTGCGGTTCCCCTCCTTTTTCGGTATTTATTTCTCTTTCCACTTCGTAAGTTTTGGCGTTGATTTTGTAGACAACGCCTTTTGACTGGGCGGCGGCGATGGCGTAATTGGAATTCGAGGTTAAGGCGATATGGGAAAGATGCAAGTCTGTTCCCATTTCAATTCTTTTGATTATTTTGTCTGTCAAAGGGTCTATGACGATTATCTCGTCGTTAGCTTTCATCCCCCCTTCCTCGCCGTGCCCCTCATCAGCGCTAACTTTCTGAATTCTGAAAAAAGACACTTTATCCTTGTTCATATCCATAGCGTTGGCCGTTACCCAGACGCTTTTGTTGTCCGGCGCCACTTGGACATTGTGCGGCATAAAGCCGATTTTCTTTCCGCCTATATCGGACGAAAGATCAATCCGCTTGATAACTGCTCGGTCTTTGGCGCTGATAACCGCGATTTCCCCAACTTCTTCCACTGCCACATAAATTTTGTCTTCAATTTTAACTTCCTTGTTTTTTGGCGCTTCTTTGCTTGCCCCGTCGGAGCTTTGGCGTAGTGGGGTTTTGCCCGACAGCAGGAAGTATCCTCCCGCCAAGGCCGCCAAGACGATTAAACCTATAATGATTTTTTTCATAGTTTTGTCCCGCCAAAAGCGGGATTAAGTTAAATTAAAATTACCGAATAATAACAAAGAGTTTCCGCGATTAAGCCAGATAGAAAAGAGCCAACCATTGATTGGTTTTAATTTTATAGGAAAAAGAATGATAAACAAAAAGTCGCCCATTGGCGCGCGACAACGCCGTTAAGATTGGCGGCTTGGCGATAAGCAAAAACAAAGAAACCGCCAACAGCAAAAACAGGCCGATTAAAATATCCGCCTGAAAGCCGTCCTTGGAACAAGGCAAAATTTTGACCATCGAAGAAACACAGCCGCCGTCCGGAAGATTATGAGAAAAACCGTCTGCCATCGGCATTGCGGAAATCCCCGCCACCGCCAAAACAACCAAAACGACGAATATTAAAAGTAATAATTTTTTGTCGGACATTTAAACATTTATATGCTATATTAGCAAGTATGCGAAATTAAATTTCCCCCGTCAAATTTTTCTTAATTTTTTAACTGCTTTGTTGAATTGGTCTCCCCGGTCAAACTCGTTCTTAAATACGCCGAAACTGGCGGCGCCGGGTGAAAGCAGAACGATGTCGCCATTTTTGGCGTTGGCGACTGCGAATTTCATTGCGGCTTTCATATTGTCAAAAACTTCCACCGGAAATTTCGTTTTGCCAAGCTCCGAAATTATTTTATTGGAAGCCAAACCTCTGAACAAAGCTAGGACTTTGACGGATTTTTTCACAACCTTAGCGTATCCATCATATTCCAAATTTTTATCCGCTCCGCCACTGATTAAAATTATTTTGCCTTTGCTTTCTTTTAGCGAATCCAAAGCGGCCATCACCGCTTCCGGCGTAGTGGCGGTTGTGTCGTTGTAGTATTTCACTCCTTTGGCTTCTCTTATAAATTCCAACCGACCCGGCAAACCTTTAAATTTCTCCACCGTTTTTTTTATCGTTGATTCCTTTACTCCAAGTTTTCTGGCCGCTTCAGCCGCTAAAGCGACATTCGCCAAGTTATGCTCGCCTAGTAATTTTATTTTCCAGCCGCGGGGAATGTTTTTCCCATCAGCGATTATTATGCGGCTTTTTAGGCTATTTTTTTCTTTCTCTTTAATCAACTTGGCTGTTTTGACTCCGGCAATTAAACAATCTTCATCCTTTTGCCAACGATAAATATTAGCCTTGTCGGAAAAATACTTTTCCATATCGTTTTTGTAATAATTTTGGTGGTCGGGCAAAAAAGTGGTAAATACGGCAATGTTCGGACTGATTTTAGCGTCAGCAAAACCCTGCAACTGCCAAGAGTCCAGTTCCATTACAACAATATCTCCTTCTTTAACTTTTTTCAGCAACGGCAAAGTCGCTAAACCTTTCACATTGCCACCGAGACAAACTCGTTTGCCGGAATTTTTTATGATGTCGTAAATCAAATGCGTAACAGTGCTTTTACCGCGCGTGCCTGTTATTCCGACAATCACGACACTTCCCGCCAGTTTGGCGAAAAGCGATGCGTCCATTTCTATGGGAATATTATTTTTTATCGCCTCGGCGATATACGGCGAATCAAGCGGCGCGCCGGCGACTTTAATGACCATATCTTTACCGGAAAAATCAGCCGGATCGTGCCTGCCCAAGACATATTTTATTTTTGGAAATTTAGAAAGTTTTTTAAGCGATGGCGCCAATTGATCTTCCGTCTTTAAATCCGTAATCGTCAATTCCGCCCCGCACTCCGCCAAAAACTTGGCGACATTCACGCCCCTGCCGAGAATCCCCAATCCCATTAAGGTAATTTTCTTGCCTTTAAAAAAATCTTTGTAATTCATTACGGCTACCGATTATAATCCCTGCAAATCTTTGTTTAGATCATTAAATTCCTGATCTGTATTGCCCACATCTATTGATTCAATATCACTATTTATCGTGGTAATTTCCGTGTCGTCAATCTGATTTTGAGTCGCTGGGGTGTTTATTGTTTCCGTCGCCGGAATATTATTCTTTGACTTAACCATCCAAAAAACAGCTCCGGCAATAAGTAAGATTATGATTATGATTGTTATTTTTTTCATTTTTTATTTTTGCTTATTCTAATAAACTATTAACTTGATGATTGGCTTGACGCGACGGAAGAAGCTGACGATGAACTGTTGTTTTTTGGCTTGTCTTCAATCCCCATCGCTTTGGCCAGAGCCACCGCCGTTTTTCTGACGGTATCATGAGCAGACTGAACAACAATTCTAACCTGTTTCAGATCATCTTGAAGTTTCTTAATCGTATTTCCCACATCGGCCTTAAGTTTATTTTCATCAGTTATAGTCATCTTGTAGACTTTGGCGGCTTGCGCTTCCACCGCTGTTCTGGCCGCGACTATCGCTTTAGCGGCGTCAAGAGAGGCTGTCTTGGCGGAAGAAACATCAACGCCCTTCGCTTCCGCCGCGCTTATTCTTATATTAATTTTAGCGAGCGTCTTTTCAAGATTATTGAGGACATCAAGCAGATGATTGGTCCTGTCGTCATTTATCTTTTCCAGCTTCTTATCCGTTTTTTCAACAATTTGAGATTTTCTTTCGTCTTTTATTTTCTTTAGGTCAATTTTGAGAGTTTCTCTTTTTTCCAAAATATTTTTCTGGGCGTTAGACCCGATTTCTTGCGCCTTTTTATTTCTCTCGTCTCTTAGCTTTTCAATATCTTTCCGCTTTTCCTTCCATTCCTCTTCTATTTTACCCCTTTTCTCATCAGCAGAAAGAGTAGAGGTCGCTCTAATACCCTTGACTTCGCCGCGGAATTCTTCTCTCTCTTTTTTAGCATTTTCTCTGGCTTCCATTCTAACATCTTTTACGGAATTTCTTGTTTGAATTTTAATATCCTTAACTTCTATTCTCTTGTCTTTTCTTGCTTCTTTTTTTGAAAGACTGCTCGATGACGAAATGGCGACAGCGTCAGATACAAGACCGTTGCTCGAAGAACTCTCAGCAAGGCCGATAACTGGAAACGCAACCGCAATCAACAATAATGCTACTCCTAATTTTTTATTATTCATACAATTAAATAGTTTATAATTTTTTAACATATAGTCATTGTATCAGCTATGTTTCAATAATCAATATTTTTTCACGAATTCTTCAAATAACTCCATCATCCTCTTTGTGTTTTTGCCGGGTTTGCCATCGCCGATTTTGATATTATCAATTTTTACCACCGGCACGATATCCTTGTTTGTCGCCGTGATGAAAGCCTCCGCCACCAAATTTAATTCATCCATTCTTAATTCTCGTTCTTCCACTTCAAATTCTTTTTTGGCCAGTTTTATAACAAGATTTCTGGTTATGCCTTTTAATATATTATCTTTCGGCGCGATAAGTCTGCCTCCGACAAACGCAAAAAAGTTGCTGGTGGAAGCTTCCAAAATAACACCGTCTGAAACATACAAAATTTCAAAAAATTTTTCTTTCTTTTGCCGTTCGTTTATGTTTTTAACGGCCGTTATATAATTGGTCGTTTTTATTTCCGCCATATCCCTGCCCCGATTAACTGTCGCCAATTTTACCCCGTTTTTAAAGAGTTCTTCTTCCAACGGCTTGGATTCAGAAACCAAAATATAGAAAGTTGGCGTTTTGGAATTAAAATGCATCGCGTCCGCGCTTCGCCCTCCGGTCAAAACGATTCTGATTGAAGCTTGCTTGATTTTATTTTTTGAAATTAATTTTTTAATCGCCTCTTCAATTTCTTTTTTTCCCGCCGGCAATCTGGCTCCCAGATAATCCGCCGAATCGCTTAGCCTCTTGAAATGCTCGTCAAACAGAAAAATTTTCCCATTGACCGTTTTCATTACATCAAAAACCCCGTATCCGCGCAAAATACCGAGGTCGTCCGGATGAATCAAGGATTTGTTCGCTGGAACAATTTTCCCGTTAAAATAGCAAAAACCGGAAATCATTGATTGAATATATCAAATTATTACAGGCGAGGCAATTTTTTTTGTTTTTTATCGTTTTTACCGGCTGAAAAAATTTATTATTTTGTCAAATAACCAGCCGACGGCGGCGGGATTCTGAGTGACACTGCTTGAACTGCCCGAGTTCGGCATTTGGCAGACGCTTCCATCCCATGTTCCTCCGGCTTGAACGCATGAAGATGAGGGGTCATAACTGCTGTAGGCGGCGCTACTATAAACGGCGGCGCTTGACGATTGCGGCATCTGGCAGTAAGAGCCGTCCCATGTTCCGCCGGCTTGAGCGCAAGCCGTTGAATAATCAGCGCTGCTGTAAGAGGCTGAACTATAACTGCTGTAAGCGGCCTCCGAACTGGCCGGGCTGTAAGAACTGTAAGCGCTGGAAGGATAAGAAGAATAATTGTAGGAACTGTAGGAAGAATAACCGCCGCCGGATTGACAGCCGTCTTTAGCGGCTGTGTCTCCAAGTTTGGCCGATTTCGTCATCTCGCCGTTGCAGTAAATGGCGGTGTTGGAAGAATCGTTATACATGAAATGACAGCCCGTGCCGAGCAGAGAAACCATTTCGTTAGCGCAGGAAGGATAAGAAGAATATGAGCTGTAAGCGCTTGAAGGGTAAGAGGAGTAAGTGTAGGAACTGTAAGAAGAAGAACTTGGCGTCCATGACCTGCACTTCGCCTCGTCCGGCATGCCGAAATCTTGACTGTTGTAATCTCCCGCTCCCGTCATCCAAATATTCCCGCCAGCCGAAGTCACATTGGCGCAAACTTGCTTGAGGTTTTCTATCCTCGCCAAGTCGGCATCAGTCCTTATCCAAGACCTTAAACCGTAAGAATTCCAAATCTGCTCTTTCTGGCCAGATGGCGGAGTATAAGAGTAGGAAGAATAGGCGCTTGATGGATATGAACTGTAAGAATAAGAACTGTTATAAGCGCTGGAAGGATACGAGGAATAGGAGGAATAATTTCCCGATGAACACCCTTCTGTCGTTGCCGTATCTCCCGCTTTAGCCGATTTCGTCATTTCGCCGTTGCAGTAAATAGTCCTGCCGGAGGAATCATTGTACATATAATGACAGCCGGAACCGAGCAGACTTGCCAGATCGCTCGGACAAGAACCGGTATATCCCGGAGAGCTGTAAGAGTAGGAGCTGTATGCGCTTGAAGAACTTGAAGGATAAGAAGAGTAACTAGAAGAACTGTAAGAAGAAGAACTTCTGTTTTGATAATCGCAATAATTTCCCGTCCAGAAACCGCCGTCTCTGTAGCACCTTTCTTTCTCGTCGTAATTGGGGTATGAGGAAATGGAAGATTGCTGATAGTTGGGATTAACTTGATAAGGCGGCTGGGGCGGCTGATATTGGTAAGGATTGACCGGGATGCTGCAAATTTCTTTGGCTTTGACGAAATCTCCGGATTGAATGGCCGCAAAGCATTCCGGGCTCGGCCCCGCCGGTCCCGGTCCGCCAAAGTTGTTTTGATTGTATTTTTGATACCTTTCCACCGCTTCGTTGCCTTGGAAAACTTCGTGTTTGGAGCCGAAAGAAATACACTCCGCTCCGTGAGCCGGGTCATTGCAATAAGCGAAACATTCTTGCTCGTTCTTGCAACCCCCGGGACCAGCTTGTTGGCTGAAAAATTTTCCAAAATCGTCTCCCTTCTGTTTTTGTTCTCCTTCTCTTTTGATGCCAAATTCAATTTCAGAAACCATTCTTTGGACTTCCGGATAATCCGCGGCTATTTCTTTCAGCTTGGGCAGGGCTTTTTGGGACGCTTCAAAACATTTCCGGCCGATTTCAAAATCAACATTGCCTCTTTCGCATTCAATGGGGTTAAAACCGGCTTCGGATTTCATTATTTCGTAAATTTTTTTATTGCCCTCAAATTCTTTCCTATGCTCTTCCGGAATGAATTCTTGGCAAAGTTCTGGGTTGCTTCGGCACTGGTCGAAATTTATGTTTTTACCCGCCATAGATTCAAAAATCTTAAGGCCGTCATCCATTTCTTTCTGGCTGGTAAAGCCGTTCTTGACGGCGAATTCTCCGCAAGACCTGGCCAACTTCACATCTCCTGTTTCAAAAGCTTTATCGCAAGCGTTTTTTATGGCCGTCTTGCCCGCTATTTTTCTGCCGTCCGAGGTTACAAGCTCCAAATTTTCCAAACCTTTCAGATAAAAATCTCCCGCCTGCTTGGTTTGCGTTCTGGCCGCCGCCAATTCTTTCACCCCCTTCGGACCGAAAAATTTTTGCGCGATTTCATCGCAAGACTTTAATGATTCCGAGCCGGATTTCAAACATTTCTGCCCCGCCTCTTCCGCCGTTTTCCCTAGCTCCGGGTAATCTCCCTTGGCCAAGGCTTCATCCAGGCTGGCCGCCATATCAGCCATATTTGTTTTCTCAATCACTCCTTTGGGTATATATTTTTGGACAATGGCGCTTTTTTTTGCCAATTTTTTGCTCGCTTCCAGACAGCCGATCAATTGTTCCCGAGAAAGCGTCTCCGCGGACTGGCTGCAAATATCCACGCCCACTCCGGCATTTTTTACTTCAGTAACAATCGTTTCGGCCGCGTTTATCGTGTCTTTGTCAAGCTGGAAAGATTTGGCCAGTTTCGGCTTTTTCAGCAACTCTTTGGCGATTTTTACGATTTCTTCTTCAAAATTTTCTTCCGTTATGTTGCTTAATTTGGAAATAACCTCTTGCTTGTAAGATTGGGCTATTTCGCTTTGTTCCTTGTTGTAGACATTGTGTTTCTCCGCCAGCTCAATGCCTTTTTCAAAATTAGAATCAAAAGCTCTGGCGCATTCTTCTTTCGTCTGGCATCCCAGCTCCTCGGCCAAAGGAACTAAATTTTCCGGAATATCGCTTTCAGCCAAAGCAAGCTGGAAAGAAAAAATCGCTACCGCTAGCAGAGAAGCCAGCCAGAAAAATTTTTTAAAATTAAGTATTTTCATAATTTTATTAGGCTCGTCTTATTTGGCAAACGGATTAAGAGCGTCTTTGGCTTTGTCAAAAGGATTGGCTTTAATACCTTCCAGTGGATTGCTGACTTGGAACGGATTGGCTGTTTTGGCCGCTTCTTCCGACGCTTTTTTGGCTGATTCTCCTTGTTGAGCCTTAACATCAGCGACAGCCGCCTGATAACCCTTGTCGTAAGACTTGGAACTGCCATACCAATAACCCCCGATGGCGCCGACAATAAGCAGCACTATTGATATCACCGAAAAATTTTTGTTCATATTTATAAATTTCAGCTTTCGCCGAATAAAAACTTATCCCTTGGGACCGCAAAGGATTTGATAATAAAAATTGTCTTCTGTCTTCTGTGTTCATTATACAACGAGAGAAAAAATTGACTAAAAAGTTATCCACAGCCGCTATATATTATTAGCAAACTCTGTGTTTGATATGCCTCCAAACATACCAAGCGATTCCGATTATGATAAGAACGACTATGGCTAAATCAAAATTATGCAGTTTTTCTCTTATTAACTCCCAGTTGTCGCCCATTTTTACTCCGAGCCAAGTGAAAAGAATTGACCACGGCAGAGCTCCGGCGAAGGTGTAAAGCGAAAAGCGTTTTATTTCCATTTTGGCGACGCCGGCCGGAAAAGATATGTAAGTGCGGACCACGGGCAGAAGCCGGCCGAAAAAAACCGTCCAGTTTCCAAATCCCATAAACCACCTGTCGGCCAAATCCAAGTCGCGCTTTGAAATCAAAACATATTTCCCGTACTTTTCAATCAGCGCGCGCCCGCCTTTCAGCCCTATCCAATAAGCGATAAGCGAACCGGCCAGATTGGCAAAAGCGCCGACGAAACTCACTATCCAAAAATTCATCTTCCCCGCCGCCACCAGAAAACCGGAAAACGGCATAATAATCTCCGACGGCATAGGAATTCCGCAGCTTTCAATAAGCATTAAAAAAAACACGCCGGGATAACCCAAAACATCTATCGTTTGGACGACGACACGAGCCAGAATATCAATAATTAACGTGAACATAACAGGTGGTGTTTATTGCACTAAGTTAGAACCTGTTTACAAAAAAGGTTAAAAAAAATTTTCTTAATAATACGATTTGGATTCCTTTTTATCTCATGTTCCCAAAACCGCAATACCTTCCAGCCCTCGCGAACAAGTTGTTTTTTGACTTCCTTATCCCGTTTCTGATTGTTGGCGATTTTTGTTTTCCAATACTTGGCATTTGTTTTAGGATTTGTTTTGCATTTGGGACATCCGTGCCAAAAACATCCGTCAATAAAAATCGCCGTCTTGCTTTTTGGAAGAATAAAATCGGGAGTGCCGGCAAGACGGCGGCTATGCCTGCGCCACCCTGTAATTTTGTTCGTTCGGAGAAGTTTTGAAAAGGCAACCTCCGTTGTCTGATTGCCCTTGTTCCGAATAGCCGCCATATTCCGGCTTCTTTGTTTTTTTGTTATTTTGTCCATAAATTTTATTCCTCCTCGTCATCAGATACTTCTTCTCTTTCGGTATCCTCGCCGTTTTCAGCAAGAAATTTTTCATACGACCCGATACGCGTAAAATCAATGTCATAGGTTTCGTTGTCAGTTTTGTATATAACAACGGTATCAAGACCGATTGCCTGCAGTTTATCGTATGTAAGAAGTTCACGCTCTTGCAGATTTAGAACATCGCGCAAAAGCCATTTACCAAGCGCAGAATTAGGATTACTCATAAGCGCCTTGCTGTCATCTTGGCAAACTTTTGCGCTCATCGTTGTTCTGTCCGGTAAGGTAAGTTGAAATGCTTGGTCGCGCGGAGGAAAGAAATTTAGAAATTTTCGGTGTATCCATATAGGTATTGGTATATAAATTTCATTGAGATCACGCGGGCGCCCGCTTGCATTCCATTGATTAAGTCCGCTTTTCCCCGGCACTTTTTTATTTCCTCCGCGCGTAGAATATAGCGGAAGAAAAACATGAGGTTGAACTTTGATAGGCGCAAAAATCAAACCCGCCTCGGTTATAAGTTTTTCTATCTGGTCAAACGGGTCTTCAAGAATTCGTACCGGCACTTCGAGTAATACATTATCTGGCGTTACAAATCTTTTATATAGTGTGCTTTTAGCGACATTGAAAGAGTACTCAGCCGAAGGGTCTGAAAACTGAATTGTGTTGTCGTTTACTTTGAGATTTGTTATCTCATCAATTTTAATGAGAGGAGCGGGAGTTTCGTAAACAAGTATTTTGCCGACTTGGCGCGTTATGCAATGATAAATAATTTGCTCAAGACCGAATATGCGTTTTGTTGTTTCTATTCGTTCATTTCTTAACTCGGCAATTTTCCTTATTTTTTTCTTCGCTCCTAACGCGCGAAATAAAGCATGGTCGCTGTTGAATTCGGCAATTTTCTCAAATGACTTTCCGTTTTTGTGTAAAAATGTTTTTATGCCGAATCCGATACGATTTTTTGAAGCATCAACAGAAGCGTCCAAGCGTGAAAGATTTTCGGCTTCAAATGCTTTACAAAACAAATTTTCCGTGGCGCGATATGCAATATAAGGCTCTGATGATTCGGAGAATAGTTTTGACAACGAACCAACTGCTTTAAGCAGTCGTTCGTAATAATCGCGCTGTTCTTTTGACTGGTTCTCTATAAACATAATTATTTGTTTGCAGGGCTTTCATTATTTGCCTTGCGACCACTTCTATCACAGATACAGTGACAGAATTTCCAAACTGTTTATACAGCTTGGTGTCCGGCAAATCTTTCGGAAGTTTATAACTTTCGGGAAAGCCCTGCAAACGCGCGCACTCCCTCGGTGTAAGTTTCCGAATTCCTTTTTTATCTTTGACCAGCGGAACATTATGCCCGCCCATACCCATATTTGCCGTAAGTGTCGGACAAACTCCGCTTTTGTTTTCCCGAACATAGGCGCGCCTCCACTGGTAAACAGTATTCGGCGATTTTATAACTTCTTTGAGCTGTTTATAAAGCGGGCTGTCGGTGTAATAATATTTATCCTCTACAGAATCCTCTAAAATATCTGCTACAGTTTTTGAAAGGGAAATTTCTTCGGAAAAATCAAAAGAGTCGTGGGCTTTTTTTGATTTGAAACCTACAATATACACACGCTCGCGATTCTGCGGCACATTGCCGTATTCCACACTGTTGAGAATTTTAACTTTTACATGATAACCAAGATCGGCGAGCGCGTCCGAAATGATTTTGAATGTTTTGCCATTGTCGTGCGATTTTAGATTCTTCACATTTTCAAGCAATAAAGCCATCGGTTTTTTATCCCGTAAAATTCGCACTATTTCAAAAAATAAATTACCTCGCCCTGTATCAAGAAACCCGCGCCGATAACCAGCTACAGAAAAAGGTTGGCATGGAAATCCGCCGAGCAAAACATCAAAATCAGGAAGTGATGAGCTTTTTATTTTTTGTATATCGCCCATAGTCAGCTGTGCCGTTTTGTAATTCAGGTCGTAGGTTGGCTTGCAGTACGGGTCAAAGTCGTTTGAAAAAACTGTTTCAAATCCGGCACGCTCAAACCCCATTCGGATTCCTCCGATACCGGCAAACAGGTCTAAAGTTTTGTATGTTTTGTTGCTCATAATCCTGTACTCTAATTTTATATGATTTCCAGAAAAAAGCAGCCAGCATTTGACCTTTGACCTGTGGATATTCTGATAACTTTATTTTACCATTTTTTAGTTTTCCCGCTATTGCGGAAGCAAGTTTTTGTATATTCCTGCCGCACATTTCAGGCGGAAATCCGAAAGTTTAATTTTTTGATGGGCGCAGAAGGAATCGGACCTTCGACCTCTATCTTATCAGGATAGCGTTCTACCACTGAACTATGCGCCCCTAAAAACCTGCCTACCGGCAAGGCAAGCAAAACAATCCTATCAAAAAAGCGCCCAAATAAAATCAATGTCAAGGCGAGACCTTGACATTGACGACTTCCTCGTCGGGAAGATTTTTGATTTCTTGGCCGGCTATTTCTCTCGCCTTCATAAACAAAAAATTAACAAATAATGATTAATTGGGCGACCTTTCGCTTATTACAACCGTCTTGATTTGAAAAAGGTTTCATTATACTATTGTTTTTATGTTGAATTATAACGATTTAAAGCCGGGCGTGTTTATGGTCTTTGATGGCCAGCCTTACGTGGTAACGGAATTTCACTTCTTAAGGATGCAGCAAAGAAAGCCCGTTGTCCAGACAAAAATCAGAAATATCATCACCGGCAAAACGGTGGAGAAAACTTTCCAGCCTTCGGACAAGTTTGAAGAAGCCGAGATTGAAACCAAACCGATAAAATATCTCTACAGCAACCGGGACGAACATTGGTTCTGCGAGAAAGACAACCCCAGCGCCCGATTCAAACTGGAAAAAAGCGTCGTGCCGGCTTTTATAGACTTGCTAAAAACCAATTCTTTGGTTGACGCCAAACTTTTCAACGAAAAAATAATCGGCCTAGAGCCTCCGATAAAAGTGGAGCTTAAGGTCGTGGAAGCCCCTCCATCAACTAAAGGTAATACCGCCCAAGGCGGAAACAAGCAAGTTAAAGTGGAAACCGGCGCGATGATCAGCACTCCGCTTTTCGTCAACGAAGGCGACACTATCGTCGTCAACACCGAAACCAGGCAATATGTGGAAAGGGCGACCTAGAAAACAAGAAAACTTGCGACTATATTTTCGGAAGTACTCTTGTGGTGCGGTAAAGTAGACTGTGTGGCATGCATTGACACACATCGTCAAGTTGTATAAAGTAAGAAAGTATTACTTTAATCAAAAACATGACCACTATATTAAAATCAACAACCAAAGGGCAAATAACGCTTCCCTCATCTTGGCGCAAACAATTCAACACTGATAGGTTTATCGCAACTTGCGACAATAACACCATTAAAATACAACCGCTTGAAATTGAGGACTTTATAAAAAAAGATGTTCAAAAAGAACGCGTTGTCTTTAATTCGGCGCGCGACAACAAAGGCAAGGGCGTGGACGCAAAAGTTTTAATAAAAATCCTTAAAAAATTAGATGCGAAAGATTGAAAAACTGCTGGACAAGTTAAATAAAAAAGAAAGAATGTCTTTACTTGAAGCTATAAAAAGTCTTTTTTCTGAAACAGCAGAACGGCTTGATGTTAAAAAAATAAAATCAACAAATTTTTACCGCTTGCGAACAGGTAGATTCAGAATAATTTTTCATCGCAACGGAGAAAAAATAATCATTGATGATATAAGAATAAGAAACGAAAACACTTACAAAAACTTTTAAAATCAAAAAGGGGGCCTATAGTAAAGTGGCATTACGCGTCGTTCGCAATGACGAGTCGGGAGTTCGATTCTCCCTAGGTCCACCACTTCGCTCGCAGATTACTGCGAGCTATGCGGTGCAAGCACCATTACAAAATTTGGAGTATAATATAAATATCGCAAAGGCGAAGTGGTGCCCCGCATAGCTTTAGCGGCGTGGGGCAAAAATAGAAAAACAACGAGCGTATGATTTTGAAAGATATCTTAAATCAAGTTCAGGATACGCCTTCACTAAAAAACGATTGATCTAACTAAAAATAAAATCTTTTATTGACTCTGCCAGTTCCGGATGGCTTTCCAGAATGTCCGTGCCGTGGCCGCCGGTTTCGTAAATTTTAATTTCCTTTAACCAATCAAATAAGGTAAAATATCTGGGATATGCAAAAAATAGGGGCGGTTTTCATAATTTTTGTCGTCTTTTTATTTTTTTCTTTTTTTGCTTACATCGGCTACGAATACAATCTGCCATATGTCGGCTCCGCCTTGCGTTACGTTGCCGGGCCGTTTTTCGCCGAGAGAATCACCCCCCGAGCAAATTTTAGCCAGCTACAAAACCGATAAAATCAAAATTTTAATCGTCCCCGGTCATGACAACAATTCCTTCGGCGCTCAATTCAAAGAAATAAAAGAATCCCAAATGAACGCCGAGCTGGGCCAAGAACTTTTTGAATTTTTCCAAAAAGACGATAAGTTTGAAGCTTACGCCACTAGAGTCAAAAACGGCGATTACAGCCAATGGTTCAGCGATTATTTTGAGTCAAACAAAGAGGAGGTGGAAAAATTCAGAGAAGATTCGCAAAGGCAAATGCGCCAAGCCGTAGAGCAAGGAATGCCGGCAAACGGCAATCAAGTCTACCACAACTCCGCCACGGACAATGATTCGTTGAGGCTTTACGCGATAAATAAATGGGCCAACGAAAATAATATTGAAGTCGTTTTCCATATTCATTTTAACGATTACCCGGGAAGAAAATGGGGCCAGCCGGGGAAATACTCCGGATTTTCCATCTATGTTCCGGAATATCAGCTCCCCAACCACCGAGCCAGTTCGGAACTGGCGAAACCTCTTAAAAATCAGCTGGAAAAATATTTCGCCAAGAGCGACCTGCCGGCGGAATCTTTCGCTTTGATTGAAGACCAAGAACTGATTGCCGTCGGCTCCAACGCCTCGCGGGACGGAGTTTCCGTTTTGGCGGAATACGGATATATTTATGAGCCTCAATTCGCAAACAAAGAGACGAGGGGGATTATGTTGAAAGAATTGGCTTATCAAACATATGTTGGAATAAAGAAATTTTTTGGCGATACCAACTTGCTCGCAGGCAATTATGAAACTACGCTTCTGCCCCATACATGGAACAATCCCCTTAAAAAAGGCGTTGTGAGCGAATCAAAAGACATCCTTCATCTACAAATGGCTTTACATAAAGAAAGATTATATCCGCCCGAGAATAAAACTTTTAACGACTGCCCTATCAGCGGCGTTTTTGGAAACTGCACTTTTGAAGCCGTTAAAAAATTCCAAGAAAAACACGCCGCTGAAATACTGGAAGAAAACGATAAAATAGAAAAAGCCAGCGGCTTTGCCGGTCCAAAAACTTTAGCCAGGCTTAATGAAATTTACGGGGAGTGAAATTTTTATCAATGAAACTTAAGCCACACCACAAGAGTACTTCCGAAAATATAGTCGCAAAGCCTCTTTATTTTCTAGGTCGCGACAAATGGAAGGAGTCCGATGATCCTCGCTCTTTTTATGGCTGTCGCCAATTTTCTCTGATGCCTGGCGCAGACCCCTGTTTCCGTTTTGGGAGAAATGCGTCCGTGATGGCTCAAAAATTTCTTTAGATTTTCGGCTTTCCTGTAATCAATATTGTCTATATTGTTTGCGCAAAAATAACACTGTTTCATATGTTTAAAACGGTATTTCTTCCGGCTTGATGTCTTCTTCCGGATATTCTATCGTTTCTAATTGTTCCTCTTGCTTGGCGTTTCCTTTGCCGGCTCCTTCTTTTTCCTGACCGGCAAATCCTCCGCCCGATCTTCGTGGCCCGAACTGAACTCTTTCCGCCACTATTTCCGTCTTGGTTCTTTTTGTCCCGTCTTGAGCTTCCCAGTTTCTGGTCTGCAGTCTGCCCTCCACTAAAACCGAACTGCCTTTCTTTAAATACTGGCTGACCGTGTCCGCCTGCTTGCCGAAAACTACGATATTATGGAACTGGACTTCTTCTTGTTTTTCTCCCTGCTGGTTTCTCCAAACTCGATTGGTGGCAATTCCGAAATTCGCCACCGAAGAACCGGAAGGAAGCGTTTTCAGTTCCGGATCTCTGGTCAAGTTGCCCATTATGAAAACTTTGTTTAAATTCATATTTTAAGAAGATGATTCTTTTAATATTTCTTCCAGTTTTTTGTCTATTTGCTCGGGTTTAATCTCAACTTTTCCCACTTTTTCCAAAGACGCGCCTTCCGGTTTGACCGCTCCGGCGCCGTATCTTGGCGCGAACTGGGCGATATTTTCTTTTCCGGCTTCAGTAACCAAAGCCCGCAAAATTTTCTCGTTTTTATTGAAACCGTTTTTTATGTTATCAACAGATTCGGCTCCGGCGGAAAATTTGAACCAGCCGTAATAAGCGCTGTCAAATTTTTTGATTGGGTAAGACAATTTTTGCGTCTTGGGCTGGTCTTCCCCGACCACAAAACCTTTATTGTCTTCAATTATTTTCCTTAAAACAGCTGTTTCCTCCGCCACTTTGTCTTCCGGAAGAAGAGGCGTCATCAAATAATTTATTTCGTAGGTTTTATTGTCTTTTTCCATTGCTATTGCTTGGCATACTATCACATAAATTATTTAATGCAAGGTCAACAAATTTTTCTAGGCATGGATGCTTTTTTATCGCAAAGTCTTTATCAAATGACTGGTGCTTTTTTGCCGATGTTCAAAAAACCCGACAGATTTTAGAATCCTTACCAAAACCTTGCTTTTTAAGGTGGGCAATTTAGGCATAAACCGTTTCTAGTTCTTTTTTTGTTACAGTTTCAAAAGATTCAAAGCTCTTGTCTTGGGGCACATATTCTCCGTCGGCGACTAAACTGGAAACATAAATAGAAATGGCATCTTTTAAGTTTTTGCGCGTTTCTTCTATTGTGGCGCCAAAAGTATGGCAACCGGAAAGCGCCGGAACATAACCATGAAACGCACCACCCTCGTCTGGCTCTATAATTATGCGAAAGGTGTAATTTGTATTTGTTTTCATTTGTTTTATGCTACCACTAATTTTTTTCTTGTAAACATTTTTTCATCAGTTAACAAACGACATCGGATGTCGTTTGCGGCGCTATTTTAACTTCAAACTCCATAATGTTCCGTCGTTTTTGTCGGTAAAAATAAGATAACTTTCATCGTCGTTGATAAAAATGTTCATAATGTCGGCGCCAAAGGGGCTTAAAAGACTCCCGCTTTCTCCGGTTGTAATATTTTTGCTCCAAAAACCGTCGTCAAAAGAAACTACCCCTTGATACCAATCGTCGGGCTGATTGGAGCCGGAAATTCTTGCCGGCACGGCGCAATAAACCATCCGACCGACTGGCGGATTATTTTTCTTGCCCCAGACGCACTTGTCGGCCAAAGTGGCAAACCCCAGTTCGGAAATGATATTGCTTTTCAAATCATAAATTTTTGATTCCATGCCGCCTCGACCAACGCCGCTGAAAACAATCTTTTCTCCGCCCGGTGAAACATTCGCCGTCAATCCTTTTATTCCGCCCAAAATTCTGGTCAAAGTTCCTGTTTTTGAATTAAGAAAATACAAATACCCGTCCGCTTTGGCCGATGGTTTGGTAAGTAGGGCTATATTATCTTTGGCCGGCCAGCTTATGTTGAATTCGCCGAACGGCAATTCAAAAATTTTCTTCTGATTTTTGTTGCCAAAATCGGCCACCACGCCTTCGGTCAGTTCATCGCCCGCGTTGCTCAGATAAAAAACCTTATCCTCCGCCGGAGAAACGGCAATCTCCGAAACGGTGACCGGCAAGGCCAATCCCTTCAGCTCCGCTTCCAAAGTGCTGGTCGCTTTAAGCAAGTGGCCGATGGAGGCCAAAAAAGTTTTGACCGTCAGTTTGACGCTTCCCGGCGCCGGGTCTTCAAAATACCTCACGGCCATTTTGTCCGACTTGTAAGACCAGCTCGCTTCAAAACTTTTCGGCACCGTGGCATTGGACAGTCTTATGTTGTTAGTTCCGTCCAGATTTATTTTGTAAATGTGGCCGGTGGCTCTTTCCATATATAAGACGGTGGTCGTGCCATAATGGGCCGCCCCGCTTACGGCGTTTTTTGTCAATTGGGTAAGAATGTTTTGAGGAGTTTCTTCCCCAACTTGAGAAATGCCGGGACTTTCACTAAAGCTTTCGGGGGGTGTTTTTCCAGCGCTTTCTCCGCTTTCAGGAAATCCGCCGATAACATTCGATTCACTCACCGTTCCTGCCGGCTTTTTCCCGGCCCAAAAAGCGAAAAATCCCGCGGTAAACATTATGATGATTATGGCTGTTATGATTATTTTTGTCGTTTTGTTCATAAAATTATTTTTCTGTGCTTGTCGTTGTTTTCGCCTTAAAGAACCTGTTATTTTCTAAATCAACCAAGCTGGGATTGATAGTATAAAGAACTAAATAAGAAACCAGCGCCATTACCAGACCCCAAATGGCGTTTTCTATCCGTTTTTTGGCTTCTCCCCTCATTGACTCGTTGGCTCCGCTGATAATATATTCCACTCCCCCTATCACAATCATCATCACCGCCAAAAATCCGGCCAAAGCCAAAACAAACCGAAAAACCCAAGTCAGATAGTCTTTAAGGGTTACATTTTTATTATCTTTTAAATATCCGCCTTCTACGGGCAATGGTTGCAAAAGAGTATAGGTAAATCCACCACTGGGACTGGGACTTTCCGCCTTAACTGTTTCAATATTAAACAACACTAAAACAAAAGCGCTCAAAATCGCTGCCGTTAAAATTTTTGTTGTTTTTTTCGCGAAATTGTTTTTCATATTTTCTTAAAACGCGATATTTATCCTGCCCTTCGCCGACTGTAAGTTGTTTTCTATTTCTTTTTTCATCTCAAAACTTATTTCGGCTTGGCCCGAATTTTCTTCCGAAACCAAAGAAATCGCGTTCGGCTTTTTGCCTGATTTAATACTTTTGCCGTTCATACTCCAACCGTAAGTTGTCTTACCGTCTTCTTGGTTGAAAAAATACGGTTCCGCCCTGATGTTTATGTCTTTAGTTTTTAGTGTTATTTTATTGCCGAGAGCCTTGCCATAGAAAGGCCCTTCCAGCGGGTCATCGGCGTAAAAAACAAGTTTGGGCGAAACACCTTCCGCCGATAAATGAAGGTATTTTTGGACACTGACCATTTTGTCTTTGGTGGAAACTCTCACGCCGATGACATAATCGCCCGTATCGTTAAGCCTTGTAAGCAAAGTGTTTCTGTTCACGCCGGAATCATCCGGCAAGTTTTTGTAATTAAAAGTCCAGTCATAGATAAGATTGGAGCGGGAAATCGCCCCCGACGCCGAATACAAACTTGGCAAAACCGTTATTTTGACATACGCCTTCAACCCCGCCAAAGCTTTTCCTTTATATCCGGCGGGAACGGAAGTTTCGGCTTCCCAAAGAAAATCAATATCGCTGCCGGAAAACTTTTTGGTTTTGGAAGTTTCAGCGCCTTTGTTCGTAACGATGTTCACGGTCAAAACACTTTCTTTGCTCAAGGGCGGCAAAACAAAATCGGCTGTTTTTTTACCTTGTCCTTGAGCAATGATTCTCCCGTCTAAAATCCAAACTACATCGCTTCTGTCTACATCAAACTGATAACTCACGATTTTGGCCGAAACCGCCTGGTCGGGGCGAGGATTGTTCGGAACCAGTTCTATGGAAAAATCGGAACCGTAATCGTTTATCTCCTGCGCCAGTCCGTTTTTCGGCAAAGAAAAAAGAGACAAAATTAGGACTAGCGATATTAAAAAAACAAACGCCTTTTTCATTGTTTATATTTTATCACCTTACAAGCAACACACAACAAATTATTCCGCCAATTCGTCTTCATATCTTTTTTTAATTTCTTCAAGTTCTTCATCCGTTGTTTCAAACAATCTTTCTTTATCCGCTTCCGCTTGTTTTACTTTTTTTACTAAAGTTTTCCACGCGAATAAAACAGTAAAGGTTGTTACGGGAAACTCTTCAAGAAACGGAAGACTATCCCCGATAAAAAGAGCCAGCACCCAGGTCATAATTTTGCCTTTTAACATTCCTTTGCCCCACATCAGATAAAAAATAACCGCGGATATAAAGTAGCCGAAAATTTGACCTAAAATCGGAATAATGCCAATTATCGCAAAGTCCAATAAAAAATCCGCCACCCCGTCTTTAATAAGAGCTAAAGCAAGAACAATCAGCAATGCTTCTTTGTCGTATCTGGCTATTATTTTTTCCAGTTTTCCGGCTATTTCTTTAGAATTTAAAGATACTATGTCTTTTAATGTTGAGGCCGTTTTTCTCGCCTGATTCAGCCGCCCCTTTCTTTCTTCTTCAATTTGATTGATGTCCATTGGCATTATTGCTGGGCCAAATTATATTCTTCTTTGGCTTTTTTTATGGCCATCAGCTGGGCCGGGTCGGAGGTGATAATCTGGTCTTCGGTGTAGGAAGCCATTATTTTGATGGCGACGTGCTTTAGTCCGGCGAAAAATATTCCCTCTCCGACATCCGATTCCAAGAGCAGGTATTTTTCTTCGTCAGTTAAGTTGAAAGTTTTTTGCACGGTGTCTATGGTCGCCGGCGACTGCTTGAGCAAAAGCTGAATGGAAGAGTTGGTGATAATCGGAATGCCGTAAGGGGAAGCCAAGAAATCGCCCACATCTTGAGTGACAGTGGCCAGCCCCAGATAATATTTCCTGCATCTTTTGGCGATGCCGTACAAGAAAGAAGCGGTGTCCTCGTATTTCATCATCCACCAGGCCTCGTCTATGACCAGCAATCTTTTTTTTATGTCTCTTCGGATTGTGTTCCAAATATAGTGGGTGATAAGATACATTCCAATCGGCCTTAGCTCGTCTTCCATATCCCTAATGGAAAAAACCACCATTTTTTTGTTTATGTCCACATTAGTCGGCTGATTGATAAATCCCGCCCAGGTGCCTTTGGTATATTTGGCCATCTTTTGGGCCAAAGATTCCCCTCCCTCCATACCGGCCAAAACCAGTTCCAAATCGGACAAAGTCGGCGGAACGGCGTCGGAAAAATCAGTTTCGGGCGTAATGTCTCTGGAAGCGTAAGTTTCGGTAATGGCCCGGTCCATTATGGAGTCTTCTTCGGTGGAAAGCCCGCCGAGCATCAGCCGAAAAAGGCCGACCATGGATATAATATTGGACCGCAAAACATCGACCGGAGATTCGTCTTCCCGCACCGGAGGCAAGTCAAAGGGATTGATGTGGTGGATGGAGTTAAGGGAAATATTGAAATATCTCCCGCCGGTCGCTTCGGCCAGGTATTCGTATTCCCGTTCCGGGTCTATGATTATAACTTCCGTTTCAAACATCAGGCTTCTTAACACTTCCAGTTTGGTGGTGTAAGACTTCCCCGAGCCGGCTTTGGCGAAAATGACGGAATTGTAACTTTCCAAAGAAAAACGGTCAAAAAGCACCAAGCTGTTGTTGTGGCGGTTAATGCCGTAAAGAATTCCTTTGTCCGACGACAAATCAAAAGAAACAAAAGGAAAAAGACTGGAAACGGGAGATGAATTAAGCTGGGTGCTGACATCCAGCTTGTCCGTGCCTAACGGAAAAACCGTTTCCAATCCCTCTTTTTGCTGAAATAAGCTCGGCTTGACATAAACCATTTTTGCTTCCAAAATAGACTTCATTTCCGTTTCAGTTTGATTAAGCTCTTCTTCGTTGTCGGCGTAGACCGTGAGATAAATTCCGACATTGAAAAGTTTTTCTTGCGCCTGCTGAAGTTTGTCTCTCAAGTCCTCCAAGTCCTGAAAGGCGGTGTCCAGAATCGGGTCGCGAACAAATCCTTTCTCTTCTTTCATATGAATTTGCGACTGGACTTCCGCCACTTTTTTCTGCAACTGCCTCAAAACGGCGGTGGTGTCTATGGGGTGGATGAAAATGGAAATGTCAAAAACTTTGTCCAGGTTTATCACCGGAGAAAACCAATTAGACGCCAGAAACCTCGGGTAGGACATCACAAACAAGACTCGAGCCACTTTTTCTCCCATTTTCACATATCTGGAAGTTATTTCCAACGCCGACGGAGCGATTATATCTTGAAGTCTCAACACGCCGGCCTCATAAATTTCGCGGGGAATAACGGAAAGAATTTCCCGCTCGTTCGCCTTGTTTTTTTTACCCAATAAATTGTTTAGAATATCCATAGTCTTTGCTTTATTTTCCCGCTCCGCCTTTTTCCTTTTCACCCGGATTGAACAGTTCATAAAATAATTCTATCAATTCTTCGGTGTTAAGCGGCGCCACCCTTACTCCGACGCGCGCCAATCCTTGCGACACGATGTCCGCCCTTTGCTGAAGCTGAATTTTATTTTCTTCAAATCTGTCCGCTAATTGACCGGTCGTCTTTTTGAAAAAACCGCCCGCAAGATTGCCCACAAAACTTTTCTTAACCTCCATGGCGGCTGTGGAATAAGGAACGGAAATGTAAAAGGCTTTGGACATCACATTGCTTATTTTGACGAAACTTTTTATGAATTCAATGTATTCTTTCGTTTGGATTTTCATCAGTTCATTCTCTTGATTTTTTTCGGCTTCAATCAACGTGGCGATGTAGGAATCAGTGTTAAGCTTTCTTGATTGGATGAAAAACTGAACCGAAAAATCCAAGGAGTTCAAGAAATTTTGGTACTGCATAATTATAGCGTTCTGTTCTTCTTCCGACTTAAGGGCGAAGTTCAAGGTGGAGGCCATAAGAATCATGTGCAAAGAACCGTCTTTCAAAATAAAAACATCGTCGCGTATCTCTTTTATCGGGATGAATTCTTGGGTTGATTTGGTCGTTGTCGCCATTTTTTTAATTATAGCAGTTATTTTATATTGTGTTTTATATCCAGACTCCAGGCCAATTCTTTCAATTTGCTTTTGGTAAACTTGGGTATGTATTGAAGATTTATCCCCTTTTCCGTCTGTTTTAAAGTCAGTTTGTCAATGGATGTCGGCTGTTGGATTTTCTCTTTCCTCCAAATATAAATTTTCGGCGCCGTAAAATATCTAAAAGCGCTTTCGGTAACTTTTATAAACGGGCGGTTGTGAACTTTGTAAAACGCCAAAGCGGCGGCGAACGCGCCCACTGGCGCGATGAAAATTACGGCGATGAAAAACGGCAAAAATGCGTAGAAAAGAAAAGAAAGTCCCGCTCCGCCGGCCAGATAAATAAACTGCTTGAAGGTCAGCGGTCCGAAAATCTTGCTCTCTATTTCTATAAATTGGGGGACTTGAAAACGCATAAAATTATTCCACCGGCTCGCGGTACGGATCTGTTTTTTGATCTTTTTTCGACTTTTCCGGCTCTAGCGCCGCTAACTTCGGTTTTTCTTCTATATAATGCTTTTCTTCCACTGGCGCTATCAGCACCCCTTCCTTCATTTTTTCTTCAAACGGATTAATGTCACTCTTCATAATCTCCGGCATCTCCGGCGCAAGATTTTCTTGGCCGTGGTCTTTTTCTATTTCTTTAAGAATATCTTCGCGGTTTTGTCCCACCATCAAGGACGGTCCTTGATGGTGTTCGATTTCGGTTTTTTGTTCTTCTTCTCCGCCTTCTCTCATATTATGAATTTTCCGGAGCGATTCTCGCACTTTTTTGAAAACCTGCTCATTTATATCCCCCGCTATCGCCCGAGCTTTTTCTTTGTCCACCTCCAGCCTTTCGGCCAGATTGCCTATAAATTCGTTGGGGTGGGTAACACCAAGCATTACCATTCCTGTTTCATTGGCAAGCTCGCCTATTTTATCAATCGTCAAATTATGTTTTCTGCCTATACTTTCTATCGTTTCGTCTTTATTTGCGCTAAAAAAGACTGTTTTTAAATCATTTGGCAGATTTTTATACATTATTTCTATTTGTTCTTCGGTAAAATTTTTCATAAGTTTTCAATTATTTTACGGCGTTGTCTTGCCTCCTCCGCCTTTGCCACTGCCACCGACCCCCCCGCTTCCACTGGCTTTTATTGTTTCCTGTAACCCTTCCGTTTCTTTTCTTCTCTCCGCTTTTTCGTTTAACGCTTCTCTTTTCGTTTCGTTGTGCTCAGCATTCTTTATGTTTTCCATGTGTGGCTCTTTATTTGTGATTGCAACTTTCTTTTTTGCTTTTTCTGTGTTTATTTCATTTGTTATGTTAGTAATTGTGGTGTTATCGCCATCTTTCACGGCTTCCACAAGTTTATAATTTAATTTTTGCAACTCTGTTTCAATTATATCCAAATCATCATCAAGAATTTTTATACTTTCCTTGCTGTTTTTCGCCATTTCATCTAAAAATGGCTGGGCATTAGTGCGCATGTCTAATTCTATTTTTTCTTTTTCAATTGTTTTCTTTCTTGATTCTTCGGCATTTTTATTTTTTATTATTTTTTCATAACCTTCAAAGCTGGCGGCGTGCATCCCTTCCTTTTTGTAGCCAGGTTCCGCTTTATAACCAACGATTTCTTTCCTCAAAGATTCAAGTCCGGCAGAACTTAATGTCCCCGCGTATTTTTCCGCCGCTTTTCTCTTTTTGTCTTCATCGGCTTTTTTCATCGCGCCGAGTTTTCTGCCAAGAATATTACCCCCGGGAATCTTTCCTATTGATTTGGCCCACCAACCGCTATCGCCAGCTTTTCCGCCGGCATATCTCATACTGTCGACAGCCCCCTTTCCAACCTTACTAAGCCCATATCGTGTCGGACTCCATGCTAATTTTTTGGCCCCGCCCAGCGCCAAGCCTTTGATTTTGTGGGCGCCGCCGATGCCGAAGTCGGCCGTTTTCCCGCCCATCTGCTTGGCTATAATAAGACAGGCCGACATAAGCAGTCCAACAACCAAAAAATTAAAAAATATTATTAGTATTTGACCCATATTCAAACCGGCAATAATCATCGAGTCGTTATTGTTTTCAACCTTAAAAAGACTCTCAATCAGGTTGCTGTTTATGAATTTCGTCGCCAGCATAAACATAAACAGAAACGCCGGCGCGAAAAACGACTGGCCTATCAGATATTTCCACCACATTCCGGAATATTGTTTCATACTCGGCAAAATAATTCCCAAAAAAGCTATGGGCGAAAAAATCATCACTAGCCATAAAACCACCACCCTTAAGACGAACATAACCGCCCCGGCCAATAAAATAAAGGCGGCATAAATCGCCAACACGGCCTGGCTCAATATAATAATAATCATTCCCGGCATTATGTCTAAAAATGTTTTCCCGCCGGCCATTGCCTTTGCCACCATAGCGTTAAACGGAGACGTTGGTAGGTTGTCGGCTGTTGACATTGACGTTGACGGGGGGGCAATCAACATCCGTTGCGGATTAAACCCGGCGAGAAAAACGCCCGCCAGGTTCTTTTTTGTAAAAGGCTGATTTATTTCCATGCTTTCTTTTGTGTTCGCGTATTTGTATTTGTCGCCGTCCGTTACATCTATTTGATTATAAAATTCCCAGGCGAAAATATGAGAAACATCTATAACCATTTTGGCAATCATCAAACTAAAATTGACCAACAGGGCGACAACAATAAGACTCGGCAGGACTTTTTTAATATCCAAGCCGCCATGTTGCAAGATGGTGGAAATCGCCGCCGCCAAAAGGATAAAGATGAAAACGAGATTAAGGAGGTCCCTGATCAAAATCCAGCCCTCTTTTATCATTATGTTTTTTTCCGCGTCAAAAGTATCGCCAGTCAAGGAAAATTGGATGCTGATGTTAAAAAATCCGCTTGCCAACCCGGCAATCCAGATAGCGGGCCACATAACTATAATATAAAGACCCTTGGTGAGAGTGAAAAAAATGCAGTTAAATGTGGGGAACACGTCTGGGCCCCAGCCGTCCTCTTCGCAAGGAAACTCAACCTTCGCCCCGACGCTGGTTTCAGCCGTTGCCCCCTTCCCCTCCGCTTTCGCTATTTTAACTCCGTTCACCGACGGAACGGCCGAGGCAAATACCGGCAAGACCACCGCGATTATTAGGAAATATGTGATAATTTTTCTCAACATAATTTTATGGCGAAAACAAGGAACTGCTTGATTTAGCCGCCGCATTCCGACTCGCTCACGCCTTCCACTTGGGTGTATTCATTGAGAAGGCAGGCGAATTCTAACCCTATCCGTTCCATTTCAGCTTCTATTTTAGCCGTTTCTTTGATTAAAACCTTATTTTTCTTTTGTCCATGAGTTTTGTAAGTCTCTTTACTCCCGTCTTCAGACGCGATTTCCAATCCGGAAAGAACTTTGTAAGCGCCATTTGAATCTCCACAGATAAGCTTGTATTGGAAAGTTTCTCCGGCGTTGAATGTCGCCGTGGATTGCCCTGTTGTTTTGGTCAACGATGTTTTTAGGTAATAGCCTTCGCTTCCCGCAAACCACCCGTCAGAGGAGCTGGTAATATACTCGGCGTCGCCGGAGAAAGAATCTTGATCGGAATACAAGTAGCATTGGCTGGCATTGGAACTTAGCCAATACAGCGAAGAAGATTCGCCGGATTTGACGAAAGTGTTCTTTGCGAACAAACTGCCGGACATCTCGGCGGCAACGGAACTGTCCGCCGAAACGGAAACTTCCGCCGTTTCATTGTTATTTTCCGCATCGGCGCATTTCACGCCGTAAGTTCTGGATTCGTAAGGAGTGGTCGTGGCAAAGTTCGTAGTCGTGTAACTGCCGCTAGTGGAAATTTCCGTTTTCTTCCAGATTTTGTCGCTGTCTCCGCCGGTCGCTTGGCAGGATTCGGCGTTAAGAGCTTTCCAGTAAATTTTTGTCTTTATGTTGCCGGCGCTGTCTTGTATCACCGGATTGATTTCGCTGGAAACATGAACGGCCATACTGTCGCTGGAAGATTTATCGCCAAACAAACCGCAAATTTCACCCGTTTTGTTGTCTTTGTTGTAGGAATAACAATATTCATTGGTGATACTGGTTATCTTCCCTAGACTGCCGGCCTTGTTCACTTCGCTTTCAAATTCGTCAAATAATTCCAAGGCTTGGACGGAAGTGGAAGTGGCATTATCTCCATATTTACCAGTAAAAGTTGATATTTTGCCGTCTACACTGCTTATTTGGTCTTCCGTTTTGCTGATATCGGAAGTTATATCGTTTATAGTTTTGTCTATGGCGGAAGTTTCGTATTTATCGCCGGAAACCGTAATTTTTTTAATGCTTTCATCCATGCCATCGCAGTCTGTGTCATCGGAAATAACCCATGTGCTCGTGGCTTTAATACACTTCAGTTTAGTCAAGACAATTTCCAATTTTTCTTTGGCGCCGTATAAAGCGTCGGCGTAATTTTCCAAAGAATTACTGTATCTTTCTTCGTTGCTTTTTATATTTTGAATCTGGCTGGAGATATTTGATTTCTTACTGATAATTTGCTGGCTTTTGCTTAACTCGCCGTAGTGGTCGCGATTACTGCCGGAATAATCGGCATTTTTGTCGTAGCCAAGCACGCCTCCGCCATCATTGCCGCCGGTAAGCAACCAGCCCATCATCGTGGTGGCCAACGCGCCGATTATCTCATTTATCTCGTCAGCCACTTCCAGTCTGGATAAATCTTTCCCGCCGACCTGTTTGAGCTGGTCTTGAACTAATTGGCCGGGGCTGGTGGTTATTTCTTTTACGCAATCGCCCTTAATTTTTTTCCCTTCCAAATCGTATGCTTCTCTATATTCCAAGCACTTTTTCATCCCAAAAAAACCTTGCCCGAGTTCGAGTTGAAAAGAACCCATACTAATCTTGGCGCTGGCGGCGATAAAAGCGTCGTCAACGACCTGCAATGTCCTGCCCATATCGTTATTTTTCCAGTCGGCGGTGGTAAGCCACATCAAGAAACCGCCGTTCCTGTAATCGCTGCTGAAATTTCTGACTATGTTTTCTTGACCGACACTGACATTAAAATCCACCCAATCGTCTAAATCTTCTCTGCCCGCTATATTCTTAAAGTTTGCGGTTATATCGTTGAAAGTGCATTCGTACCTGACGCGATCGGTGCCGGGAAAAAGAAAATTCAAGTCTATTTTCAATTTGCCTAACGGGTCACAAAGCCATTCCGCGTTGAATTTGCTGATAATCGCTCCGCTGGCTTGGTTGGCCGTATCCCGGAAAAATCCTTCCGGGTCGCTGAGAAACATCGGCCCGCCTTCAAAGCCGTTTCTTATCCAATCCACAATGGCGTCGCCAAACTGATCTATCACCACATTAGCCATCATCCAACCCAGACTGTCCAGCCAAGATTCTTTACTTGTGGTAATGGTGGTGTTCACGGCGGTGGCGGAGGTCGCGCCGGCGATAACCCCTAAATTGACGGCATTGGCTATGCCGGTTGGAGAAGTGTCTCCGACGATTAGAACTGGAACCCCGAAGGCTTTCTGAGGAAAAGCCAGCCATAAATTGGAAGCGACAAAAATAAAGGCGAGCGCGGCGGCGATATTCTTTTTTGTTTTTTGTTTAAACATCGGTTATTCCAAAACAAAAACGTCTTTTGCGTTTAATATTATTTTTAATTCTTCAAACGACTTTGAAAAAACGGTCGCTTTTTGCCGATAAAGCTCAAATCCCGCCAACCCTTTCATCGGGTCGTTTGCGACAACAGACATGGCCCTCACCGCTTCTTGCATTCCGTTAAGGTTGTTGATTAACGCCAAATGATACTCCGCCAAAATATCCGGCGCTTCAATGGAAACCAGTTTTGTCGCGCCTTGTTTGTAAGCCTCTCCGTTGTCAAGTATTTTTTTCGCGTCCGATTCATAAGTGCCGGCATTTTTTTTGTCGTTAAGATTTTTCAACAAACGATTGAAGACAATCACCACGTTTTCTTTTATCGGCTTTTCGTCAATCAGTATTTTTTTTATTTCGCGCGCGTATTTTTCCAGGTTCGCCTTTTGGCCGCCGATTATTTTTATGTTTGAAATATCGTATGAGTCTTTTATTTTAATATCGCTTTTAATGTTGTTCATCAAAGACTCTATCAACCCGTCCTTGTCTGAATCCGTCAGTTCTCCTTTTTGATTTTTAAGCGTCAAATACGCTTCCATAAACCTCCTGGCGTAGACGGTAGTCATGGTGTTTTGCCTGCTGTCCGCGATGGCTTTTTCTTGAGCGACAAGGTCTTCTTTGTCCGAAATTTTGTCGTTCGGACCGGCTTTGAGCGGATTTCTGTTGAGAGTTATTTCTTCGTTGTCGTTTGTCCCGTCGTTATCGGTGTCGGCTTTGTTCGGATCGGTTTTCCAAAGCAATTCTTCCCAATCTTTCAGTCCGTCGGCATCGCTGTCTTTGTCTAATTGGCTTGTTTGCTCCACGATGGCAATCAAAGGACTTTTTTCTTGCTCGGCGACATCTTTCGTTTGCCCGTTTTTAGAACCGGAAAAGTAAAACCAGCCCGCGAAAATAAGCAGGATGAAAATAAGAAGAAAAAATATTTTTTTGTTCGGTAAGTATGCCAAAGGCACGGCTCTGCGCCGTGCCGTCATTATATCATTTTCAAATAATAAAACTGGCGTTTTTTAAGGCCAGACTGTGGATAAGTAAAGGATTTTAAAAAAATAAAAAAAGGGGCGTTGACTTGCTATAGTCAACGCCTTTTGTTCACCTTACTATTTCTAATAAGGTGGGTTGTTTTTTGGGATACAACCATACTGCTCATATCATGAACACTGCCATGATATGAGATTTTCCCCCAAAAAACCCAGGAAAGCTTTTTACCGCCCCATTTGACGAAGCGGCGGTCCACATCAATTCCTCGGCTTTCTGAATGAACCGCCGAGGTTGTTTGCTTAAAAACCGAATCATCGTAGTTTTGCGCCTTAACTAACGGCGCAAATACGATGAAATAAAGGTTGAACGCCAATACTGACAAAATTTTCTTCATTTTTCCCTCCTTTAATATCCGCTAATATCCGCAAAAACCATATCCGTAAAATGCCCCCGGCCCAACCAATGAACCGGACTCATTATCATAATGTGTCCGATAAGTCCTGACGCTCGTTTGCGTCATTGTCCCGCTCCTCCCGTCAGGACTTACATTCCAACTGCTTTTACCCGAACAGTTGGAATCGCTACTACCTTTGGACTTAGAATAATATCCTCGTCCAAAAATCTTTGGTCCTTGGTATACTTTAGTTTGAACAGCTGGCTGTGGCTGGGCTTGCTCCGCCGCCATGTGGTCGCTGTCCTCGCTTTTAGAGGGCGGCGAGGCGCAACCACCAAGAATAAAAATCAAAACAAACACCACCGCCAGCAAAAAAATCTGAACAATATCGTTTTTTATCTCTTCTCCGATTTTAAACATTTTCCTCTCCTTTCAAAAAACAAAACAAAAAGTTATTTAAAAAATTATTTCAAAATACAATATGTTGAAATGCTACCTTATTTCATCAAAAAAGTCAAGCACTTCCATTGTTCCAAAGAAAGGTTTTCCGCTCTGGCTTTTTCACCTATATTGCAAGCCGTAAAATAGTCTTTTTGAGCTTTCAGGTTATTGATGAGCATCTTTCTTTTCTGGGAAAATCCTTTTTTGACTGTTTCAAAAAATTTCTTTTCGCCGATATCTTGGAAAAATTTTTTGGATATGCCGGAAATTTTTATCACCGCCGAATCCACTTTCGGCGCCGGAGAAAAATATCCGGCCGGCGCATATCTGATTATTTCCGGACAGCCATAGGCTTTGACGCTAATGGACAGCAAACTTTCTTTAGAGAAAGGCAAAGCGAAATTTTGAGACGCGTCGGAGCCCACCCCGCTTCGGGGAAGGGTGAAGCGCGAAAAATTTCGCTTTGCTTTTCTCTTAGCTCCCACTATCCTTTCCGCCACTTCTTTTTGTATCATCAAAACCATCAAGGACGGCTGACAATCGCTTTCCAAAAAAGTCCGCAAAAGATGCGAGGTTATATAATACGGAATATTGGCAATGATTTTATATTCACTTGGAAGTTTAGCTTCCAAGTGCAAAATATCGCCGGAAATGAGCTCCAATTTTTCATTTTTTATTTCTTCAGAAAATTTTTGCGATAAAAAATAAACCAATTCTTCGTCTTTTTCCACCGCAATCACTTTTTTGGCCTTTTCTAGAAGTTTTTCGGTTAAAATTCCCTTACCCGGCCCGACTTCCAAGACAATATCGTCGGGACAAACCTCTCCGGCTGAAACAATTTCTTCGGCGACTTTCTCTGATTTCAAAAAATTCTGCCCCAATGATTTTTTAGGTTTACTCATATCTTATTACATCTTCCGGCTGAAACTTAAACTCCTCCATTTTGTAAAGATGGTCGGGAATATCGGACAAAAATCTGGACGGCATATTCATCTGCTTGTTGCCGTAAACAGTTCGTATCACGCTGAAAGACAGAAAAAGTTTTTCTTTCGCTCTGGTTACCGCCACATAAAATAGCCTCCTTTCTTCCTCGTCTCTCTCCTTGTTCCTGTCGCCGAAACCGCTGTGCGGAAACAAGCCTTCTTCCAATCCGACAATAAAAACATTTTTGAATTCCAAACCCTTGGCGGCGTGGACCGTCATCAACCGGACGCTGTTTTCTTTTTTTTCCATCGCATCTTGGGCGCTCATCAAAACGGCGTCGGTCAGCATTTTATCCGTCCCTTCCGGCGGAGCAAACTGATCGTATCTGGTGGCGATTGACACTAGCTCTTTCAAATTTTCCAGCCTTTCTTTGTCTTCGCTGTCTCCATTTTCCAAAAATTCTTCCAGGCCGGAACTTTTCAAAACAAAAGCGATGGCGGCCGAAGTTTTCTGGGTCAAAATCGCTTTGTTTATGGAATCAAGCAAATCCAAAAATTGTTCAAACTTTTTTTTGGCGGCCGCCGGCAATTCTTTGCCGGCCAATTTGTTTAAAAAAGAAACTTTGCCGATGCCGCGAGGAGGAACATTTATTATTCTTTTGACGCTTAACATATCGTCTTTATTGGTAGCCGCCCGCAAATAAGCGAAAACATCTTTTACCTCTTTTCGGGAGTAAAATTGCGTCCCCAACATTTGGTACGGAACATTATGTTTCAAGCAAGTTTCTTCAAAAACGCGCGACTGAAAATTCGCCCGAAACAATACGGCGATATCTGACGGTTTACATCCGACGGATAGCAACTCTTTGATTTTGTGGACGACAAACTCCGCCTCTTCCAGCTCGCCTATGGCTTCAAACAAGGATATTTCCGCCCCTTTGGCATTTTTGGTATACAAATCTTTGGCCTTTCTTATTTTGTTTTTCTCAATCACTTTGGCCGCCGCCTCCAAAATATTTTGGGTGGAACGATAATTTTCTTCCAAAACGACGGAAACAAGATTGGGGAAATCTCTTTCAAAGTTTATGATATTCCGGAAATCCGCCCCGCGGAAAGCGTAAATGCTCTGATCCATATCGCCGATGGCGCAAATATTTTTGTGTTTGGCCGATAAAAGCTTGGACAGTTCGTATTGGCTCTTGTTAGTGTCTTGATACTCGTCAATCAGAATATACTCCCAAAGATTTTGATAATAATTTCTCGCCGCCTCATCTTTTTTCAACAAAAAAACGACTTTGGAAACAAGGTCGTCAAAATCCAAAGATTTTTGGGTTTTGAGCAGTTCTTCGTACTTGTTCCAAATTCTGGCGATAACGGAAGGGTAAAAATCGCTCCCCGCTTCGCCGGCGTAAGTCTCGCTGTCCATCAGGTCGCCTTTTTCCCGCGAGATTATGGACTGAATTTTGGACGGCTGGAATTGCTTGGGATCAATGTTTAATTCTTTAGTGGCCGTTTTTACCGCATCCAGGCTGTCATCTTTGTCCAGAATAGAAAAATTTTTAGGCACCCCTATTTTATCCCCGCTTTTTCTTAAGATGAAGACACCAAGTGTATGAAAAGTGCTGATGAACGGATGTTTTGCGAAATCTTCCGCGTTTGGAAGCTTGCCCAACAGCCCCAAAATTCTTTCTTTCATTTCGTTGGCCGCCTTGTTGGTAAAAGTTATCGCTAAAATTTTCTCCGGCGGAACGCCTTGCCCGACAAGATAAGCGATTCTGTGGCTGACGCTTTTCGTCTTGCCCGAACCGGCTCCGGCCAATACCAGCAACGGTCCTTCTTTGTGAAGAGCCACCTTTTTCTGAGCCTCATTCAGTCCTTCCAATAAAAAATTCATTTTGATTTATAAAAAATAATTAAATAAATATCATTTTATCATACTTCCTAGCCTGTGGATAACTCGCTTTGCTAGATTGACTTTTGCCTAAAAATGAGTAAGATGAGGAAGTGTTTAAAAAGCAAAATTACATATCGAAATTATTTATTTTGGCCATATTTTTAGCCATTTTTTCCTTATCCGGCACCGCTCGCGCCGGGTTTTTCTATTTTGGCGAGGAAATATTGAAAACAAGCGCTCCAAACAGCCAAAAAACGGCTAATTTTAACGCTCAAAACATTCAACTGCTAGAGAGTTCCTTAAATTATGAAGCCACCGGTTCCAAAGGAGGCGGCGACATTACTATTGTGAACAACAATTCTCTTTTGCCCGATTCCGGCCCGCTCGGCACTATCGCCGACATAGAAGACCGATCCGGCAGCGACCAAATCAGCATTTATGTTGTTCGCGAAGGAGACAATTTGTCCCAAATCGCTTCTATGTTTAATGTTTCCGTCAACACTATCGTCTGGTCAAACGCCTTGGAAAGAAGGGGTAAAATAACTCCCGGGCAAACTTTGGTGATTCTGCCCATCTCGGGAGTAAAATATGAAGTCAAAAAAGGCGATACCGTAAAAAGTATCGCCAAGAAGCTTAACGGCGACGCTGACGAAATAATAAAATTCAACGACCTTCCCTTCAATGGACAATTGGCCGAAGACCAGACTATTATCGTCCCCAACGGAGAAATGGCTCCCGCGCTTTCAGTCAAACCGGGCACAAAATTAACTCCGGTGCGAGGCGCCAACGGCCCGTCTTACGCCGGCTATTATCTAAGACCAATCGCCGGCGGCCGCAAATCTCAAAACTTGCACGGATATAACGGCATTGACCTGGCCGATTCCTGCGGAACGCCAGTTGTGGCTTCCGCCAGCGGCGATGTCATCATTAGCCGAGAAGGCGGCTGGAACGGCGGCTATGGCAATTATGTCGTTATCACCCACCTTAACGGAACGCAAACTCTTTATTCTCACTTGTTATCCAACATTGTTTCCGCCGGCTGGCATGTGGTGCAAGGCCAGGTTATCGGCTATGTCGGCTCCACCGGCAATTCCACCGGCTGCCATGTCCACTTTGAAGTCCGAGGCGCCAAGAATCCATATTAACCTCACAACATTAGAGACTTCTTAATATCTCCTTCGCCGCTATTCTGTCGTCAAAATGGATTTTTTTGCCGTTGGCTATTATCATTGTTGATTCGCTCCCCTTGCCGGTGATTATCACGATGTCCCCTTTTTTAGCCAGACTTATGCCTTTTTGTATCGCTTCTTTTCTGTCCAACACTTTATGGACTTTTGACCTGCCTGTCCGGCAGGCAGGCTTTATGCTTTCCGCTTGCGAAAACCCTGTTTCAATTTGTTCCAAAATTGAAACAGGGTTTTCGTCATACGGGTCTTCGTTGGTCAGAATTATCTCATCGCAATATCTTTCGGCGATTTTGCCGTATTCCGGCCTTTTCCATTTATCTCGACCTCCGCCGGTGGCGCCAAAAACGCAGATTAGCTTAGAATTTTCGGCCAATTTTGGTTTTAAACTTCCATAAACCGCCTCCATAGAATCGGGCGTGTGAGCGTAATCCACGACAACTTTGAAATTCTGACCTTCTTCAATTAACTCCATCCGGCCGGGCAAACTTTCAATTTGTTCCAAAATCTTTCCGGATTTTTCCGCGTCAATCCCGTAAATTTCCGCTGTTTTTATGGCCGCCGCCGCATTGGCGACATTAAAGTCGCCCCATAATTTTAATTTTAGATTTTTATAATCCCCCGCCCGCAACGCTTCCACTTGCGAGGCGGGCAGGCCTGCCGAATAAGTTATTTTGTTTTTGGCGGGAATGTTATAAAATTCCTGAAAATATTTATCGTCTTTATTTATAACATGATTGTTTTTCACATATTCAAAAAATTTCAGCTTGTATTTTTTATAATTTTCAAACGAACCGTGCGCTTCTATATGTTCCGGCGCCAATTTGGTGAAAACCGCCGTATCAAAGTTTATAAACCGGTGCCGATTTTGGAGAATTCCCTGCGAACTGACTTCCAGAACGACGAACTTACAGTTGGCTTTTACCGCTTTGGCAAGAAAAGATTGGATGGCAAACCGGCCTGGCATTGTCATCTTTAGGCTGTTGGGCCATTCTTTTTCGGCGATTTTGAATTGAATGGTGGAAATGGCCGCCGTTTTGTAGCCGGCGCCTTCAAAAATCCGGCTTAGGAAATAAACAGTGGACGACTTCCCTTTCGTGCCGGTTACGCCTATAACCCTAATTTTACGCGAAGGAAAACCGTAAACCAGCGCCGCCAAATACGCCAGCGTCAAATGATACGCCGGCTGGAAAAATTCAAAAACCGGCTTGGGAATTATCTTGCGACCGAAATTTCTTACGAGCGAAGCGAGTGTAGAAATTGGAAGTACTCTTGTGGTGCGACCAATGTTTAAAATTTTTTCCATTTAGTTTAGTTAAGTTTAGTTTAGTTTTTGGAAAAAAATTTTAAAGCATCTTAATAAATTCCTCCGTTGTTAAACCCGCCTGTTTAATAATACCAATCAGAAGTCCTTTTTTAATGTCTTTGTTGTGAATAGGCACTGAGATTATTTTTTTAGATTCCTGGTTCAATAAAATCAAATGGCTTCCCGTTTGCCGCACTTCTTCAAAGCCAATTTTCTTTAAAACCCTGACAACCTTTTTGTGCCTCAAAGAAGGAAATTTCATTGTGTTTAGCAAGAAACTTCGGCTGGAATTTTAGCGACAATAAACTTGTCGGATTCAAAAGGAATTTCTTGTTTCAAGTCTTTGAGAACCTCCAGGCATCCTTCTATGGCATCCTTAGCCATCATTTCGGCCTCTTCAAATGTTTCCCCCTGCGTCATACAGCCAGGAATAGCTGGGACATACACAACATAGCCACCCTCTTCGGCCGGTTCAAAAATAGCCGTAAAATTGTAGATTTTTTTAAATTTTTTCATATTCCAATCTTAGCACAAAATGAAATTTTGTGAACAATAAACACAAATGCGGGATAGGAGAATCGAACTCCTGACCTCAGTTTGGAAAACTGATGTTATACCATTTA